>MDSV01097237.1_pt1 | contig 10591 bp, 7 predicted proteins | sample 810851 | NCBI WGS metagenome assembly MDSV01 (sample SAMN05326640, study PRJNA326480) | marine metagenome | isolation source: seawater | place: Atlantic Ocean: North East | collected 2012 | reverse complement strand
TTACATAATTCAGTTTTTTAAATATCTTCTAATGAATCCAGCGATTAATTTATTATTTCTTGTCTTGCTTTCAATAGTTCTTTTGATGCTTGCTGTTAATCTTATTCCAAAAAGTTACTCATCATCCATCTTATTTGTTCCAGCTGAAGCCGAGAGAGGTGGCACTATTGAGGGAGGTGGACTCTCAAGTATTGCCTCTATGGCTGGCTTGGGCGGCATCAATACAAATGCTAATCAAGCAACTGTTCACCTAGAGACACTTAAATCTAGAAGGTTCATAAAATTTTTTTTTATAGATGAGGGATATATTCAAGAACTCGCGCCAATGTTATGGGAAAAAGAAAATAATCGTCTAAAAAATAATTATTCTTTAACAGATTTACATGCATTTATATTTAAGAAGCATTTATCATTTAGCGAGGATAGAAGAAAAAAAACATATGTTTTAACTGTTAAATCAAAAAATCCTGACCTGTCAGCCAAGATTGCAAATAGTTATATTAGATTTGGAAATCAAATTATCAGAGAGAAGCTACTTCTTGAGAATGATGCAATTTTTGAAGCTTTATCCGACAATTCGCAAACAAACATATTATCTCTGAAGCAGGGCGTTTCTCAAAAACTTCTTTCAAAACTTTTTGAGTCATTGCTTGCAAGATCCAAAGAAGATTATGCTTTCACTATTATTGATCCCGCAGTGCCAGACTCTAATGCATTGCCTGCCAAAAGGGTCATGGCCATGATCTCGATACTAATAAGCCTCCTGATAATAATATTGATTAGATTGATAGTATTTCAAAAAAAAATCTTACCAAGTCTCAACAAAGATACCTAGAAACTAAACATGAATGCTCTCAAGATAATTGGCATTTACCATATATTTTATCTTTTAGTGCCGTTATTTTGTCTATTATTTTTTGGTCAGCACTACAGCTACGTATCTCCTTACTTTATAGCAGAAATAACTTTATCTAGTGTATTATTTTTATCCCTTGCAGTTATTACTCTATTTCTATCAGCATATTATGCTCAATTTCTAACTGCCTCCACCAGAAGATCTAATCAATCAATTTTATCACTTCCATTTCGTGCTTATTTATCCAATCAAGAGCTCATCTCTATGCTTTTATTTATTGTCGGATTAGCGTATTTCTTTTATGGATCAAATGACTACAGGTATGGCGGCGCATCAATTAGCGAACAAGGAAATTTTTTCTTTATTCTTATTTTTCGATCAATGGCGCTCATATATCTATTAAATTATATAAAGTCTTTTATACTAAATTCCGAAATCCTCAACTTAAAAAATTATTTTTGTGCTAACGCACACTCTCTTTTTTTACTCAGCACAAATGGCGGAAGTGCGGATTTATTAATTGGAGCTTTTATGTTTATTTTGACAGCATTTCCATATATTGGTAAAAATCTTATTATCGCCAGAAAAGATGAGAGTGAATTTGGCCGTCGCAATCTCTTGAGAATCTCAGTGTTCGGGTTGTCTCCAATAATACTAATCGTTGCAATATTAATTGGAGAATCCGTTAAGACTGATGCTGGCTATTTGATGAATTTTGACGAGCTATTAGATGCACTTGGTTTAGATAGTATAAATTTTTTTCTTTTATTAATTATTGATTCCATATCAACGCATCTTTATGCACTAATTAATTACTTAAATTACGGTATCCAATATCATTCTGATGTAAATATCTTATATGAAATATTTCAGAACTTTTTATTTCGCCTCAATACAATATTTGGAGAGCCATTTTTAGCGTTGAAACCAGATATCTTCTCAATTTCAAGGCTTAACTATCTTGAGCTTACTCATAACCCAATAAGTCTTCATGAGGGTTCATCTCCTGGACTGTATGGATCTTTTATTATGGTATTCGGTAAATATATTGGTTTTATTATCTCTGCGATATACCTTTTATTACTAGCGATCACTTTGGAGATAATTTTTCAGTCTTCAAAATTTAAAATTAATATATGCGGTGCATTTATAATATGCCAAGCGCTACTATTTCTCTTTGCTAGCCCCCTAGATATGTTGGTTATATTTGATAACTCTTTTGTAGTGGCAATTTTTTACCTTTCTTTTTTTGCCTACTGCAAAGAAGCTCAATCTTTAGAAAATATGAGCACCCCGAATGAATAAAAATATTTGGATTTTGCAAACAGGAGAGCCTTTGCAGATAGATGATGGATTTCGACCTATGAGATGCATTAATTTATCTAGCGAGCTGGTTAAGCAGGGTCACAAGGTCACAATATGGAGCTCCGCATTTTCCCATCAAACTAAATTACATCGCTCAAAATCATTCAAAGTAATAGAGATCAACCAGAACCTTACGATCAACCTAATTCCATCCTATGGATATAAAAAAAATATTGGCATAGCAAGGTTGTTTGATCACATTTCATTAGCATGGAATCTCCGTAAGGCACTCAAGGAAAATAATTTCCCTGTACCTGACATTGCATTTATTGGTTATCCACCTATAGAAACTGCATTTGTGCTGGGCCATTGGCTTGAAGAAAGAGATGTACCATATATCGTTGATCTTAAAGATCAATGGCCACATCTTTTTCTAGAAATTTTTCCTGCACTTTTAAAACCATTCTTTAGTGTCATTTTATTTCCTTATTTCCTGCTAGGTAAAAAATCATTAAATATGGCTACTGGTTTTACTTCTATGTCAGAAGGCTATGTTAGCTGGATGAAAAAATTTTCTGGAGACAGTGACAAACCTTTTTTTATTGCTCCATTAACAACAAGACCACTCATACAAGATCAAGATATAACCTATAATGACCAACAAACAGACTGGCTATCCATTCATCAGATTGATTCTAAGCTTGTCAATCGTTTCTGTTTTGTTGGGACATTTATGTCTGTGTTTGATTTTATTCCTCTACGTGATGCTATACGCGAGCTAAATTCTCTTGGTTACCAATACGAAGTTGTTCTTTGTGGAGAGGGTGGCTATCTTCCTGAGGTTAAAGATATGATGTCAGAATTTGATAATGTGATTTTTACAGGATGGATTAATGAGCAGCAAGTGAAATTGATTTATAAGCTCTCGAAGGCATCTATAATCCCCTATAAAAATATTGATAATTATAAAATTAATATTCCAAACAAAGTAGTTGATGCATTTGCTAATAGCAGGCCAATCATTGCCACTCTTGAAGGACAGATTGATGAGCTATGCAAGGAATATAACGTTGGTTTCTCTTGCTTTCCAGGTTCTAATATGTCACTTAGCATGGCTATGATTGAGCTGCTTAAAAATGACGCCTTATGCAGCAAAATGAATGAGAATGCTATACATCTTTACGAAAAAAAGTTTTCTTTTGAGCAAGTTTACAGTGGGTTAAGTGAGTTTATTATACGGAAGTCTAATTAGCTCATTTTTTTAAAGATCATTCGTTTTGCCTTGCAGCCCTCAACCAAAGGATAAGGCGAATCAAATTCTTCGCTGATTAAAAAATTAAATCGTTTCAAGATGCTTGCCCAATCCCTGTGTATGTAATCCATTTTTTGAATAGGCAATATATCTTCCTCACAGAAATCATCGATAATAATATACTCTGAGACCTTGGACAGCTGATTGAATATTTTATTTATGCTCTTTAAATCAATGCAAAATAATACCCTATCAAAAATAGCAACATCAAATTTCTGTAGACTATGTTTTTTCATAAATAGAGTTAAAGAGTCTTCACTTAATTCACTCAAGAAAATATAGCCTCCCTCGAACAGCGAGCTTCGTTGAAATTTTTTTGAAGCATAGGCCAGCATCCTCGGATTAATATCAATTCCAGCGGTGATTAGATTATTTTTTTTGCTCTTTAAATTAAATAGTAAGGTTCCGGTTGCACATCCGTAATCTAAAACTGAGTCAATGTTAGGCAATTTAAGAATGAGTGCCTCCATATCACTTGTATCTTTTTCAATATAATTTTTGATAAATCCTGGCTGAAATAAGTGCCTTAACCTCCAAAATAGGCTCAAGGATGCAATTCGTGTGGTAAAATATCTTATAAATGACATTGATAACGCATGATTTAGATTCATAGTTATTGTAAGATAAAAATTCATAACAGACATGAAATTTTGTTGAGAGATTTTACTTTTCTCTTTTAAGGTAAGAAATTACTCAAGCCACATTAATCATGAGATACTTTATGGAATTTTTTAATAATATTTTTGGTTTAATCTAATGAAAAATTTTAAGCACTCTCTCTTCATGTTAATTGCTCTTTCCCTCTCAAGCACTATTCCAGCTCAAGTAGATTCCAAGATAGCGGAGCAGTTTTTAGATTCATTGCCTAAAAATTTAGCTGACTCTCTTGAACAAAATAATGATGTGGCTCAACAAAGAAAAGATGAGGAACGTTTAAATAGTAAACCCGAAACAAGAGTTTTAAAACTAGAGCAGGGAATCAGAAAGATAAAAAAAGATTTGTATAATCTTGAAGATGGTTTAGCTCAAGAGTTGGGTCCTCGAGCTGATCAAGGTTTAGAGTTATTTGGCTCTAGTTTTTTTTCTTCATACCAGTCAACTTTTTCTCCGATTAACGAGGTGAATTTTGCTTCAGACTATATACTAGATTACGAAGACAAGCTTGCGTTACTGTTGGTAGGTGGCTTGAGTGAAAAAACTTCTGTGCGCGTCTTACAAGATGGCTCTATTAGCATTCCTGGTGTGGGAAATGTCCATGTAGCCGGCCTGTCATATGAAAATGCAACTAAAAAAATTCAGTCATTTGTAAAATCTCGTCAACCTGGTGTTGAGATATTCATAAGTTTAGAGAGCGCTAGAAATATTAAGGTTATGCTTGTTGGTATGGTTCCATATCCAGGTATTTATACTATCAGTGGAGGCTCTAGCGTTCTTACATTATTGCATGCTGCTGGTGGTATTGATGATGGCGGCTCTATGAGATCAATTCTTCATAAAAGAGGGGGTCAATTAGAAAAGGAAGTTGACCTCTATGATGCTTTGATTGATGGTGACTTAAGGCTCTCTACGAATTTAAGAAGTGGTGATGTAGTTTCGGTTCAACCAGCTATGCGCAAAGCATCTATTTCCGGCGGTATAAATTATCCTGCAATATACGAACTTCTGCCGGATGAAACTCTTCAGGATTTAATTGATTACGCTATGGGATTTTCTGCTTCAGCTAACAAAGAGAAAGAAGTAATTATAGAGCAATCGAATGGAGGGCGTGTTTTACTATCAAATTCTGATATAGCAAACTTTAACATTTCAAGCGGGGATAATGTACTCATTCCAATGTATCAGCCTGCTTCACAAGAAATCTTTACAACCGAGATTATCGGAGGAGTTAAAAAGCCAGGAATCTATTCCTTTAGACCTGGCGATACCTTGGCTATGATTATAGAAAGAGCTGGCGGTTATACTGATGATGCTTATCCAGAAGCTGGAAAGCTTTACAGAGAAGATGCGGCTAAACTGCAGAAAGAATACTTTGAACAATCATATCAAAAACTTATAACTTACGTTGCCACCAAAGGAGACTCTCCAGCAACTGTCTCTTCTCTTACCTCATCACCAAATCTAGAATACATTTTAGATGAAATCAGAAATATTGAACCTAATGGTCGTGTTTTGGCTGAATTTAACATAGGTAAAATCAAAAAAGATCCTTCACTCGACACATACATAAGAGCAGATGATCGAATAGTTATTCCGCGATACTCATCCGAAATAACTGTTGTTGGAGAGGTTCAGCTTGGTGGATCAAAAACTTATTCTGCTGGAAAGAATTTTAAGCATTATGTTGATTTAGCTGGAGGTTTTGCGCGATTTGCAGATGCAAAAAAAGTTATGATAATAGAGCCTAATGGCAATGCATATCTTGCAGAATCTAATATGTCATTATTTTCCAGCTCAAGAGATATAATGCCAGGTACAGTTATATATACACCAAGAAATCTTGGAAAAGTTGACGGTATTTCATTGGCTTCAACACTAGCTCCTGTAATGAGCAGTATCGCTCTTTCACTGGCATCTTTAAATAGTATTAATAACTAATTAGAGGGCAACTATCTTGAATAGAATGGCTCGCTTGTATTTGCTAGCACTATTTTCGATTGTTTCTCCTTATACGTATTCCGCCCTTAGTGATTATGTTTATCCATATAAAGAATTTTCATTTTCAAATTACGGTGGAGTTGGTTTAATACAGAACCCAAATAGTAGATTTTACAAAAATGGAACGCTTGCTTTTACATGGACTCATTATGAGCCTTATCTCAGAGGATCATTGGTTGCTTATCCTTTTGATTGGATGGAAGTTTCTTATCAATACACAGACATCAATAATTTTTTATATAGTCCAGTCAAGGCATTCAGTGGTTCTCAGTCCCTGAAAGATAAAAGTTTTGACGTTAAAATTAGATTGCTAGAGGAGACAAGAAGAGCTCCGGCAGTTGCCGTTGGAGCAAGAGACTTTGCTGGAACAGGAATATTTTCTTCAGAATTTATTACATTTAGTAAACTAATTAACGATATTGATTTTACTCTAGGTATTGGTTGGGGAAACTTAACTGGGAATGCAGTGTCTAATCCTTTGACCAAAATATCAGATAAGTTCAGCAAGAGAGATTTTGATCCAGGTCAAGGAGGCACACCCAGTATTGATAATTATTTTTCTGGCGATGCTGGTTATTTTTTTGGACTAGAGTACTTTATACCAAGAGCTAAGGGCTATCGGTTTAAATTAGAATATGATGGCACAAACTACCTTACAGAAGGAAAACTACCTCTCCACCAAGATTCAAAATGGAATTTTGGTTTTGTTATCCCTAGATCTCAAAACCTTCAATTTAAAATTTTTTATTCCAGAGGTAATGTGCTCAATTTTGGTTTTTCTTATAGCCTTGGTTTAGGGTCTCATCAAACCAAAAAAACACCCAAGATCCCTAGAGCACCTTTACCAAATTCCAGTATTATCAAGAAAGTTACTTCTAAATCCGATGAGAATTTATACAAAGCATCTCTGCTTTATTTGCAAAGAAATGATATAAATCTACAAGGCGCTACGATCGAAGATAATTCCTTAGAAATAGTATACTCTCAATCAAAATACAGAAATCCAGCGATATCCTCTGGTAGAGTTCTAGATATACTGGACCAAATTGCTCCACCCTCAATTAAGCATTTAAAGGTTTCTCAGATTAATGGCGGTTCGGGAATGTTTACAGCTGAAATTCCTAGAAATACATTTCAGAGCGCAAAGAAATATCAAGCGCCTGAGCTTATGTTTCATGAGCTAGAAGTAAATGCATTTAATTATCCAGAGAATGAATATATTTTTAATCCTGTCGTTAAATATCCCACCCTATTTAGCTCTATTAATCCCAATATAAAAACACAAATAGGTGGGCCCGATGGTTTCTTTTTTGGAGATTTTGGACTTGCATTAAAATCCCAGCTACTGCTAGATGTGAATACTTCTATATTTGCAAATTTTAGCATTAGTTTATTTGATAACATGGATGATCTTGTCTTGCCTTCTGATAGCGTCTTGCCCCATGTGCGATCAGATATTGTGCAATACTTACGAAATAGTAGAGGCAAACCTAGCATTGAGAGGCTATATTTCAATAGGTTTGGCCAACTGGGCGATTCCTTATTTTACAAAGCCTCAGCAGGCATTTTAGAGTCGATGTTTTCTGGGGTTGGTGGTGAAATTCTCTACAGACCATTTCATGCAAATTATGGTTTTGGATTAGAACTTTGGCAAGCTTACCAAAGAGAATTTGATCTACGCTTTGGGGTTCGAGACTATAAAACCTTGACGGGCCATATTAACCTCTACTATGAAGAGCCAAATACAAATGTTCTTTTTCATATCAAAGGAGGGCGATATCTTGCGAAAGACTCTGGGATTACTTTTGATATCTCACGTCGATTTAAATCTGGGTTAAGAATTGGAGGCTTTTTTACCAGAACTGATATTAGCGCACTCGAGTTTGGCGAAGGGAGTTACGATAAGGGGTTTTATTTTTGGATTCCATTAGATTTATTTTCAAATGATTATTTTAAAGAGCATTTTGGATGGGGACTTAGACCATTAACTCGTGATGGCGGTCAAACACTAAATCACAGCTATCCTTTGTGGGGTGTCACCGATATTTCCAGTGGGCATCAATTTAATAGGAGCAAATATGACCTTCTTGATTAGAATACTCATAAGCATAACTCTTCTCTCATCATGTGCAGTGCCTCAATTTGATTACCCTTATATCGATCTCTGGAAAGATGCTTTTTTTAGAAAAGAGATTTCAGTTGACGAGGCTTTTATCGAAGAGTCCAAATTTTCTTTCATTAAAGTATCGTATAAAAAAAATGATGCGATTTTTATTTTAAGTTCGGTTAATCATGATGGTGTATATACATGGGTTGGGTCTAATTATGAACTTATAAAAACATATAATGGACTGATCCTAGAAAGCTCAGGATTGTTCCCAGACACTTCGATTCATGCAAGTGATCAATCCAAAATTACTTCTACAAAATTCCAAGAGCCTTCATATTCATTTTATTTGGATATTGATGAGCCCGAGCTTCTAAGCTTGCCCGTCAATTATATCCTTAAAAGTAAGGAGGTATCCCAAGATAAATTAGTAGTATCCTTTGAGCGAAGTAGCACCATTATTGGGTGGGTGGCTCAGGATAAATACTGGTACCAAAATGGTCTAATTGTTCGATCTGAGATATCTATTACTCCCTTAGAGCCAAGTATCAAAATAGAATTTTATTATAGGTATTAAATTTTAAGCAAAAAAAAGCACTTTTAAGAAAGTGCTTTTTAAAAATAATACTTTCTAGTCTGTTGTTCTAGTTGCTGTTATGGTGTTCACGGCTGAACCTTGAACTTCAACTGTTACAACTGGTGCATTTGTTACAGCGGCAACATCCTCGATCTCAGTCTCGACTTCGACGACAACCTCTTCTTCAACTGTGACGACAACCTCTTCTTCAACTGTGACGACAACCTCTTCTTCAACTGTGACTACTTTCCCCTCATCAGAAATAGTATTGTTGTCATTAACTGTTTGTGTTGTAGTGCCAGTCGTTGTAGCGGTAGCTGTGCCAGTCGTTGTAGCGGTAGCTGTACCAGTCGTTGTAGCGGTAGCTGTACCAGTTGTGGTGCTGGTAGACGTACCAACTGTCGCTGTGTTAGTTGATGTACCAGTAGTAGTTGTGCCTGTTCCAGTAACTACACCGATGGTATCTGTTGATGCAATGAACTCTTCAACAGAAGTAGGTGCAGGAGTAGGTGCAGGAGTTGGTGCAGGTGTTGGTGCAGGTGTTGGTGCAGGTGTTGGTGCAGGTGTTGGTGCAGGTGTTGGTGCAGGTGCAGGTGAAGAATCGTCATCATCAGCTACAGCTGCAATAGCTGCTGCTGCTGCAACTGCTGCAGCGATAGCACCAGCGCTAAGTGAGCCGCTAGCCTGTTTAGCAGCTTCTTCTTCAGATCCAGCTGCTTTAGGCTCGTCATCAGCCAAAGCTGTGACTGAAAAAATAGGGGCTACTAGTGCCATTAAGTAACTTAGTTTGTTTTTAAATTTAGCCATTCTTTTCAACTCCTAATAGTGGATATACCTATTATTACATAAAATAAATTTTTGACAATTTTTTTATACAAATTGGCATATTTAATGTGTCTGCAATACTTTAAAAAATGAATTGTACCATTTTTAATTATTTAGTATATGTTATTTATGCACATTTTTTGAACATTTATTTTTATTTGTCAATTATTTAATTTTGAACAAATATATAATGTTGCGAATTCGGGATGTAGCGCAGTCTGGTAGCGCACCTCGCTGGGGGTGAGGTGGTCGTCGGTTCAAATCCGGCCATCCCGACCATTATCTAGATTTTTTGATTATTTCTTCAGCATACCAATTAATTTCAGCTATCATTCCTTCAAGAGTTCTCTCATCAGGACCGCCTTCGTAGGTGTTTCTGAATGCAACGATAACCTCAGTGGCGCCTAATTCTTCTAATTGCTTAATTCCTTCTGGTGAATAAGCAGCTTCTCCCATTACCTGAAATTGATAATCTGGATGATCCAAAGTTCCAAATTCTTCCCTGTAATCATTTATCTGATCAATAAGATTTTTTGTTTCTTCTAAACTCAATCCAGCACTTATCCAGCCATCTCCAACTCTCGCAGCTCTTTTTAAAGCAAGTTTTGAGTGACCCCCAATTAAAATAGGGACTGGTTTTGTGGGTGTAGGGCAAAGTTTTAGTTCTGGAATATCATAGAATTCACCTTTATATGCAAAGTACTCTCCATTCATCAGCCCTTTAAGAATTTCAATTTGTTCATCCATTCTTTTTCCGCGCTTTTCCCATCTTTCCCCTGTAGCAAGGAAATCTTCGTACCATGGGCTAACTCCAATACCAAAGTGAAATCTATTATTTGTCATAACCCCTAAAGTGGTCACAAACTTAGCAGTGGTTACCGCTTGTCTAGGCGCTAGTTTGTATACAGATGTAGAAAATTCTAATTTTTCAGTAACAGCTGCAATAGCAGGAAT
>MDSV01162252.1_pt1 | contig 10592 bp, 7 predicted proteins | sample 810851 | NCBI WGS metagenome assembly MDSV01 (sample SAMN05326640, study PRJNA326480) | marine metagenome | isolation source: seawater | place: Atlantic Ocean: North East | collected 2012 | reverse complement strand
GCTGCTATTTGCATTTCAAATAAATGCTTAGTACCTAAAGAAGCTAAATCTAATAACTTATTAAAATCTTCTCTTTCAAATGGGTTTGTTTCAGCTGTAGCTTGTAATTCAACCACACTTCCTTTTGAGGTTAAAACAAAGTTAGCATCAGCATCTGCGGTAGAATCTTCAGTATAGTCTAAATCTAAAATTGGATATCCCTTCCAAATACCGCATGAAACAGCTGAAACTTGTTCAGATATCGGATTTGATTTAATCTTACCTAAAGACAGTAATTTCTTAATTGAGCAAGATAAAGCGACCCATGCGCCTGAAATAGATGCCGTTCTTGTTCCACCATCGGCTTCTAAAACATCACAGTCTATAATAATTTGCCTTTCGCCCAATATTGAAAGATCTACAACTGATCTCAATGATCTACCTATTAGTCTTTGAATTTCTAGAGTTCTACCAGTTTGTTTGCCTTTTGAAGCTTCACGGTTTATCCTTGAATGAGTGGATCTTGGTAGCATACCATATTCAGCAGTTATCCACCCTTTTCCTGAATTCCTAATAAAATGTGGCACTCTCTCCTCTATACTTGCTGTACAAACAACCCTTGTATTTCCAAAGCAAACTAAGCATGAACCCTCTGCCTGTCTTAAAAATTTTGGCTCAAAAGTAACTTTTCTAAGTTCATCATATCTCCGTCCAGAAGGTCTAATAATATCACCGTTAGTAGAAAGTTTCATTTTAAATCCCTTTAAATAATAAATATAAAAACAGTTCTAATTATCCTTATATAGTAAGAAAAAATATAAAAAAATTTAGATAAATATTTATATAACAAATCTGAATAATTGACCATTTCATTTTTCAGTATTAATATTTTTCTATGAAAGAAGAATCATTTATTTTAAGTGAAAAAAATAAGCAGGTTTTTAGTCAGATAATAGAATCTTATCTTTTAAATGGCTCACCTATTGGATCAAAGACATTGTCTGAAAATTCATCAGAACAAATTTCTCCAGCCTCTCTTCGAAACATAATGTCTGAATTAGAAGATATCGGACTACTTTATTCTCCACATGTTTCTTCAGGAAGGCTTCCAACAGAAAGAGGTCTTCGTCTTTATGTTGATTCTCTAATGAGTGTATCAGAGAATTTTAACTTCGTTGAAAAAGATGTAGTTCAAGGTATAGAAATTGCTCGTCAAAGAGGAGCAAGTGAACTTTTTTCTGAGGTAAGTTCTTCTCTTTCAGGTCTTTCTTGTCATGCTGGAATAGTTGTAACGCCAAAAACTGAAAAAAAGATAAGGCATATTGAATTCATTAAAATTGATCAGTTAAAAGCACTTGTAGTTATTGTTGACAGTGATGGTTCAGTAGAAAACAGACTAATATCAATTTCTAAAGGAACACCAGATATTATTTTTGAACATGCAGGAAACTATCTAAACTCTAGAATTAAAGGGCAAAGCATAGATGAACTAAGAAAAATAATAAATAAAGAAATACAAACTCATAGAGTTGAAATTGATGTCTTGGCAGCAAGGCTTATTAATGAAGGACTTGCAGTTTGGTCTAATGACGGACCAGACTCATCTTTAATAGTATGTGGCCATGATAAACTTCTCAATGATGTTCATGCTATAGAAGACTTGGAAAAAATAAAATCGTTGTTTACTGCTTTAGGAAAACGAGAATCAAGCATTAAACTTTTAGAAGAAGCAAGACTTGCTTCGGGAGTACAAATTTTCATTGGTGCTGAAAACAGATTATTTAATGGTACAGGATGTTCTTTAGTAATAGCTCCCTATCAAAATATGGAAAAAAGAATAGTGGGGGCTTTAGGTGTTATTGGGCCAACGAGAATGAACTATTCAAAAATTATTCCTATCGTAGATTATACAAGCCAAGTTGTTACAAGGCTTTTGTCTAATTAAAATTAACATAAAAAAGTTGATTTTTTATTTATTTTCTATTGGAATTCTATAATTAATAACTATATCAAAAAAATTCAAAAAGATTAAATGAGATTTTTTAATATGAGTAATGAAAAAGATAATAATTCTAATAAATCAAATCAAAATGATAAAGATGATAATTTATCAACCAATCATGAAGAGGAAAAAGCAAATTTAAAAGATGAAAACATAAAAGATGTTAGTGAATCTTTAGATGGAAACTTGTCTAATGAAACAGAAGAAGAAACAATAGAAAAAATAAAAAGTGATTTAGAAGAAGCTGTTGACCAGAAAATGCGTGCTTTGGCTGATGCTGAAAACACAAGAAGAAGAACCTCTAAAGAACTAGAGCAAACAAGGAAATATGCAAGTTTGTCCCTTGCACGAGACTTAATTTCAGTTTTTGATAGTCTTGAGAAAGCTGTTGAAACTATTTCTGAAAAAAAGAACGATTTAGCAGAAGAGATGAAAAACATCTTGATTGGTGTTGAAATGACTTTGGATCAATTAAAACAAGCATTTAATAATAATAATATTAATCTTATAAATCCGGTTGGAGAAAAGTTTGATTACAACCTTCATCAAGCAATGTTTGAAAAAGAAAACAATGAACTAGAACCGGGAACTATTGTTGAGATAATGCAGCCAGGTTGGACTTTACATGACAGATTAATAAGACCTGCTATGGTTGGTGTTTCAAAACGAGCAAAAAAAGAAGAGTAAAAAACTTAAGTATAAACCTTGTATCTAAGTTACAGATTACCTATATCAGGTTGGCTTGTGAAAATAGCAAATGCAAAATATAAATTAGAAGAGGATGTTTATAATGAGCAAGGTAATAGGCATAGACCTTGGAACTACAAATTCATGTGTTGCCGTGATGGACGGCAAAAATGCAAAAGTAATTGAAAATGCAGAAGGTTCTAGAACAACACCTTCCATGGTTGCTTTCACCGAAGAAGGAGAGCGCTTGGTTGGACAATCAGCTAAAAGACAAGCTGTTACTAATCCAGAAAACACACTTTTTGCAATTAAACGTCTTATAGGAAGACAAAAAAATGCTAAAGAAGCTAAAAAGTTTGCTGATTTAGTTCCTTATAAAATAAGTGCACATGAAAATGGTGATGCTTGGGTTAATAGTTTAGATGAAAATGGTAAAGAAAAGTCCTATTCACCAAGCGAGATTTCAAGCTTTATCTTGCGAAAACTTAAAGAAGATGCAGAGGCTTATTTAGGCGAAACAGTTGAGAAAGCTGTTATAACAGTACCGGCATATTTTAATGATGCCCAAAGACAAGCCACAAAAGATGCTGGTAAAATTGCTGGTCTAGAAGTTTTACGTATCATAAACGAACCCACGGCTGCAGCACTATCTTACGGATTAGATAAAAAAGACAGTGGAATTGTTGCCGTTTATGATCTTGGTGGAGGAACATTTGACGTTTCTATCTTAGAAGTAGGTGACGGTGTTTTTGAAGTAAAATCAACCAACGGTGATACTTTTTTAGGCGGTGAAGATTTTGATCAACGGGTTATAGATCACTTGGCAGAAGAGTTTAAAAAAGATAATGGTATTGACCTTAGGATGGATAAACTAGCCCTTCAAAGGCTTAAAGAAGGAGCAGAAAAGGCGAAAATTGAATTATCGAGTGCTGTTCAAACAGATGTTAATTTGCCTTTTATTACTGCAGATCAATCTGGGCCAAAACATTTAAATTTAAAATTAACAAGAGCAAAACTAGAAGATTTGGTAGATGATTTAATTAAAAGATCATTAGGGCCTTGTAAGTCTGCATTAAAAGATGCTGGTATTAAGGCTTCTGAAATCAAAGAGGTTATTATGGTTGGGGGTATGACACGAATGCCCAAAATCATAGAAACTGTTAGTAAGTTTTTTGAAACTGATCCACATCGTGGTGTTAATCCTGATGAGGTTGTTGCTTCAGGTGCAGCAATTCAAGCAGGTGTTTTGACCGGTGATGTAAAAGATGTTTTATTATTAGACGTAACACCACTTTCACTTGGAATTGAAACGTTAGGAGGTGTTTTCACTAGATTAATTGATAGAAACACAACTATCCCATCTAAAAAAAGCCAGGTTTTTTCAACTGCGGAAGATAATCAATCAGCAGTAACTATTTCTGTTCATCAAGGTGAGAGGGAAATGGCACAAGACAACAAACTTTTGGGCCAATTTAACTTAGAAGGAATTCCACCTGCTCAAAGAGGAACTCCTCAAATTGAAGTAACATTTGATATTGATGCTAATGGAATTGTAAATGTTTCCGCAAAAGATAAAGCTACAGGAAAAGAACAAAAAATAAAAATTCAGGCTTCTGGTGGTCTAGATGAAGCAGAAATAGAAAAGATGGTTCAGGATGCCGAAGAAAACGCAGAATCAGATAAAAAAAGAAAACAAGAAGTTGAGACACGAAATCAAGCTGAAGCGCTAGTGAATGGTGCAGAAAAAGCTATTTCTGAAGCAAAAGAAGGAGTTGATGAGAATTTAAAGTCTGATGTTGAAACAGCTTTAAATGAACTTAAAAGTTCTTTGGAAGGAGAGGATATAGAAGACATTTCTCAAAAATCTGCATCTTTAAGTCAGTCTATGATGAAAATGGGTGAAGCAGCGTATAAAAATGCTGAAAATACTGAAAGTGAAACGAACGAATCTAACGAATCTAAAAATGAAAAAGAATCTGAAGATGTTGTTGATGCTGATTTTGAAGAAGTCGATAACGAAAAAAAAGATAAATAATATACATCCCATATTATTTAATACACTAATTAGTTTGTTTATAATATAGTTCAGATATGTACTATTCTCTTGGAGATAATCACTTATGGAAAAGCGGGATTACTATGATGTTTTAGGTGTCGATAAACAAGCTGACTCTTCAGCGATAAAAGCTGCTTATCGAAAGCTAGCCATGAAGCACCATCCTGATAAAAATCCAGGTGACAAAAAGTCCGAGGCTTTATTTAAAGAAGCTACAGAATTCTATGAAATTCTTAAAGATGATGAGAAAAGAGCAGCATACGACAGATTCGGCCATGCAGCATTTGAAGGTGGCGCTGGTGGTCAAGGACAAGCATCTGGTTTTGGTGGATTTTCAGGAAACTTCTCAGATATTTTTGATGAAATGTTTGGTGATTTTGTAGGTGGAGGTAAGAGTCAAAGAAAACAAAATAGGGGAGCAGACCTTCGATATGACTTAGATGTCAGCCTAGAAGAAGCTTTTTCTGGTATACAGAAAGAAATACCATTAACTACAGCAGGAAAATGTGAAAGTTGTGATGGATCAGGAGCCTCAAAAAGTGGACGTATAGTTAATTGTACGACTTGTGGAGGAAATGGTCGTGTAAGAGTTCAACAGGGCTTTTTCGCAGTTGAACGCGAGTGTCATTCTTGTAACGGAGAAGGTCAAATCATTTCAGATCCATGCTCTAAATGTAGAGGAAATGGTATACAAAATAAATCTAAAAAGCTTTCGGTTAATGTACCTCCAGGAGTTGATAATGGAACAAGAATAAGATTATCTGGAGAAGGAGAAACTGGACCAAGGGGTGCAGGATCAGGAGACCTTTATATTTTTATTCAGGTAAGAATTCACAATATTTTTACTAGAGATGGTAAGGATATTTTTTGCCAAGTTCCTATTGATATGGCAAGTGCGGCATTAGGAGGGTCTCTTGAAGTCCCGACTATAGATGGGGGAAGATTAAAAATTAATTTTGATCCAGGGACACAATCAGGTAAAAGGTTTAGGCTTAGAGGAAAAGGCATGCCTGGTTTAAGAGGAGCATCAAGAGGTGATTCTTATGTAGAAGCTTTGGTCGAAACACCTGTAAACTTAACTAAACGTCAAAAGGAAATTCTGAGAGAGTTTTCTAGCTCAGGAAAGTCTAAGGGGCCTCAAACGGATGGATTTACAGAGAAGTTGAAAAGATTTTGGAATGGAAATCAAAAATAGTACTAGAAGTAAAAAATACTTTTGCTATGTTAGAAAAAAAGGAAATAATTAGTACTGATCTAATTTAATCAAATAATGCAAGATAAAATATTAATATCTGTTGCTGGTGCTTCTGGAAGAATGGGAAAGATGCTAATTAAAGCAATTAATGAGACCCCAGAGACTTCTTTGTGTGCCGCAACTTGCCATCCAACAGAAAATGAAATAATTGGGCAAGATGCCGGATTATTATCAGGTATAAACAAAATAAATGTGGCGATTTCTCCTGACCCTAAAGATCTACTTATAGGAGATGTAATTATTGATTTTACAACACCTGAGGTAAGTATCGAGCATTGTAGAATAGCAAAAAATTCAAACATTGCTCATGTTATAGGAACAACTGGATTATCTGAAGAACAGGAAAAAGAGCTGAAAAGCATATCAATTAAAAAACCCATTGTTTATGCATCTAATATGAGTGTAGGCGTTAACCTCCTTACCGAGCTTGTGGAAAAAACAGTTTTGAGCCTTGGTAATGATTGGGATATAGAAATTTTGGAGATGCATCATAGGAATAAAGTTGATGCTCCATCAGGAACAGCATTGTCCTTGGGAAAAGCTGTTGCTAAGGCTAAAAATAAAAACTTGAATGATATTGCAAAGTTTACTAGGTATGGACAAACTGGGGGACGCAGCAATGATGAAATAGGATTTGCAGTAATGCGTGGTGGATCTGTCGTTGGAGATCATAAAGTAGTTTTATCTTCAGGTGATGAGAGAATAGAATTAACTCATAAAGCTGGGGATAGAAGTATATTTGCTAGTGGAGCCGTTAGAGCAGCGCTTTGGCTACAAAATAAACAAAATGGTCTCTATTCAATGAAAGATGTATTAGGGTTTTAAATGAATTATTTTATTTAATCGACTGAAAGAACTTTCTGGCCAAAAACTTTATAACATTTATCCTCATTAAGCATCTTTCCATATACCTGAGATCGGGTATCAAGAAAAATTAAAACTTCTGAGTTCTTTTCAAAAAAAACATCTAAAACACATGTTTCGTTAGAATATTGCCAGGTTATAACTTCACCTTCAAGTCTCTTGAAGGTGGGTGGTCCCATTGCAGCAATAAGCTCATTTTTTTCAAGCAGTTTTATTTTATTAGGGTCAAATGGAAGAAAAGTTTTACTAGAGGTATTTACACTTTTCTTTTTATCATAATAAAGAAACCGGAACTCTCTTTTTTCTATATGTTTTTTCGAAGTAAGTTTAATTACTATATTTGATTTTGAAGAAGAATACATATTAAAATTATAATCTCTTTCTAAATCTTTATTTTTTCTGTTATCTTGAGATATTGCTATAGTTCTTTCAAATTCAACAATCAAAGACTTCGAATCGAGATTTTTCAGCTTGGTTTTTTTAATAATATTCTCCATAGCTTTGCTAAAAATATTTTTTTTAAAATGAGAATAAATATTTTTACTCTTATCAGTTTTATTAATTTTAACCACCTCTATTTTGGTAGGAAAAATCTTTTCTTTTACAGTATGAGTTTGGGTTTTATTTAAATTTATAGAGTTAATTTCATCTATTGCTTGACATCCTGTAAGAAAAAAAAGCATTAAGATCAAATAACGAATAAAAAGTGTTTTTGAGTTCAACATTTGTCAAATTTATAGCAGCTTAAAAAATTTAAAATCACCTTATTCATTTTAGTAAAGATAGTATATAAAAAAGGTATAAAAATGTCAGATAATATAAAAAATGTAACTACAATTGGAAATGCAATAGTAGACGTAATTTCAAAATGTGATGATGATTTTTTGAACTCTCATAGTATAGTTAAGTCAGCAATGAATTTAATAGATGAATCAAAATCACAATCTTTGTATCAATCTCTACAAAGCCCGCAGGTTATTTCAGGCGGTTCGGCAGCTAACACTGCAGTAGGTCTTGCTTCATTTGGATCCAAAGCCGCATTTATAGGAAAAGTTAGAAACGATGAATTAGGGAAAAAATTTTTAAGTAATATTGTAGAAGCAGGTGTCCAATTTACCACTCCACCTTCTGCAGAGGGCCCGAGAACAGCCTCATCTATAATACTAGTTACTCCAGACGCTGAAAGGTCAATGAATACTTATCTTGGAGCATGTGTTGAATTAGATTCTGATGATATTGATGAAAACATTGTTAAAAACAGTCAAGTAACATACCTTGAAGGATATTTATATGATCCACCTAGAGCCAAAGAAGCATTTGTAAAAGCGGCTAATATAGCAAAAAAGTCAAATAATAAGGTCTCAATGTCTTTGTCTGATAGTTTTTGTGTAGAACGTTATAGATCCGAATTTCATTCTTTTATTAAAAACCATGTTGATATTCTCTTTGCCAATGAAGATGAAGCAAAGAGTTTATTTGAAACTGATTTAGCTGAAGCAAAAAACCAGTTTTTAAATTTAGGAATAGAAGTTGCTCTTACATTGGGTAATAAGGGGTCTGCTATTTTAAGAGATGGATCTTGGATTGATATAGAACCAAGAAAAGTTCAGAGCGTAGAGGATACTACAGGAGCAGGAGATTTGTTTGCTGCAGGTTATCTTTATGGAAGAACTACAGGAGGAGATGCCAGGCAATGTGGTTATATTGGCTCTGTTGCAGCAAGTGAAATTATTTCACATATAGGAGCCAGACCAGAAGTAAGTTTGAAAACTTTAATTTAGTTCTTTTTTGAACTATATGCATTAAATATAGCAGCATTAGTTAAGTCAGAAACACTGGCACCCATTTGAACTATTTGAACAGGATGTGTGCCGCCCATTAATATTGGACCAATTACTGAACCTCCTCCCAAATGCTGCAATAGTTTATAAGAAATATTAGCTGAATGAAGGCCGGGCATTACCAAAACATTTGCATTGTCGGTTAATTGACAGAATGGATGATTTTTTTTCATTAAAGAATAATTAAGAGCAATCTCAACAGACATCTCACCATCAAATTCAAAATTTACGTTTCTTCTTTTAAGAATAGAAACAGCTTCTTTCCCAGAAAAAGTTGAAGGAAGAGATGGGCTTCCAAAATTAGCAAAGCTAGCAAAAGCTACTCTAGGTTTATAACCTAAGTTAGAAACAGTCAGAGCCATTTCCTCTGCAATATTTGCTAACTCTTCAGGTTTAGGCCTTTCATTAATACTTGTGTCTCCTACGAAAACAGTTTGACCACGGCTTACAATCATACACATACCAAAATACTGCTTATTATTTTTTGGAGAGATTACTCTTCTTACATGTTTAAAGGAATCATAAAAAGATCTTGTTAAACCAGTTACAATTCCATCAGCATCTCCCATTACTACCATACAGGAACCAAAAATATTCCTGTCTTGATTTACCATCCTCTGGCAATCTCTTTGAAGAAAACCATGTCTTTGTAGTTTGTTGAATAAAAATTCAGTATAAACATGGTTTTTTTCGGAAAGAAAAGCATTGTGAATCTCAAGGTCTTCGATACCTTCAATACCTATTCTTTCGGCAGTTTCTTTTATATGCTGTTCTCTTCCTATTAAAATAGGTTTTCCTAACTTGCTATTTTGAAAAACTATCGCAGCTTTAATTACACGCTCTTCCTCTCCTTCGGCAAAAACAACTCTTTTTTCTAACCCTGAGACCTTATCAGAGATCCTTTGTAGAGTACTTGCAGTTGGATTTAATCTTCTAGCTAATTGCTTTTTGTAAAGCTCTATATCTTTAATCGGCTTTAAGGCAACACCAGTTTTCATAGCGGCTTCAGCTACAGATGATGAAACTTCTACAATTAATCTGGGGTCAAAAGGAGCTGGGATAATATAATTTTCACCATAAACCAATTCCCCGTCACTGTAAGCATCGTTTACTTCATCAGGTACATTTAATCTTGCAAGTTTAGCAATTGAATTAACAGCAGCAATTTTCATTTCTTCATTAATAGTATATGCTCTTACATCTAGGGCTCCACGAAATATATAGGGAAAGCCAAGGACATTATTTACCTGATTTGGAAGATCTGATCTTCCCGTAGCTATTATAGCGTCAGGGCAAACCTTTTTTACATCGTGGGGCATTATTTCAGGGTCAGGGTTTGCCATTGCAAATATAATAGGTCTTTTCTTCATTTTTTTGACTGCTGAAGGTTTAAGAATGCCTCCTGCAGAAAGGCCTATAAATGCATCTGCACCAATAAGAGCATCTTCTAAAGTTCTTACAGAAGTATCAACAGCATGAGCCGATTTCCACTGATTTGTAGGCCCTTTTCGGCCTTTATATATTACACCAGATTGGTCAACTAATATAATATTATTATTACCGACACCCATTGCTTTTAGTAATTCAACGCATGCAATTGATGCAGCTCCTGCTCCACTGCTTACAATTTTTACATCTTTAATACTACGCCCTGTTAGATTAAAGGCATTTATCATTCCGGCTGCAGTTATGATTGCAGTTCCGTGCTGGTCATCATGAAACACAGGAATATTCATCTTCTCACGAAGTTTTTGTTCAATAATAAAACAATCTGGAGCTTTAATATCCTCAAGGTTTATTCCACCAAATGAGGGTTCAAGTAATTCTACACAATTAACAAATCTATCAATGTCATCACTATTTACTTCTAAATCTATAGAATCTATATCAGCAAATTTTTTAAAAAGT
>MDSV01057610.1_pt1 | contig 10592 bp, 12 predicted proteins | sample 810851 | NCBI WGS metagenome assembly MDSV01 (sample SAMN05326640, study PRJNA326480) | marine metagenome | isolation source: seawater | place: Atlantic Ocean: North East | collected 2012 | reverse complement strand
TGTCGATGGAAACGAAGGTTATCAAAAAGCTAAAAATTTTATGAAATTTTTAATGCCCGAAAATGTGAAAAAAGTAAAAAAATATAGAGGAAAAATTCCTCTTTTCCATGAAATGGGAATTGAAAAAGATTTAAATAAAATTTATGAACCGGTTATTAAATTAGAGTCGGGCGGATATATAGTTATAAATCCTACAGAAGCGCTAGTTTCGATTGACGTCAATTCAGGCCAATCAATTAAAGAAAAAAACATAGAAAAAACAGCTTTAAGTACAAATCTTGAAGCTGCTGAAGAAATAGCTAGGCAAATTAAAATAAGAGATTTATCTGGGTTAATCGTTATTGATTTTATTGATATGTTTAGTTTTCATAACAAAAGAAGTGTTGAAAGAAAATTAAAAGAAAAATTAAAAGAAGATAGAGCAAGAATACAATTTGGAAGAATAGGTAATTTTGGACTTCTTGAAATGACAAGACAGAGACTTAGAGAAAGTTCTGTTAAATGGAATATGACACTTTCGATTGATTCTTTTGCTTTAAAAATTGTAAAAAAAGCTGAAGAAGCAGCTTTTTCAAATAAAGTAAAAACTGTAAATATTAATGTTCCATTAAAAGTTAAAACCTATATTGAAAATAATTTATACAAGGGAATAGAATACGTTAAGAAAAAATATAAACTGGAATTTAATATAATTGCAGATAATAATCTTATTATTCCTGAGTATAGAATAGATTTACTAAATAAAAATAGTAAACTTTTGAAAAAAATTGAAAATATTCAGGAAGTAGAAAATTTTGTATCAAAAGAAAAATTTAATAGAAAAAATTTTATGGGTAAAAAGTTTAATAATAAATTTAAGAAAAGAAAATTTAAAAAGGGAAAATTTAAATACTACTCCAAATCTAAAAAAAGTAGTTTTGATAATAAAAAGATAGCTAATTTTTAAATTAAGTTGTTTTCAGGAGAAGAGGCGCTAGCATACTTTTTCTTTTTCATACGTCCTGCTTTAAAAGCTTTTCTTCCAGATATTACGGCATACTTCATTGCTTCCGCCATTAATACTGGATTTTTAGCTTCGGCTATAGCTGTATTTAATAAAACACCATCGCACCCCAATTCCATTGCTATTGTAGCGTCCGATGCGGTACCCACTCCAGCATCAACAATTACTGGAACTGAAGATTGTTCTTTTATTAATGTTATATTTGTTTTATTTTGTATTCCAATTCCCGAACCTATTGGCGCTCCTAATGGCATGATAGCGCATGCACCAACGTCTTCTAATTTTTTTGTCATAATCGGATCGTCTGTACAATAAACCATGACTTCGAAGCCTTCTTTAACTAAAACTTCCGTTGATTTTATTGTTTCAATCATGTTTGGATATAATGTTTTTTTATCTCCTAGAACCTCTAACTTTACTAATCTCCAACCTCCCATTTCCCTGGCTAGTCGAAGTGTTCTTAAAGCTTCGCTAGATGAATAACATCCTGCGGTATTTGGTAAATATGTAATAGATTTTGGATCTAAATAATCCATAAGTGAAGGTTGTTTTTTATCTAAAATATTTACTCTACGTACAGCTACTGTGACTATGTCTGCGCCAGATGCTTTAACTGCATTTGCAGTTTCCTCAAAGTTTTTATATTTTCCAGTTCCCACAATTAATCGTGAATTAAAATTTTTATTAGCTATAGTAAAAATGTCTTCCATAATATTTACCCTCCTCCAATAAACTGAACTATCTCTACTTTGTCATCTTTATTTAAAATAAGTTTGGTATATTTATTTTTTTCAATAATTTCTCCATTCACTTCTATAGCAACTTTGTTTTTCTGTATTTTAAGCTTATTTAATAGTTCGTTTAAGTTAATCCCATTACTTATTTCATAGGGATTTCCATTTAATTGAATTTTTGCCATATTTAAGTTATTCATTTGGTTTATTTTAACTTATTTATATGTCAAAAAAAATACTAATTATAAATGGACCCAATCTTAACCTACTTGGTGAAAGAGAAGAATCAAAATATGGTAAAGCTACACTTGAAGAGGTAAAAAAAAATTGTGAAGAACATGCAAAATTAATTGGTATCCAAATTACGTTTAGTCAGTCTAATATTGAAGGGGAAATCGTCACAATGATACAAAAAGCAAAAGGAGAGTTTGATGGTATAATTATTAATGCAGCTGGATATACACATACCTCCGTTGCTATTTTAGATGCTCTTCTGGCAATAAAATTACCAACGATAGAAATTCATATTACAAATATATATAATCGTGAAGAATTTAGAAAAAAGTCATTAATAAGTAAGGCTGCAAATGGAATTATTTGTGGATTTGGTATAAAAGGTTATATTATGGCTTTAGACTCAATTGTAGAAATTTTAAAAAAATAAAAATGAAAATTGATAAAAAAATTATTGAAGAGCTTACTGGATATTTAAAAGAATTTAATCTAACTGAAATTGAATACGCCGAAGGATCAATTAAAGTAAAGGTTTCTCGATCTATAAATAACTCTGGTGTAGTAGCTAGCGAAATAAAGAAAAAACAAACAATAATTGAAAGTAAAGGAACTAACATAACATCCCCTATAGTTGGAACCGCTTATCTTGCTCCAGAACCAGGTGGAAAAAAATTTGTTGAAGTTGGTCAAAAAATTAAAAAAGGACAAACTATTATGATTATTGAAGCTATGAAAACGATGAATCACGTTCCCTCAACTCATGAAGGTGTTGTAAGTAAAGTTTTAGTAAAAGATGGAGAGCCGGTAGAATTTGGCCAGCCGCTTATTTCTCTCAAATGATGTTTAAAAAAATTTTAGTAGCAAACCGAGGAGAAATTGCAGTTCGAGTAATAAGAGCGTGCAAGGAATGGGGAATATCAACAGTAGCTGTTCATTCAGATGTTGATGCTGATGCTATGCACGTTAGATTAGCGGATGAAAGTATATGCGTAGGATCTCACCAGCCACAAAATAGTTATTTAAATGTCGCTGCACTAATATCCGCAGCCGACGTGACTGGTGCTGAAGCAATACATCCTGGTTATGGATTTCTTTCAGAGAATTCTCACTTTGCAGATATAGTAACGAAACATGGAATTAAATTTATTGGACCAAGTGCAGATTTAATTAAAAAAATGGGAGATAAAATAGAAGCAAGAAAAATTGCAAAAAATCATGGCTTACCTATCATCGACGGATCGGAGGGAAATATTAATTCTGTAAATGAAGCGAAAAAAATTAGTAAAAAAATTGGATATCCGGTTCTAATTAAAGCTGCAGGAGGTGGTGGTGGAAAAGGTATGAAGGTAGTAGATAGTGAAGAAAAAGTAGAAGAATTATTCCTTTTAGCTAGATTAGAAGCAAAAAAATATTTTAATAATGATAGTGTTTATATTGAGAAGTACTTCAAGAATCCTCGACATATTGAAGTTCAAGTTTTATCCGGAAAAAATAGAACAGTTCATTTAAATGAGAGAGATTGTTCCGTTCAAAGAAAACATCAAAAACTAATAGAAGAAACTCCTAGTCCTATTATAGATGAAAAAATAAGGTCTGATTTATTAAGGTCTACTGTAAAAATGGTAGAAAAAATTGGCTATGAAGGAGCAGGAACAGTTGAGTATATATATGAAAACGGAAAATTTTATTTTTTAGAAATGAACACTAGAGTACAAGTTGAACATCCCGTGACTGAAATGGTTTCTGGAATAGATATTATTAAAGAGCAAATATGGATAGCTAGTACAGGCAACACAGCTTTAAAACAGGATGATATAAAAACTAGAGGGCACGCAATTGAATGTAGAATTAATGCGGAAGACCCAAGTAAAAATTTCCAACCATCACCGGGAACAATTAGTGTTTGCCATCTGCCATCTGGCTTTAGAACCAGAGTTGATGGAGCCATTTTTCAAGGATGTAAAATCACACCCTATTATGACAGTTTAATATGTAAATTAATATGCCAAGGAAGAAATAGAACGGAAGCAATACAAAGAATGTTAAGGTCTTTGGATGAATTTGTAATTGAAGGTATAACAACAACAATCAATTTACATAAAAAAATATTAAGTCATGAAAAATTTATTAGCTCAGATTTTGATGTAAATTGGCTAGTTAAAGAAAAATTTTCTTAAATATTTTCACAACTTGTAATCCATAAATCATAAATAGGATGATCTATTGATCGTAAAGTAGGACTAGAGGCAAAAGTCCATCCATTAAATAGAAAAACTTGATTATTATCCTTAATAGACAAATCTCTTACTTGAAGATAAGCAACGGTGTCAATAGAGTCGCTGCTCTCAGAGACTTGACATTTTAAAGCTTTAATTTCTAAAGATCCAAAAAATTTTTTTTCACCCACAGCTAATCTAAAAGTAGATGTTTTTGCCGTTATTTTATCAAGAGCTTTTAAATTTACGTGAATTTTATTACTTTTTTTTATTTTAGATTTTTGAAGGTTTGTTTGTTTTTTGTTTAAATTGTTATTATTTTCTTCTACTTTTTCCAACTCATCTTTATCTTCTTCAAAAGTTGGGGACAACTCATCTAAATTTATTAAAGGGACAGATTCAATTTTATCATCTGCAAAAACAGGAAAATAATTTGAAAAAAGAAAAATAAATATTAAAATTTTAAACTTTCCAAGCATCATATTTTTTTAAATTTTTTTTTTTATCTTTTGTCAAAGATCCTTCTGGCTTATAAGCCCTTTCAGTACCTGTTAAGTTTTCTTCATATTTTTTTTGCCAGGGAAAACTATCTTCTTTGTAGGAAGGTATATTTTGCGTCATATGATGTATCCACAGATGCCAATTTGGTGGAACTTTTGATGATTCGATATCGCTTTTATATATTACCCATCTTTTTCCTTTAGAATTTGAGTAATATTTGTTTCCAAATTCATCGCTTCCAACAAATTTACCTGTAAAGAAAGTATAAATAAAAGTTCCTACAGTCTGTTTGTGCCACCAAGTAAATATTTGTTTAAAAAAATTGACCATTTTTTTGTTTTATTTTTTTTGTTAATTGTGTTTTCTTTTAATTTAAAAATCCACACAATCAAAAATTGTAAATAATTTATTAGACTTCAAATATATTTAGTATATATCATAAAAATGCTCACAATATATAAAAATAATCAACTTTTGGAGATATAATTAATGTCTAAGTATGTAGTCGAAACATTTTATACATGTTCATTTAAAATTGTTCATAAACTTGATGAATTAAACGAAAAAAAACTTTCAGAGTTAGAGAACCGTCAAGACGGTGACGTTAAAATATTAGATGTAAAATTAAACAACCGTAAAACAAAAATTGCAGGCGAAAAAAATAATGCAAAGGATTCGCAAATTACAACAGATAAAAATACTCATTCGATTTCTTCTATAATTAATAAAAAAATTACTGATTCAAATGATTTGAAAATTACAAATCAATCGAATAATCAAAACATAAATGTTGGTAAATTAAATAAAGCATCTAATAATAGATTTAAAATGCCCGATAGAAGAAAAGGATATATTCAAAAAGTCACAGTAGGAACTCACAAAATTTATTTGCATACTGGCGAGTATGATGATGGGAAAGTTGGTGAAATTTTTATTGATATGAATAAAGAAGGTGAGCTTGTAAAAGCCTTAATGAATAATTTTGCAATAGCGATTTCTCTTGGACTTCAATATGGGGTTCCTTTGGATGAATTTGTTGATGCATTTATTGAAACTAAATTTGAACCTTCGGGAAAAATTACAGGAAATGATAGAATATTAAGCGCATCATCAATTTTAGACTATATATTTAGGGAATTAGCTATTTCCTATTTGGGTAGAGAGGATTTAGCTCACACACCTTCTATAAATAAATCTGTAACTGACAAAATATCTGATGATGAGAATGAAGATACTTTCTTAAAATTAGTAAAAGGCATAACTAGTAAAGGTTTTATTAGAAGTAACTATAAAGATAAGCTTATTGATCTTAGTAATGTAAGAATAAATTTAAAAAGCAATAATAAATAGAGCTTACTCCTTTTTTTCTATTACTTTAATATTTAATTCTTTAAGTTGCTCATCATTTGGTTTGGACGGTGCGCCCATTAATAAGTCCTCGGCTTTTTGATTCATTGGAAACAAAGTTATTTCACGTATATTATCTTTTCCTGCTAATAACATTACAATCCTATCAATTCCTGGCGCCATTCCACCATGTGGTGGTGCTCCATAAGAAAGGGCTTTGATCATTCCTTCAAACTTTTTATTTACTTCTTCTTTGGAATAACCAACTTTAGAAAAAACCTTATACATTAATTCTGGTAAATGATTTCTAATTGCACCTGATGATATTTCTTCACCATTACACACCAAGTCATACTGATAAGCGATTATAGACAAAGGATCAGCCTTATCAAAATTCTCTAAATCAATTTGAGGCATGGAAAATGGATTGTGGCTAAAATCAATCCTCTTTTCCTTCTCATCATATTGATACATCGGAAAATCTACTATCCAACAAAATTCAAATTTTTTATTATTTATAAGTTTAAGATCTTTACCTAATTTTTGTCTTACAAGACCAGACATTCTTTCTGCTTCTTTTAATTTATCAGCTGAAAAAAATAAAGCATCCTGTCCTTTTATTTTACAAACTTTTGCTAATTCAATGATAGATTTTTCAGAAAAAAATTTTCCTATTGGTCCTTTTCCAATTAACTTACCTTTCTCTTCTTCAAATAAAATATATCCCAGTCCTTTGGCTCCCTCTTCTTTAGCCCACTCATTATAACCATCAAAAAAACTTCTTGGCTTAGAAGAAGTTTTTGGAGCTGGTATTGCTCTAACAACTCCACCTTTTTCTATTATTTTTTTAAAAATATCTAATTTTACATCTTCTCTTTTTATAATTTCTGTCACATCAAATATTTCAATTGGATTTCTTAAATCTGGTTTATCCGTTCCATATTTTAACATTGATGTTTTGTATGTTATTTTTTTAAAGGGTGTTTTTGAAATAATTTTATCCTTTCCAAATTCTGAGAAAAGTTCATAAAACATTGGTTCAACTACTTTAAATATATCTTCCTGCTCGACGAAAGACATTTCCATGTCTAGCTGATAATGTTCACCTGGACTTCTGTCAGCTCTACCATCTTCATCTCTAAAACATGGTGCTATTTGAAAATACTTATCAAAACCAGAGATCATTACCATTTGTTTAAATTGTTGAGGTGCTTGGGGTAATGCATAAAATTTTCCAGGATGTGTCCTACTTGGAACTAAAAAATCTCTAGCTCCTTCTGGGCTAGATGCTGTTAATATTGGTGTTTGAAATTCTAAAAAACCCATTTTTAGCATTTTATTTCTCACAAATGAAATTACCTTTGATCTTAAAATAATATTGTTATGCATTTCTTGTCGTCTTAAATCTAAAAATCTATATTTTAATCTAGTTTCCTCAGGATAATCTTGCTCACCAAAAACAGGCATGGGTAAATCCTTAGCTTCGGACAAAACCTCAAATAATGAAATTTTTATTTCTACCTCTCCTGTAAACAATTCCTTATTTATTGTTTCTTTAGTTCTGTTAACAACAGTTCCAGTTATAGAAACTACTGACTCTGGTTTTATTTTTTCTACTTCCTTAAAAAATTTATTACTATTTTCTACGACACATTGGGTAAGGCCAAAATGATCTCTCATATCAAAAAAAAGAAGATTTCCGTGGTCTCTTTTTCTATGTATCCATCCTGAAAGCTTAACTGAGCTACCAGCATCTTTCTTGGTAATTTCTGAACATGTGTGAGTTCTATATTTATGCAAAATGATTCCTTTATATTTATTTACATCATTTTTAACACTTCTTTAATCAATTTTAATCCGAATGGACTTCCCTTTTTCAAAGAATATTTATCTAAAATTAAAATAAATTGGGATATTTTTTCATAAGACCTATCAATTCTTTTTATTATATAGTCAATATGCTTTTTTTCGACCTTTATTTGTTTATCTGAAAAATTTTTTGCTAAAATTACGCTTATTAAATCATCACTGGGAAGTTTTATACTAATAACAAGACAACTATTAGCTCTGGATAGTAAATCGTCTAATTTAAACTTAAGCAAATTTATTGGTTTTTTTGATGTTATCAAAAAATACTTATTATCTTGTAGGGCTGCATTCCATAATGAAAATAATAATTTTTCATCAATTTTTTCGTTTACATTTTCAATTATTAAAGCTTCTTTTGTTTTAAATTTTAAAAAAATTTTTTCATCTAAATCAGTAGAATTAATTTGTATGTATGAAACTTTATTTTTTAATATAGATGCTAAATGAGATTTACCTGAACCAGATGGACCACAAATATTAACAATTCTTTTAATCCATTTTGGCCAACTATTTATAAAATCGTAAGCTTCTTGGTTGCTAGGAGAAACATAGAAGTCTTCTTTTTTATAAACTTGTCTTGATGGAAATTTTAAAATTAATTGATCATTCATTTAAATAAAGTTGCCAAAATCCTTTGTCATCACTCAACTGATATCCAAATTTTAAGAGTTCTGATTTAAGTTTTTTTGGATTACCATAATAATATATTTTAAAAAAAGAATTATTAATATTAAATTTTTCTAAGTCATACTCCTCAATTATACTTATTTTATAAAATATATTTCTTAACTTATCTAATTCTTTAATATTTTCATGTTGAAATTTTATAGTTATTGATAATGGCATTAAAAGATTAATTAAATTAGCTTCTTTCCAAAAATCTGTAGTTTTAATTTTTAAATCTTTAATAATAAAATCTAATTGAGGCTCGTCATCAATATCTTTTAAATCATATAAAAAATTTTTATTTACTTTATTATTATTAAAATTAATTTTTAAATGAATGCTTAATTTTAAATTCTTATAATCTGCTAGTGCAAAAACGTAATTTTTAATATCATATTTATTAACTAAATCATCGACATTCATTTCCTCTATTCTATTTTTCATTTTTACTATTTTTGAAATATCATCCAAATCCTCTAATGGTAAAATGAAATTTATTAATTTATTTTTTATTTCTACATTCAACCATCTTTTGTAAAGAAAATTCTCATCAAAACTTCTAACTTCATTATTTGTAAAAAGTACTGGGAAAAATACTGCAGATATATTTTCTGATTGTGAAAAGGAAATATTTTTTCTACTTAAAAATTTTTTTACCTTAATATCATTATAATATATTTTAATATTTCCAGTATATTGATTTTTACGGTAAGTTTCTTCTACAATTTGAAAACTATTAATTAAATTTTTTATTTCCTTTAATTTAACATCATTTATTTTTTTTAAATCTCTTGTTAAAAGAATTTTTTCCATAAGTATTTGGAATGAATCTATAAAAGCCTCATTAAGATAATTATCTCTTGAAAAACTTAAATCTATAGGACCCTCTACTTTTATATTACTTACAGTAAAAATATTTTCATCGGAAAAACTATTTGAGAAAGGACTAACTATAAGTATGAAAATAAAAATTATTTTTTTTGAAAATTCTATTAAAAGTTTTGATAATAAAAAGTTTTTCATACGAAATAATATAATAATTGAAAAAAAAGCGTTGTTAATAAGGCAGCTTTAAATAAGCCAGTAATCTACATAATAATTTTGATATTTAACTGAGTTTTACTTAAAGAAAAAATCTATTTCAATTTTGCCATTTTCAATACTATCTGACCCGTGCACCGAATTTTTATCAATTGAGATGCCATACATTTTTCTTAGGGTACCTTCTTCAGCTTTTGCTGGGTCGGTCGCACCCATTAAACTTCTATTTTTGGATATTGCATTTTCACCTTCTAATATCATTACTACTATTGGTCCTGATGACAAATAACTACATAGTTCATTATAAAATGGCTTTGATCTGTGTACTTTATAAAATTCAGATGCTTCTTCTTTTGAAATTTTTACTTTTTTACTTTTTAAAATTTGTAAATTATTCTTTTCAAAAAAACTTTTAATTTGTTTTTCAAGATTTCTTTCAACTGCATCAGGTTTAATGATTGATAAAGTTTGTTCTAGATTACTCATAATTTTCTTTGACAAATTTATTTAATAATCGAACTCCAAAACCAGTTGCTCCTCCTGGGTTTAAAGCTCCACCGTATTTTGAAAAAGCCATTCCAGCTATATCGAGATGGGCCCATGGTGTTTTATTAATAATAAATCTTTGCAAAAATTGCGCAGCTGTTGTGGAACCCGCACCGCCTACATAATTTATATTTTGCATATCTGCATTTTTTGAATCCATAAGTTTATCATAGTTTTTATGAAGTGGTAATCTCCAAACTTTTTCATCAACTTTTTCTCCAGCTTCGAAAATCTGTTTTGATAATTTATCATCATTTGAAAAAAGTCCTGCGTATTCAGATCCTAGTGAAACAATTATTGCTCCTGTTAAAGTTGCTAAATCAATAATAAGATTAGGTTTAAATTTTTTTTCCGTAAAAGTTAAAGCATCTGCTAATACTAATCTTCCTTCTGCATCAGTATTTAATACTTCTATAGTTTTTCCACTATAAGATT
>MDSV01023013.1_pt1 | contig 10594 bp, 8 predicted proteins | sample 810851 | NCBI WGS metagenome assembly MDSV01 (sample SAMN05326640, study PRJNA326480) | marine metagenome | isolation source: seawater | place: Atlantic Ocean: North East | collected 2012 | reverse complement strand
TAAAAACACAAAAGTTAATGCCGCAATATTAATTATAGGGAATGAAATTTTATCTGGCAGAACTCAAGACACTAACACCTCAACACTAGCAAAATGGTTAAATTCCATAGGTGTAAAAGTTGGAGAGGTTAGGGTTATTCCTGACATTGAGAAAATAATAATTAATGTGCTAAATACACTTAGAACAACTTATGATTATGTTTTTACCACAGGAGGTATTGGACCTACTCATGATGATATTACTGCAGAATCTGTTTCAAAAGCATTTGGATTAAAATATGAAATACATAAAGAGGCATATAAAATTTTAGAAGCTTATTATAAGCCAGGGGAGTTTAATGATGGAAGACAAAAAATGGTTTGGATGCCTAAGCACGCTAATTTAATTTTAAATCCTACAAGTGGAGCCCCAGGTTTTAGTGTTGAAAATGTATTTTGTTTACCAGGTGTTCCATCTATCTTAAAATCAATGTTGGGGGGCATTACTAATAGAATTGTAGGAGGTAAACCTATTTTAAGTTTAACCATAAGCCTAAGAACTGTTGAAAGTGAAATAGCGGACTCCTTAACAAAAATACAAAATGATAATAATGATGTTGAAATTGGAAGTTACCCATTCTTTCAAGCTGGTAAACTAGGAGTTTCTATTGTTATTAGATCTGAAGATCAAAATAAAATCAATAATTGTAATTCTCAAATTTTAGAATTTGTTAATAAAAAAAAAATTGAGGTAGTGGATCGTTAAATGTTATATTTTGCATATGGGAGCAATCTTCATCATTTTCAAATGAAACGAAGATGTAAAGATAGTATTTTTATAAAGAAAATTAATCTGAAAGGTTTTAGATTAACATTTAGAAGTAAATATAAGGCTGCTGATATTGAGTTTAAAAGAAATTCAATTGTACCAGGGGGTTTATTTGAAATATCAAAAAGTGACGAAAAAAAATTAGATATTTATGAAGATTATCCTATTCTATATAAGAAACATTATTTTTATTATTATGGAAAAAAAGTAATGACTTATACAATGGTAAAAAAATCTCCATTTAAATTTCCAACTGAAAGGTATTTGAATGTAATCAAACGGGGATATAAAGATTGTGGTTTAGATTTAAAGTTTCTAAAAGAAGGTTTATCAACAAGATAAACAAATAATTTTAAAAATTAATTCTTTCTTTCTCATTAAATTCTACATCCTTTTTTATTTGGTTATGAATTGCAGTAACATACTCGCCAATAAAGCCTAAGACTAAAAGTTGTATTCCAGAAAATACAAATATTGAAATTAACAATGTTGGTATACCTTGAACCAAATTTGTCTCAAAAAATAAATTATCAATTAATGTAAAAAGGCCAAAAAATAATGATATTAAAGATATGATGCATCCTAAAATTAATATCAATCTAAATGGTGTATCACTAACCGAAATTAACCCATTCATAGCTGAGTTAATGTAAGCTGCCATTGTTTCTTTTGACTTACCATAAACTCTTTTCCTCCAAGTGTATTTAACTGTCTCAAAATTTTCACTGTATTCAAAAGCTAAAGTTCTAATAAATGGAAAATTATTTCTTAATTTAATAAATTTATTTACAATTTTCCTATCTACAAGTTGAAATTCTGTAACGTTTAGTGGAATTTTATTTTTTGAAAAAATTTTTAAAAGTATATAAAAAAATTTTCGTATATTTTTCATAATAAAAAACTCTTCACGCTTATCTCTACAACCTACAACAAAATCAAAACCTTTTTCCCACTTTTCAACAAATTCTGGAATTTTTTCAGGAGGATCCTGCATATCGACAGGAAAAAAAAGCAATACTGCATCACCACTGCTATTTTTAATACCATTAAATAAAGACTTTACAGATCCATAATTTTTTGCATTAAGGATAATTTTTACATTTTTATTATTAGATGAAATTTTTCTTAATGCTAAAACTGTATTTTCGTCAGAATTATTGTCACAAATTATGTGTTCATACTTATAACTTTTTAACTCGTTTGAAAAAAGTTTAGAAATTTGGTTTGTACAGTCTTCAAGTGCTTCCTCTGTTTCGTTATAACAGGGTGTAATAACTGAAATTTTTTTCATAATTAATTATATTACAAAAAATTTAAAATTACTCTAGATTGATTATGATTTTGGTATTCTTGTTCATGACTTCAATATTACCAATATCTATAATATTGGTCTTTTTTGTTGATATAAACTTAATATTGGTAATGAACTATAAAATTAAAGGTTATAAACCGGTCTTGATTAGAAACGTAAACTCTGTCATACACTAAATTTTTACGTAATTTGTCTATTATACTCTATTAAATATAGAGTAGCCTATTTTCGGCTATTATGTAAAATTAAAAATTAATATCTCACCATGTTAATATTAAACAATATACGAAATATATTAAATAGAAATAGTCTTATAAGAAAATTATTTGTTAAGTTAGTATCTCCGTTAACATTACCAATTTTGACACTATTAAAAAATATAAGCATAAAAGAATTTAAAAGAAAAAAAATAATCTCTACATGGCGAAGTAATAACCCAAACAATATTTTACGTTATGAGAATGGAATAGCATTCAATATATCTACAAAAAAAAATTCAATGAGCAAATCTCTTATACTTCAAGAGCACACAGAATCTAATGAAACTAAATTTTTAAAAAAAATAATTAAACCTGGAGAGACAGTTCTGGATGTTGGTGCTAATATGGGCTGGTATTCAATCCATTTTTCTAAGTGGGTAGGACAAAGTGGAAAGGTATTTGCTTTTGAACCTGTGCCTGAAATATATGAGGAATTAAAATCGAATATAAAGCTCAATTTTTGTCAAAATATAATCTTATTTAATTGTGCTCTTGGAAATCAAAATGAAAGTATATTATTTAATGTTTCTGATTTTGAAGGTGGTTCAGGAGCTTCTTCAGAAAATCTAAAATTTGGTAAAGAAATTAAAGTTTCTAAACGTAAGCTGGATGATTTAATGAATGACCAAAATCTAGATAATATAGATTTTTTAAAAATTGATATTGAAGGTGGTGAACTAAATATGCTCAAAGGGGCAGAAAAATTGATAGAAAAATATAAACCAAAGATGTTATTGGAAATTGTTGATATTCATTGTGATCGTTTTGAGCATTTGCCAGAAGATATATGCAATTTTTTATTCAATAAAGGTTATGATGGACGCTATTTCGGGAATGAACATTCTAAAAAATTAAATGATATAAATATTGATGAATTTGAAAAACCAAATTTAAAAAATCTTAAGAATGGAAATTATTATTTTTACTATTCAAAATAAATAGTATGCAAAAAGTAGTAACTTTTTTTCAAAATTAGTTTGATTTTAAGCTTTTATAGTAGTCTATAGTTCTTTTAAAACCACTTTTAACATTTACTTTAGGATTAAATCCTAATTTTTTTATCTTTTCAATTGATGGATAAACATTATTGAATGGGCTCATCAAATAGCTATCTTTTTTAGATCTCGCTTTAAATATAACATTATTTTTTTTTGTAAACTTGCTTATAATTTTTGCTAATTTACTAATTGAATAATATTCTTTTTTATTAGCTAAATTATACGCTTGACCATTTTTTCCTTTTAATAACACTATTAATATTCCTTCAACTAGATCTGAAATATAGCAAAAAGTTCTTTTTTGATTCCCTTTACTTTTGATTACAATTTCTTTTTCATTAATTGCGTCTTTTATAAAATCCATCATAACTCTTCCATCTTTTAAATTCATCATGGGACCATAAGTGTGAAAAACTCTTAAAATTTTAATAGGAACTTTTTTTTGTCTGAAATAAGAATAGCAAAAAGTTTCAGCAATTTTTTTACCCTCTATATACGCTGCTCTTAAATCTAAAGGATTGAAATCGAAAAATTTTTCTTCTTTTAAGATTGAGTTTTTAGAATTTCCATAAACTTCACCTGAGCTAAATAAAATAAAAGATTTTATCTTAAATTTAGCTGCGTATGATAAAAGATTACTTGTTCCAAGCACATTTGGTTCTAATGTTTCTATCGGGAATTTTTTATAACTTTGTGGAGATGCATTTGACGCCATGTGAAATATGTAGTCAACTTTTTTTGAAATTTTAAATTTTTCTTTTAAATCAGTATCTAAAATAGTTACAAAATTTTTACTTTTATTATTGATGAATTTTTTTCTTACTTTTTTTTTGTTTCTTGTTATTAAAAAAATTTTAATTTTAAATTTTTTATTAATATTTAAAAAAATAAATAATTTGATTAAATAACTGGCTATAAAACCATTGGCCCCAGTAATTAAGATTTTTTTATTATTTATTTTGCTCCAATTAATATTTTTATTACCAAAAATATTTATAAAATCTTTATTGATAATTTCTCCAAACATATTTTATTAATTTGCCTCAAATATTTTTTTGTCTCTACTTACTACTGGTACATCCATATTTGATAAAAATTCTTCTCTATTTAATAATGGTGACATATCTTCGATAGGATTTCCAAATTGAAGCTTGGGAATAATTTTTTGGTTTTCTTTTAATCTTACCTCAATAATTTCAGGTTTTTTTGAATAAATTATTCTTTTGAGTTTTTTTAAACCTAAATGTGATTTTATTAAAGTGTAATTGATGTTGAAAGCTTTTGATATATTTTTAAAATCAGGATTTGAAACCCCTTTGCCAGAAGCTTCATATCTTGTTCCTAAATACAACTCTTGAAATTGTTTAATGATTCCATATCCATTATTATTTAATATAAATATTTTTATTGGCAGCTTAAGTTTATCAACTGTATGAAGTTCTTGTAAGTTAATTTGAATACTACCATCCCCATCTATACATATTATTCTACTTTTTTTTTTAATCACGGAAGCGCCTATACTTGCAGGTAATGCATAACCCATAGGTGAGTTGCCAAATGCAGAAAATAATTTTTGACCTAACTTTACTTTAAAGGATTGAATAGTCCATGTTAGATGTCCACCATCATCTGCAATAATTATATCTTTTTTATTAAGATTTTTAGAAAGAGAATCTATAAATACATAAGGGTTAACAAATTTTTTAATCTTGTAAAATTCTTTAAGAACTAATGGATATCTTGATTTCCAATTTTTACATCTAATCAACCATTTATCTCTTATCGTATTTCCTTTATGATATTTTTCATATTGTTGAAAAAAAATTTTAATGTCTAATTCAACTTTTAAATCTACTTTTAATCCTCTTTTTTTATTAAGCTCAAATTTATCAATATCAACAACTATTTTTTTAGCTTTTCTAGCAAACGTCTTTGGAACACCTCCTGTAATTCTTGTGTCAAGTCTAGTTCCAAGGCATAAAATTAAATCAGAATTTTGTACTGTAAAATTTGCAGCTCTTGAGCCGTAGACACCAACATTCCCTATATAGCATATATTATTATGATCTACTAAATCGACACCACTCCATGTTGTGACGATTGGGATATTAAATTTTTTTAAAAAATTAATTAGATTTAATTCTGCTTTTCCATATTTAATTCCACCACCTAGAATAATTACTGGTTTTTGCGATTTTTTTAATAAATTTTCAATTTTAAGAATTATATTTTTTATATTAATTTTTTGTTTATCAATTTTTGGTTTGTAAGATTTCAATTTTTTTGGGTCAACCTCAACTCTCTGCAGGTCCATGGGAATATCAATTAAAACAGGTCCTGGTCTACCTGTAGTTGCTATATGATATGCTTTTTCTAAAACATATCTTATTTCAGAAGCGTTTTTTAATTTATAAGAAAATTTTGTTATAGGTTTTGAAATATTTACAATATCTGTTTCTTGAAAACCAACCTGTCTAACATTGGCTGTACTTCTGTGTCCATCTTGTTGTTCATATGTATTAACTTGCCCACAAATATGTAAAGTAGGAATTGAATCAAAATATGAGCATGCGATTCCTGTAATTAGGTTTGTTGCTCCAGGACCAGATGTAACCATTGTACAAGAAAAATTTGGGCCTAATCTAGAATATGAGTCGGCCATCATAGCCGCAGCTTGTTCATGAGCAACTGATATATATTTTATTTTTTTGTTTCTTGAAAATGCATCAACCATAAATGAGATAGCACCTCCAGTAATTAAAAAAACTTCTTTAACTTTTTTTTGTTCTAAAAACTTTAGAGTGTAATCTGATAAGTTCATTATTTGATTAAATGTGTTATTTTTGAATGAATATAAGATATATCATTTTTTTTAAGTCCTTGATGACAACCTACAAGCAATCCATATTTCATTATGTAATCGGAATTTTTGAATGAATTTAATTTATTTTTATTACTAATTAAACTTGAAAAAGCAGGATGTCTTAATGTGTTACCACTAAAAATAGGTCTTGTTTGTATATTATTTCTTTCTAAATATATTTGCATTTCTTTTCGTGAAAAATTTAGGTTATCTTTTAATATAATAGGGTAGGCTAAAAAATTAGTTTTTACATTTTTGTTTATTTTTGGAACTATAAAATGATTTTTAAATTTTTTAAAAAAATTGTAATGTAATTTGAAATTTCGGTTCCTTAACATATTAAACTTTTTAAACTTTTTTAATTGAACAAGTCCAAAAGATGCTCCAATTTCTGAAGGTTCAAAATTATATCCAGCTTCAGAAAAAACAAATTTCCTATCATAATCATAGCCTCTCAGCTTGATACCAAGTCTTTTAGTGATGTTTTCTGAGTCTTTAATTAATGAAGACATTCTTCCCCAGCTTCTTAAAACTTTTGCCCTAGTGAAAAAATGTTTATTGTTTGTAAGAAACATACCTCCATTACCTGCGCAACTTATAATATGAGAGCCATAAAAACTTGTTATTGATATATCACTAAATTTACCACTTGATTTATTTCCTATTGTAGCACCCAATGTATCAGCAGAATCTTCAATTACTGTTAGCTTGTATTTATTTGCTAATTTTCTAATTTTAATCCAATTGGGAAGGTTTCCAATTAAATTTGGAATTAGTAACGCTTTAGTTTTTTTTGTAATTTTCTTTTCGATTTGTTTTAAATCAATTTGTAAAGTATCAATTTCACAATCAACAAATATAGGTTTTAAATTACTTAACATTATTGACGAAACTGCTGTGCCAAAATTTAAACAGGGAGTTATAATTTCACTATTTTTTTTAAAATTCATTACTTTTAAAGCAAGTATTAAAGCTGAAGACCCAGAGTTAACCATTAAACCAAACTTTTTTGAAAATAATTTTGAAATTTTATTTTCAAAAGTAGTTACTGCTGTCCCCATTTGAGTTGAATGTTTTAAAGTTTTAATTACAGCATTTATTTCCTTATTATCGTAAACATTTTTACCATAAGGAATGTTTTTTATTTTATTTTTCATTTTTTAAATAAAAATTTATTTATTATTTATATACATTAAAAATTGTTGCACACATTTATTTTTTGGTGAAAAATTTTCTTTTATATCTCTATTCCATTCTACTGTTCTTTTGATTGCCTTTGAAAGGTTCCATTTACAAATCCAGTCAAGTTTTAATTTTGCTTTGGTGCTATCAAGTTTTAAGAAAGGTGCTTCATGAAAATTCTTTTTTTTATCAATGCTGTATTTAAAGCTTTCAAATTTTTGAATGTGTTTGACAACTTCATAGACTTTTTTAAAATTTTGCTTTTTAGGACCAAAATTCCAAGCAAATTCATTATTATTATTAATCTTATTAACATATTGTTTTTTAGCTAAAATTAAATAACCAACTATCGGGTCTAAAACATGCTGCCAAGGTCGTACATGGTTAGGGTTTCTTATTTTAAGTTTTTTTTTATTATTTATACATTTTATAATATCTGGAACTAATCTGTTTTTTGCAAAATCACCTCCACCTATAACGTTTCCTGCTCTGGCTATTGATATTCTGTTTTTTAATTTAGAATTTTGAAAAAAAGATTTTATATAACAAGCAGTTGCTATCTCAGCTCCAACTTTTGAGACGCTATATGGTTCAATTCCACCTAATTGATCAAATTCTTTATAGCTTTTATTTTTTTTATTAATTTTGTAAACCTTATCAGTGGTAACTATTATTACTGACTTTATAGATTTAATATCTCTTAAGCACTCAAGCAGATGTAAAGTACCAATTAGATTTGTATTAAAAGTTTCTAATGGTTTTTTATAAGACTCAATAACTAATGGTTGTGCTGCTAAATGAAATACAATTTCTGGATTAGACATTTTCATTTTTTTTTTTAAATTTTTTATATTAGATATAGTGGCATAGGTATTGGATGAAAATTTATTTTTGATTTTAGTAATTTCGAATAAACTCTTTTTTTCAGGAGCTAAAGAATAACCAAATATGTTTGCGTTTAAATAACTTAAAATTATACTTAACCAAGTTCCCTTAAAGCCTGTATGACCAGTAATAAATATTCTTTTGTTTTTATAAAATTTTTTTAAATCGTTCAAATTTTCCATGGTAATTTTTTTAATTTTTTTTTGTATATTTGATTAAAATCATTTTTATCTTTTTGGGTATCTAGACTTTTCCAAAAACCATTATGTTTAAAAGCAAAAAGCTTTTTAATTCTTAGGAAATAAGACAAAGGTTCTTTTTCCCAATACATTTTAGAATTTTTTATCTTTTTTATTGCATTTTTATTAATTACAAAAAAACCACCATTTATATAGATGTCACTTTTTTTATTACTGTTATCAAAAAAATTTACTTTATTTTTATTTAATTTAAGTATTCCATATCTTTGCTTTGGTCTAACAGCTGCCATTGTCACTTCTGAATTATTTTCATAATGAAATTTAACTAATTTTTTTATTGGAATATTTGCAAGCCCATCTCCATAAGTCATCATTATATCTTCTTGAAGTTTTAATTTATCATATGCAATTTTTATTCTACCTCCTGTGCCAGAATTAAGGCCAGTATAAATTAAGCTACCTATAAATTTTTTTTTATTTTTTTTAAATTCAAATTTTATTAATGTTTTTGTTTTTGTTAAAATTTTAATATTTTTTTTATTTTCTATTAAAAAATAATTGTTGATAGTATTAAATTTGTACCCAAGGCAAAATACAAAATCATTAAAACCTTGATCTATATAATTATTAATTATGTGAAGTAAAATTGGCTCTTTTCCAATTCTAACCATAGGTTTTGCTATAAGAGTTCCCTCATGGTCTAGCCTTGATCCATATCCTCCACAAAGAATGAAAGTTTTCATATTATTTTTTCTATTATAAAAATTTCTATTTCTTTTTAAATTTTCATATGAATTTATTTGTTTAATTTTTTTCATCTAATTTATTAAATATTCTACCTTATATAGTAAAATTAACATTTATTTGATACATATGTCTTAATATTTATATTTTAAATAAAAGTGAAAAAAAATTTAATTTTGATTGATAATATTTTTAAAAGAATATCCATTTATATTTTTATTGCTATTTTTTATTTATTATTTATGTCTTTATATGCTCCTTTGGGTGCCAACTGGCTAGAATGGCATTTTCAAAGAATGTATAATTTTTCAGAGTACCTTCATGCAAATGGTTATTTTTTAAATTATGGTTTTTCTATATGGAGTAGTTGTGCAGATTGTTCTTTAAGCGTAGAAAACTGGAAAGATAGAATTTACCTTACAATTCCGTTTTTTTCATATTTTCCCTATGTTTTGATTAATGATTTTTTAGGAAGTTCAAATTTAAAATTTTTTGGAAGTTTATTGGATAAAATAATTATTATTTTATCAGGTTTTTTAATATCTCAACTTTATATAAAACTTTCAAAATCAAAAAATAATTTTTTAAATTTTAACTTAACTTTATTAATATTCGTTTTTTTTATAAGTAGTCCATGGGTTTACAAGATGATCATCTATAGTTCGTCATTGATTTATTTTATTTTTTTCTTTTTATTGAGCGTCTATTTGTTTTTGATTAAAAAACAGACATTCGGTTTAGTTTGTTTATTTTTAGCTGGTTTATTTGATTATCAATCATCTGCAGGTTTATTTGTTTTTTATAGTTTGATATTAATTTTAAGAAAGAATAATAAAAAAATAAATTTAATAGATAACAATTTTCCTCTTCAAAATAATAATAGGATGAAATTTATAATAGCACTTTTATTACCTGTTTTTATTTTTTTTATTTTACGCTTATTAGCAGCAAATGATCTTAATTACATTGCTGGAGGATCTTCTTTACTAGAACGTATTGGTATCAGTGGAGATGATCTTCATAATGGTGGCATTTTAGGTGCGCTTCAATTTATGGGTGGCAACAGAATCACCCAATGTTTAACGAATTTTAATACAGATATTAACTCAATGAACTTAGATCAAAAAATTTATATTTTTAATTGTTCTTTATCAATTTTAAGTATGTTTATAATTTCGATAATTTCAATTATAGGTTTGTTTTATTTGAACAGAAGTGAAAAGAAATATTTCAACATAATAATTCTACCCTTAGCCTTTTTACTTTTATCTTATACATTTATACTTCAGCAATCTTCTTCAGTGCATTTAATGGGTTATTCATATTTATTTTCATTTTTATT
>MDSV01176892.1_pt1 | contig 10595 bp, 8 predicted proteins | sample 810851 | NCBI WGS metagenome assembly MDSV01 (sample SAMN05326640, study PRJNA326480) | marine metagenome | isolation source: seawater | place: Atlantic Ocean: North East | collected 2012 | reverse complement strand
TAGGAGATTGGATGAGAGATACTCTTAATCCAAAATTAAAAAAATGAGTTTTTTAAAAATAAAAAATTTAAGTGTTGATTATAAAATGAGAAAAGAAACCGTTTACGCAGCAAAAAATGTAAATATTGAGGTAAATAAAGGTGAAATTTTAGGTCTTGTAGGAGAGTCAGGCTCAGGCAAAAGCACTGTTGGGAATGCAATTATTAATTTAATTGATGAACCAGGTAAAGTTTCAAGTGGATCTGTGATGTTAGGGAATCTAAATATTCATGAAAATACTAAAAACATAATTAAATTCCGAGGCAAAAAAATTGGTCTTATATTTCAAGACCCACAAACATCACTTAATCCTATACTTACAATTGGCGATCAATTAATAGAGACTATTCAAACACATCTTTATTTAAGTAAAGAAGACGCAAAAAGCAAGGCAATTAATTTATTAAAAGAAGTAGGAATTAAAGATGCAGAAAAAAGATTTGATAATTACCCTCATCAGTTTTCAGGAGGGATGAGGCAGCGAGTAGTAATATCACTTTCTTTATGTTGTGAGCCCGAACTTTTAATTGCAGACGAACCAACTACTGCTTTAGATGTTTCTATACAATCACAAATTTTAGACTTGATTAAAAAATTAACAAAAGAAAGAAATCTCGCGGTAATTTTGATAACTCATGATATGGGAGTGATTGCTGAAACAGCTAATAGAGTTGCAGTGATGAAAAATGGAAATGTGATTGAAATAGGACTTACAAAAGATATTTTAATAAATCCAAAAGAAGTATATACTAAGAGCTTGGTTAGTTCTGTTCCTCCAACAAATAAAAAAATATCAAGATTTGTAATTATTGAAAAGGAAAACAAAAATAATAAAGAAACAAATATCAAGATATTAAATAGATGGACTAAAAAAAATATTATCGAACAAGACTTAATTAAAATAAAAAATTTAAGTAAAAGTTTTGATGATAATTTTTTTACAGAAAGTTCAAAAAATTCTGTAATGGCAGTCGATAATGTTTCGTTTAACATAAGAGAAGGAGAGTCTTTTGGATTAGTTGGAGAAAGTGGAAGCGGAAAGTCAACAATCGCAAAAATGATTGTTAATTTGTATAAACCTTCAGAAGGAGAAATTTTTTTTGACAATATTTGTATTACAAAAATTAAACAGAATTCAGAAATGATGAAATTTAGAAAACAAATACAAATGATTTTTCAAGATCCTTATTCATCACTTAATAGTAGGTTAAAAGTTAAAGATATAATTTCTGAACCTATAAAGCTTCACAATCCGTCAATTAACACAAAAGATTTGGATAGTTATATTTTTGACTTGTTAGAGTCGGTTGAACTCACTCAAAATTCAGCAGATCGTTATCCACATGAATTTTCAGGAGGACAAAGACAAAGAATTTCTATTGCAAGAGCTTTGGCTACTCAACCAAGACTTTTAGTGTGTGATGAACCCACTTCTGCTTTAGATGTAAGCATTCAAGCCCAAATATTAAACTTGTTAAAAGATATTCAGGAACAATTAAATTTGACTATATTATTTATAAGTCATGATTTGCCAGTAGTCAGACAAATGTGTGATAGAATCGGAGTATTAAAAGATGGAAAATTATGTGAAGTTTCTAATACAGAGGAATTATTTTTAAAACCTAGACATACTTATACCAAAGAGCTTTTACATTTGATGCCAAAAATTGAGTCTATTTATAATTAATATTTAATAGCCTCAAACAACTAAATATTAATATAAATTTACTAATTATTTTGCAATCTCACTTATAGATTGTATTATGGGTTTCTAAAAAAATTAAAGTTATGAGTGACAAAGAAAAAGTTTTTATATTTGATACAACAATGCGGGATGGCGAGCAATCACCAGGAGCATCAATGAGTCTTGAGGAAAAAATTCAAATTTCTAGAGTGTTTGATGAATTAGGAATAGATATTATTGAAGCTGGTTTCCCAATTGCATCCCCTGGAGATTTTGAAGCAGTTAAAGCCATAAGTAAAATATTGAAAAATTCAATTCCCGCAGGTTTATCAAGAGCAAGTAAAAAAGATATTGATGCTTGTTATGAGGCACTAAAATCAGCTCCTAGATTCAGAATTCATACTTTTATCTCTACAAGCCCACTTCATATGAAGCATAAATTAAACAAAACTTCTGAACAAGTTTTAGATGCAGTAAAAGAAAGTGTTACATATGCAAGAAATTTAACAGACGATGTTGAATGGTCATGTGAAGATGGCACAAGAACAGATATGGATTATATGTGCAAGACAGTCGAACTTGCGATCAAATGTGGGGCTAAAACGATAAATATTCCAGACACTGTAGGTTACACCGTACCATCAGAATTTACTAAAATTATAACAACTCTTAAAAATAAAGTACCAAATATTGATAAGGCTATTTTATCAGTTCATTGTCACAACGATCTAGGTTTAGCTGTTTCTAATTCCCTTGCAGGAGTTGCTGCGGGAGCAAGACAAGTTGAGTGTACAATTAATGGAATTGGTGAAAGAGCAGGTAATGCTGCTTTAGAAGAAATTGTAATGGCAATTAGAACAAGAAATGATTTAATGCCTTATTCAACAGGCATAAAAACAGAATTATTAAGTAAGGCATCTAAAGTTGTTTCTAATGCTACATTTCCTGTTCAATTTAATAAAGCTATTGTAGGAAAAAATGCTTTTGCACATGAAGCTGGTATTCATCAAGATGGAATGCTTAAAAATAGAGAAACATATGAAATTATGACTCCAGAAAGTGTTGGAGTTAAAAAAACATCTTTAGTAATGGGAAAACATTCAGGTAGACATGCATTTAAAGAAAAATTATCTGATCTTGGATATGTAGATGTCACTGACGATGTAATTCAAACAGCTTTTGGTAAATTTAAAATATTAGCAGATAAAAAAAAGCATGTGTATGATGATGATATTGCTGCTTTAGTTGATGATAGTATGGTTTTAGAAAAAAATGTAATAAATTTAAAATCTTTAAAAGTTTTTGCTGGAACAGGTGAACCACAAAGAGCCGAAATGACAATGGATGTTTATGGAGAAATAAAAAACACTTCTGAAACTGGTGATGGACCTGTAGACGCAATATTTAAATGTATTAAAGTTTTATATCCACATGATGTTAAACTTTTATTATACCAAGTGCATGCCGTCACAGAGGGAACCGATGCTCAAGCTACAGTAAGTGTTCGAATTGAGGAAAATGGTAAAACAACTGTTGGCCAAGCTGCAGATACGGATACATTAGTCGCTTCAGCTAATGCATATCTGAGTGCATTAAATAAAATGATAATAAAAAGGGAAAAAACTGCTCCTGCTATAGAGCAAGAGAAAGAAAAGGTTAGAGGAATATAATGGGAATATTTGATAGAGTGAAAAAGATTTGGAGCCAAGATATGGCAATTGACCTTGGAACAGCTAATACTTTAGTTGTAGTTAAAGGACAAGGAGTAGTGTTAAATGAACCTTCTGTAGTTGCGATAGTAGATCAAAGTGGAAAAAAACAAGTTTTAGCGGTTGGCGATGAGGCAAAAACTATGTTGGGAAGAACACCTGGAAATATAAGTGCAATTAGACCTCTTAGAGATGGTGTTATCGCAGATTTTATAGTTACTGAAGAAATGATTAAGCATTTCATTAAAAAAGTTCATAAAGGAAGCTCATTTGCTAATCCACGAATATTAATTTGTGTTCCTACAGGCTCAACTCCTGTCGAGAGAAAAGCAATTCAAGACAGCGCATTAGCAGCGGGCGCAAGAAGAGTACAACTAATTGAAGAACCAATTGCAGCGGCTATTGGAGCTGGACTTCCAATTTCTGAAGCTACAGGCTCAATGGTTGTTGATATTGGAGGTGGTACGAGTGAGATTGCAGTAATGTCTCTAGGAGGATTAGTTTATTCTAAATCTTTAAGAGTTGCGGGAGATGCAATGGACTCTGCATTAGTAAACTATATGAGAAAAGAATATAATTTGATGATTGGTGATAGTACAGCAGAAAAAATTAAAAAAGAAATTGGAACAGCCATCCCTACTAATGATAACACTTATCCGGTAAAGGGTAGAGACTTAAGATCAGGAACTCCAAAAGAAGTAAACATTACTGAAGAGGATACTGCTGAGGCACTCAATGATATTTTAAGAGAAATGGTGAATGGTATTAAAGATGCTTTGGAAGCAACGCCTCCTGAATTATCTGCAGACTTAGTAGACATGGGTTTAACTTTGACTGGTGGAGGAGCCCTGTTAAAAAATATTGATAAAAGATTTTCAAAAGAAACTGGTTTACCAGTTCATATTGCTGAAGACCCCTTGTCTTGCGTAGCGATAGGAACAGGTAAGGCTTTGGATCAAGAGCAAACATTTTCTACTATGATGACTGAATATTAAAAATAATGGCCTCAAGCAGAGATGATTTTATAATAGCTATCCGATCTGCTTTTTTAAAGAAAAGTACAAAACAAAAGTTTTCATTATTAACTCTAGCTTTCTTATCAATTTTTATAATTGTACTTTCAAGTATTAATTTAAAATTAGTCAAACAACTGAGAGGCGTGATAAATGAAATTGTTTATAGATCCTCATTTATTGTTTCAATTCCAGAAAATTTTACAAAGGATACTTATAATAATGTTAAAAATTATACTTTTTTTTATGTAAATTATTTAGAAAATAAGAAAGAACTAGAAAAAATTAAAGCAGAAAATATCTCTAGCGAAATTATTAAAAGCGAAAATAAAGAGTTAAAAAATTTAATTGAAGATTATACTCTCACAACAAATAAAATTTTAGCCAAAGTAATTGTTGATCATGACAGTCCTTTTTTAAAAACAATAATAATTAACAAAGGAAGTGCAGAAAATATAAAAATTGGTACAAATATTTTTGACAAAAACTATTTAGTTGGAAGAGTAATTGAAGTAAATTTTAAAACCTCAAGAGTTCTTTTATTATCTGATTTAAATTCTAGTATCCCTGTGTCTATCACACCTGGAAATATTCAAGCTATTGTTATGGGAAATGGGAAAAATTCTGGAGAAATAAAATATATTAAAGGCAATTTTACAGAAGATATAGAAAACAAAAGTATTGTTTATACTTCTGGTGCAGGATCTCTTTTTAGAAGTGGAGTACCAATTGGAAGAATAAATATAAAATCAACCAATAAAATAAAAAAGATATTAATTGATTTTTATAGTGATTTTACTCAGTTAAAGTATGTTTTTGCTGAGGTTATTGATGAAAAAAAAGATATAAGCACTGATATTCTTCAAGTAGATAATTTAAATGACTCAAAAGAAATATCAAATACAGAAAAAATCAAATTAAATTTATTAAAAGAAAGAGTTGAGATCTATGAAGATAGTAATTTAAAATTTATTGATGAGAATAGAAAATTAAAATTTGAAAATGATCAATTAAAATTTCAAATATCTCAATTACAAAAAGAAATCAATGATCAACTGAATGTCATTAATCAAAAAAATATTGACACTGAAGAACTTAATTTTTTAAGATTAAATTTAATCCATAGTTCTAAATGTAAAAAAACAATGTTTAATGAAGGCTTTAAAATTGGAACTAATGAATATAAAGAGTGTATTTTGAGTAAAGGAAAATTATCTAATGATTAGATTTGAAAAAAAAAATTATTTATTCAAATTATATTCTTGGCTACCAATTATTGTTTTATTTATATCAGTGTTAAATGAATTTGATTTTAATTATTTAGAAATAGATTATTTTTCATTTAATTTTCCTTTGATTTTAATTTTTTATTTTTCTTTAAAGGAGTATAATAATTTTGATTATTTATTAGTTTTTTTTGCAGGTCTTTTTAATGATACAGTTGTTGGGCTTCCATTAGGACTTAGTTCATTATCTTATATAATGATCTGTATTTTTGCCTCTTATCTTAGAAATATAACAATTAGACCTAATTTAATTAAAGATTGGTTTTATTTTTTATTTTCTATTAGTCTAATTAATTCTTTAAATTATTCAATTTTGTTTTTATTTTTTTCTTATGATTTAGATATTATGTATTATCTAGTTAATAACTTATTTACATTTTTATTTTATATACCTCTTAATTTTATTTTTAATCATTATTTGAAAGGTCTCAATGAATAATCTGAGCGATAATGTAAAAAAATTTAATTCGATTAATCGAAGAATGTTTATCATCGCTACCGCAAAAATTATAGTACTAGGAAGTATTGTAAGTCGATTATTTTATTTACAAGTTAAAGAAAATAAAAAATATTTAACACTTTCAGATAAAAACAGAATAAGAGAATGGAAATTAGCACCTATTAGAGGGGAATTTGAAGATTATTATGGGAATATAATTGCTGGAAATTTTGAAGCATATCAACTTCATGTTGTACCTGAGGAAGTTGAGAATTTCAGGTATGTTATTAACAGATTAAAAGATATTTTGGATTTATCAGAAAAACAATTTCAAAGGATAATTAAAAAAAAGAATGAAATAAAACCTTGGGAAACTCTTGTAGTAGTTGACAACTTAAGTTGGAAAAAATTTTCTAAAATTAATAATTATTTGTATGATTTAAATGGTGTTAAACCTGTAATCTCAATTTCAAGAAACTATCCTTTCAAAGAGAACTATACACATATACTTGGTTATGTCAGTCAGGCAAATGAAAATGATATTTTAAAGAATGAAAATATTAAAGAAAGATTTGTTCCCGGACTAAAAGTTGGAAAAACAGGATTAGAAAAATCTTTTGAGGATGTGTTAATTGGAACAAATTCAATTGAAAGGTATGAAGTAAACGCTTTTGGCAGAAGAATAAGTCAACTTGCATTTAAAGAGGGCAATAAAGGAGAAACCATTAGATTAACAATAGATTCTAAAATTCAAGAATTATCAAACAAATTACTTGCTGATAAGGCTGGCTCGATCTGTGTAATGGACATATATACTGGTGCAATTATAGCCATGCACTCTTCCCCTTCTTTTGATCCAAATTCGTTTGTGTTTGGTATTAGTCAAGATGAATGGCAACTTATAAGAAATAATCCAATGAAACCTTTGGTAAATAAATCTTTATCTGGGAATTATTCTCCAGGATCTACGATTAAACCGATAGTAGCATTATCAGCATTAGAAAATGAGATAATAAACACAGAATTTACAGTTCATTGCAAAGGACATCAAAATCCATTGGAATTGTATGGACAAACTTATCATTGTTGGAAAAAAGAAGGACATGGATTTGTAAATTTGAAAGAAGGAATGAAACAATCTTGTGACACTTATTTCTATGAAGTTGCAAGAAGACTGGGTGTAGATAAATTAAGCGATACAGCAAAAAAATTTGGATTGGGAAAAAAAGTTTTTGATGATTTATTCGATAATGAAAAAAACGGGTTAGTGCCTAATACAACATGGAAAAAAAATGCTTTAGGAAAAAACTGGGTGCTAGGCGAAACAATAATAACAGGAATAGGTCAAGGCTTTATTCAAGCAACCCCAATACAATTATGTCTGATGACAGCACAAATTGCTAATGGGGGACATAAAATTTATCCTAAAATAGTAGAAAATAAAGATAATCAACAACTTGATAAGTTTGCTCGCTTATACAAAAAATCTAAAAATATTAAAATTATTCAAAATGCTATGTTTAGTTCTACTAATGAAGTTAGAGGGACTTCTTATAGATCTCGAATTGATGACCCTAAATATCGATTTGCAGGAAAAACTGGAACAGCTCAAGTAAAAAAAATAACTAAAAGAGATCGAGAATTAGATTTAAAAACATTTGAAATTCCTTATGAGGAAAGAGACCATGCATTATATGTTGCATTTGGTCCTTTTAAAAATCCTAGGTATGCATTAAGTATAGTAATAGAGCATGGTGGTTCGGGTGGTACAGTAGCAGCACCATTAGCTAAAGAACTGTTTAAATTAATTATAGATAGACACGATTTAAGAAAAAACTTTAATGAAAAAAAGTATTTAGAGATATAGATGTATCAACATAGAAGACTCAGTTCTGAAATTAATTTATTTAGAAAAATAAAAGATTTAGATTATATATTGCTTAGTTGCATCTTTTTATTGGGCGTAGTCAGTCTTACTACAATGTACTCAACTGATGGAGGAGAAATTCTTTTTCATACTAGAAGTCATTTTTTTAAATTTTTGTTTTTTTCAATCATGATGTTCGTTGTATCATTTTTAAATATTAGATTTTGGTTTTATATAGGATACCTGGGATATGCAATAATTGCTGGAATGTTAATTTGGACGATTAACTTTGGCGTTACAGCCTCAGGATCTCAACGATGGATAGATTTATATTTTATAAACATTCAACCTTCAGAGTTAATGAAAATTTTCATAATTTTATGTTTAGCTAAATATTTCCACAGAATGAGATTAGAAAATGTAAATTCGTTTTATGCAATCGTTACATCTTTAATAATTATATTTGTACCGATGAGCCTAGTAATAATTCAACCAGATTTAGGAACATCCTTACTTATCTCGATAAGTGGAATTATAGTATTATGGTTTGCTGGATTAAATCATAAATATTTTTTTTATACTCTATTGATGACAATTATTTCACTCCCATTTATAATATCTTTTTTAAAACCATATCAAAAACTTAGGGTATTAACTTTTTTAAATCCTGATCGAGATCCACTAGGAGCCGGATACCAAATAATTCAATCAAAAATAGCCGTTGGATCAGGAGGTATTTGGGGTAAGGGATTTTTGAAAGGAACTCAAAGTTATTTAGAATTTCTTCCTGAAAAACATACAGATTTTATATTTACACTTTTCTCTGAGGAGTTTGGTTTTTTTGGGTCTGTTTTTTTACTTTTAATTTACGCAGTCATTATTTTTAGAATAATTAAAATTGGATCAATTTCTAGAAGTTATTTTGCAAAACTTTTTTGTTATAGTTTTGGGACATCAATTTTTGTTTATATTGTAATAAATATGTCCATGGTTCTTGGCTTACTTCCGATAGTAGGGTCTCCTCTGCCAATAATGTCTTATGGAGGCTCTTCAATGTTAGCCACAATGTTGGGCTTTGGTATAGTTTTGAGTGCCAAAATACACAGTCAACAATCGATTGCTTAAGTATAATTTGTCGCTTAAATTTTTTTAAAAATTAAAGATATAAATTATTTATGAGTAATAATTATAGTGTTGGAATAGTTGGTTGTGGTATCCAAGGAATCTCAAACGCATTGTTTCTTCAAAAAAAAGGTTTTGAAGTAACAATTTTTGATAGAGAAAAACCTGGCAACACAGCAGCATCTTATGGAAATGCGGGTCATTTTTCTCCATATGCATCTTTATCATTAAATAGAACTGATATATTAGCAGACGTTCCAGCCATGTTGTTAAGCTCAACTGGACCATTGGCAATAAAATGGAACTATGTTCCTAAGATGATTCCTTGGTTAATAAAATTTATCTTAAATACAACTAAGAATAAGATGATGCATACTGCAAAAAATATGCATCAAATTTTAGATTTAGCACTACCCGCTTACGATGAGTTGTTTGATGAGATAGATATTGAGGGGTTAGTTGAGAATAAAGGAATACTTTACATTTGGAATGATAAAGATTTAAAAAGTCGCGAACTAGAAATAAGAGTGAGGGATGAACTGGGGGTAAAACAACAATTAGTAAATAAAGATGAAATTCATGATTTAGAACCAAATCTAAAACCATTTTATCACGCCGGAGTATATTATTCATACGCAAGACACGCAAGAAATCCTAAAAAAATTTTATTAAAACTTTTTGAATTATTTTTAAAAAAAGGTGGAAAATTTTATAAAAAAGATGTTCGTGATATTAAATTTGATGAAGAAAAACCAATTTTAATAACAGATGATCAGAAGTTTAATTTTGATAAAGTGGTTATTGCTTGTGGAGCATTTTCAAAAAAATTGACAGATAATCTTAATGAAAAAATTCCCTTAGACACAGAGAGAGGATATCATGTTCATTTTAAAAATTGCGATCATCTCTTGAATAGACCAGTAATATTTTCTAATAGAGGTTTTGGAATTACACCAATGGAACAAGGATTAAGAGTAGTTGGCACAGTAGAATTTGGTGGTTTGGATAATCCTTTATCCAAATCAAGAATTAAAAATTTAATTAACAATGCTAAATATATGTTGGGAGATTTACCAGAACATGAAGACGAATGGCTCGGTTTTAGACCAACTTTACCAGATTTTTTACCAGTGATAGGACCTTCGAAAAATCATAAAAATGTATTTTATTGTTTTGGACACCATCATTTAGGATGGACTTTGGGCCCAATTTCTGGAAAGATTGTTTCTGGAATGATAGCTAAAGAAAATACTAATTTAAATCTAGACCCTTATAGCTCAACTAGATTTAATTAATTCATGCAAAATACCAAGGCATATTTTATGTTGGTTTGTGCTACATTATTTTGGTCTGGTAATTTTATAGTGGGAAAATTTGCTTTTTTAGAAAATATTCCTCCTTTGTCTTTAGTATTTTATCGTTGGTCACTTGTTTGG
>MDSV01148696.1_pt1 | contig 10595 bp, 7 predicted proteins | sample 810851 | NCBI WGS metagenome assembly MDSV01 (sample SAMN05326640, study PRJNA326480) | marine metagenome | isolation source: seawater | place: Atlantic Ocean: North East | collected 2012 | reverse complement strand
TAATTGTAAATAATGATGCAAATATATATGACTGTAATGTATTTGAAATAAATTGTAATAATCTAAAAAATAAAAATTTGAATGTTTTAAATAATTTTAATTGTAATAAGTTTCATAATATACGAATCAGACAAAATATGGATGTATATGGTAATGCCAATATTTATGGTAATCTAAATATTGATAATTCCTTAATTGTAAATGGTTATTTAACCTTAAGTCCTAATTCTATTTTTGTTTTACCAAAAAAAAGTACCAATATTTATGAAAATTCCAATGCTATTATTAATAATGGTAGTTTACGATATAATGATGAACGCCGTTCTATAGAATACTATAATTCTGGTTGGAAATCAATAACAAGTTTACATAGTATTAGTTATAATAGTGCTGTAATACTCCATGAAAATAATAATTCAAATACTTCAAATAATATATCCTTTATTCAAAATAATAATTTATCATTAGAATTTAATAATATAACAAATAATCTTAATATATATAAGGATATAACAATATTTAATAAAAATATTAATATTGATGGTACTATTCCTTTATATCCAAAAGATTTAACTATTCATAATGATTTAACGGTTCAAAAAGACCTCATTATTAATAATTTGATGATTTTAGGTAATAATAATAGAACTAATATTGATAATGGACATATAAGATTTGATAATAATACAAATACTATACAAATATTTAATAATGGGTGGAGTAAACTAGATTTTTTCTCAGAAAAAAGTGGTATTGATATGAAAGATGATATAATAGATATATTTACAAATATTAATGTTAATAGAATTTTATGCAATTCAAATACAATAGATTTTCATAAAAATCTTAATATAACACATAATCTTAATCAATTGAATAAATCTAGTACTTTATCCGTTGATAGAAATACAAATATAATAAATAAAATTGTTTTTGATAATAAGGGTATATTAGAGTTTGATAGTTCAACAAATAAATTACAAGCATTTGTTACTCCAAATTATAATAATATGTTTTATTCAAATTATAAATATTTTGATGTTAATGATTATTATCATGATTGTAATATAGAATATACTAGTAATGTAATAAAAGTATTAACTAATTATGATATATATAGATACGCATTAAATGAATTTAGTATGTATAATTTTATAAATAACAATGCACAACATTATTCATATATATCAACTGAAAATACAAATTGTTTAATAAAATCCTTAGAAATTACTTATTATATTATTAATAATAATAAAAATAATGATTATAATGATGACGATCAATATTCTATGAATGGAACAAGTGAAATTCAAGTAATTGACTTAATAGATTTAAAAAATAAATATGATATATTAGTTCATCAAGGAAATAAGTTAATTTATGATAGTAGTTCTAATAAAACTGAATTTATTATAAAAAAAAATGATTTTTATACATTACAAGTAAAATTAAAACAATGGTTTTATAAGGGTAATAATAATGATGTTTTATTACTTATAAGATTAAAAGGTTTATATTATTCTGACTTATATTTTAAAAACAAACAAGCTGATTTTTTATATAATATTGATAATAATTTTAGAAATGAAGCGGATTTTATTCGTAGTTTAAATATAAATAAAAATATTACTTCTAAAAAAACCTTATCTGCTAATAGATATTATCAAACAAAAATACATTCAAATTTAAATAATTTTAGTGTAGATCCTAATGCAATAGTATCAATAAATAATGATAATAAATATTTATTTATTAAAAATAATAATGTAGGAATAGGTAGATCTATATTAGATAAACATTTATTAGTAACTAAAAATCCAGATGATACCCATTCATTAAATATTATGGGTGATTCAAAAATTCACAAGAATACATATGTTAAAAATAATATTATAATGAATAATCATTGTACAAATTTAAATTTAATTTATAAAAATGTAAATACTGACAATGTCACATATAATAATAATTTGTTTTTAAAACAAAATATAAATTCTCAATATATGCAATCAAAAAATCTAGTATTAAGCAACACTTCTTTAAATTTATTAAATAATACATTTATTGAAAATTTAGTATATAATGATAAAATTTATAATATAGAAGATTTTTATCATAAAAATATTACAGTTTATAGAAAAAGAATTAAATTTAATACTTTACAATTTGATGATACATGTAATATGGCATTATTTTCGAATGAATGTTATAATGCATTTACTGTTGGTGATAAAATTAAACCAAATTTATCTATTTCTCATGATGGAACAACAGAAATAAACTGTAGTCCCAATGGTTTTATTTTAGATAATGTAAATATATTTGATAAAATCAATAAACTAAATACATTTTAAAAAATTTTGATAAAATACTTTCATAAATAAATTACTTTAAATATAATATAAAAGTATTTCAAAAAAATATAATATAGATTATTAATGAGTGATATTGAAATATTTAGTGAAGGTGGGGATTTAAATATTATACCAGACACCAAAATATCCATTGATTGTTCTATATTTTATGGGCAAACAAAAATAGGTGATGAATTAAATATTTTTAATTTTGAACAAGGTAGTTCAAGAGACTTTCATTTACGAGTTGAAGAAATTTCTAAAAATATTCCACCCGATATATTTAATAGTAAACATATTGTAGTAAATAAGGATATTAATGTATTTACAAAAAATACTTTAATTACAGCAATTTTTAATAATGATGGAAAAACATTAGTAAATAATGCTTTATATTTAGAAGATAAATATTCATCTAGTAAATATTTAATCAAAAATAATTTGAGTTCAAAAAAAAACTTTAATATCTTTAATACAAATCGTTTTACTCGTTTTGGATATAATATGGAAATAGATAATTATGATAATACATCATTATTGATTAATCAAGATTTTATAGTAGAAAATAATATTGTAACTAAAAAAAATGTAAATATTTTAAATGATTTACGAACTAATTATATTGAATATAATAGTGTCGATATTACAAATTCTATAACTGTTACTAATAATTTTAATAGTCATGCTAATTTAAATATTAATGTATTAAATGTATTAAAAAAATTAACTGCCGAAAATGTTATTGTTGATGATTCAATAGCAATTAGAAATAATTCCTTATATTTACCACATATTTCTATACATAATAATATAGACGGTTCATTAAGATATAATAATGAAAAACATATTGTTGAAGCATATATAAAAGATGACTGGCGTACTTTAAATACAATCAAAAATAATGAAAATACTACAAATATAACACATCATCCATTTTATAAGCCTCATATAGGAACAAATATAGATTTTATACAAAATAATAATGTAATATTGTCAATAAATAATAATAATGATAGTAATAATATTGAAAATAAAGCAATTTATATAAATAATAGAGATGTAAATATGGATAATATATATATTAAAGAAGATTTAGTAGTAAAAAATATTTATAATTTTAATGATAATGTAAAAATAGTAGGAGAGACTTATTTAGGTGATAATTTACTTACATTAGATGATAATTTAGTAACAATTTCATCAAATAAAAATATTGAAAATCCTCTAAATGGTTCTATTCGCTATAATAATAAAAATGACTTATGTGAAGCTTATATAAATAAATGGGGACCTTTACAAAGAATATCAAATAATGATAATACTATGAATATAGATTTATTCCCTAAGGTAATAGATCAAGATTATAATTCTATAATTTTTAATGTAAATAATTCATATGTATTTAATATTACCCGTGATCTATGTATTTTTGATATAGATAAAGTAAAAATTCGTCAAAATGTAAACTTACAGAAAAATCTTAATATATATGGTAATTTAGCATCAACTACTTTAAATATTAATAATCATAATTTATATAAAAATGGCGATTATATTGTAAATGATACAATTGTAAATGGTGTTCCTAATGTAATTGCAGAAGAAAAATTAATTATAGTATCACCAATTGATATAAAAGTATCAAAATATGTATTTTATACTCAATCAGTAATAACTACTGGAGATCTTTCATGTAATATTTTTAATACTTTTGTAGAGAATAATGAATTTATTAATAATTATTCTATTTTTACAAATAAATATAAGATTTATCAAACATTTACTATGACAAATATAGTATTAAATCTTAATTTAACACTAGAAGAAGATGTTATTTTTACTATTAAAATAAATAATACACATACACAAGAATTTACAGTAATGGCAAATAAAAATTATGGTTCAGAAGATGTAAACATAGAAATAGTTGCCCCTCAAGATTTATATATAACAATTTCATCAAATGTAAGTATTGATAATTTATATGGTAAAATCACATTATATGGTGAATATAAAAGTATGACTGGAAACTTAATAAATAATGGTTCTCATGTATATAGTGAACAACCTAATATTTTTGAATTAGAAGATAGAAGTATTATTGGTAATACAACAGTAAGAAATAATTTAAATTTGACTAGTATGTATAATCTTAATATACCTCACTTTTTAGTTCACAAGAATGTAGGTATTGGGACATCATCCACTGATGCTGATTTTCATGTAAAAAATATGGAAAATACTTTATTTATACATAAAAATAATAAAGTTGGAATAGGAACAGATTCACCAACTGCTTTATTAACAGTTCATTCAGATGTAGATACAAATTCAATAAATGAAGGTAGTATATTACTAGATAAAAGTATGAATAATACTGGAAAATTAACTATAACTGGTAATTTAGTAGCATTAAATAATTTAAATGTAAATACAATATTTACGGAAGATAAAATAAATGTTGGTTCACATTTAATAATTAAAAACAATATAGATTTTCATAATAATGTAAATAATGATTTATATACTATAAATATAGAAAAAGACATAAAAATAACTGATCTGACAAAATATCCAGATTTAATTTTAACAAAAAACAATGAAGCATCTAATATAGCTTTATATAATAATAAATTAAATTTAAAAATAGATCAAACAAAGTTTGTAAAAATTATAAAATATCCTACAAATAATGCTACAAATCAAATATCTTTAGAAAATACTGTTAATGATTTATATTTTAGTCATAATAAAGAACCATTATTAAATATTGCCAATAATACTATTTCGACTAATAATTTAATAACAAATCTTAATAGTTCTGATATATTTAGCATTTCTTCTAATTTTAATATAAACAAAAATAGTATAAATATTAAATCTAATCATTTTATTGTAAATAATGTAAATCTTTTAGAAAAATTTAATGACATTAGACGATGCTATTTTAGTCCATATAATATAAATTGCAATAATACTATAATTGGTAATAATATATTTAATATAACATATAATAGACCACAATTATTTGGTAATTTAAATAACTATAAGACTCATGCATCTAAATATATAGAATATATTGGATTTCAGTTTTGTTTAGGAAACATAAATACAAATATACATGAAAATTGGAATAAAAACTCATTTATATATTACAAGGATATAAATCAAATAAATTTTAATCATAATGTTATTTCATATAATAACACATTAAGTATTGGTAAAATTAATAAAAATGATTATTTTCAAGGAACATCACTTTATGATTTTAATAATAGCACAAATACATATAATTTAAATATAGATAATGATAAAACACAATTAATATTTAATCAAACATCGGGAGCAGCTATTTTTTCAGAATATTCATTAGATAAATATATGTCTCTCAGAATGTTCCCTATTTATAATACTAGAGAACAATATCTATATTATTCAAATCCAATCTTATTTAATTTAAAATAAGAATTTAAATAAGAATTTAAATAAGAATTTAAATAAAAAAACATTTGTTTTAAATAAACAATGTATAAGAAAAAAAAAACTACATTAAATACAAATATTACTGTTGAAAAAATAGATACTACAGAAACACTAACAAAAAATACACAAAAAACAAAAAAAAATATAAATAAAAGTAACAATAAATTAAGTGGATCTAAGTTAACTCAAAAAAAAGAACAAAATGAAGATAAGAATAAAAAAAATAAGGATAAAAATAAAGTAACTCAACAAAAAATAAATAATCATTTAGATAGTTTAGATGAATTATCTTTAGTATTAAGCAACATAAGTGAAAATTATGATCCATCTAATTTAGATACCGATACATTATTGAAACGCACACAAATGAAAAAAAATAACAATAAAAAAAAACAAAAAATAGTATTACAATTTAATAAAACTAAAAATATAGATCATATTAGATATAGTATCATTAATAATTATATAAAAAAAAATATTAATACAATAAAAGACTTATTATATAATAAAAACTTAATTAAAAATAAGGATATTCCATATAGAATATTATTTCATATTTATGTAAATTATCTAAATGATGATATGAAAATTATTTTTGAGTAAATAATTCCAAATCATCTTCAATACTATCCATTAAACTTCTATTTTTCATAGATGCATTCATATCAGTATCACTACTACTATCATAATTACTATTACTTATTATTGTATTTTCTTGTAAATTTTTACAATTCTCAGATATATCAATAATCATATCATTATTTGTTTCATTATTTAATGTTTCATAGTTTAATGTTTCATAGTTTAATGACTCATTATTTAATAAATCATTATTTACAATATTTTTTTTTATTTCATCTAATTCATTATCTGAATCACTGTCTAACATTGTAAGTACATTTAATTTTTCAAATTCTACCTTAGTTTGTTTATTTCTTCTCTTTTGTTTTTCAGCTTCTTTTTTATTATCTAATTCAATAAATTCATTAATATTAGTCTTATAATATAATACTTTTTTCCAAAACTCTTCACATTTAGGCAAAATACTATTAAACCAATTTTTGTCTCTATTTATTTCTATGCAAGAATATTCTAACAATTTCCAATATACTAATTCAACTGTTTCAAATAAGTTTTCATAATATTTTGTTTGTTCTTCTATCCATTTATCTAATTTTATACTATTTCTAAAAGCTTCAAATGGCGGATAAAAATATGTTATTTTATTATCCTTATCTAGACATTTAATTATAATACCTTTTTCCATTTTATTATTAGTATAAAGCATATTATTATTTGAATCATTACAATTATCATCATCGTATTCTTCTTTACTATAAATATGCGTTTTTACTTCTACAAAATGACATACATCTAAATTACATGTTTCCATTTGTAATTGCATTTGCATCCAATAATTTAATGGTACTAATCCACTAAGAACTCTTTTATATGGTGCTTTTATTTCAATCATTGTAGCATTATATTGAGTAATTCCATCGGGAGATGCAGCTAATAGAGCATTTGTTGGATGTTCAATTAATCCAAATTCTATAATACGATTTTGATTACGATGTTCATAAATTAGTGTAGCAACTGGTTCAAATAATATACCCCAATCAGTATAAATATTACCTTTAAATTCATCATTTTTAAATATTTTAGTTTTCATTAAATCATAACTATTTTTAAATGCCGCTTTCTTATAAATTTTTTTTGTTTCAGACTCACAAATATTACTCATATCTGTACCAATAACACTCGCAATTTCACTTGCCGTAATTTTATTATATCTAGCATCATACCATTCTTGACTTCGTTGTATGGGTTGTCTTAATTTAGAAATTCTAATAACATCTTTATGTATGTTTAAAATATTAGTAAAATAATAATAAATTTCCTTGACAATATATCTTTTTTTTAGAGAATACTTTTTATGAAAAGGTTTCAAGATATTTTTAATTAATAAAAATAGATCATTGATATATGTTTTACTTAAATCAAAATTAATATTTATATTTTGTAGACATTTTTGAATATCTAAGTCCATTAATTATTAATAATAATATAATTTAAAATCAATTTTATATCTTATATATATTATATATTATATTTATTATGAAATGTCCTCCAGACATGTTATGTATAGGTTATTCACATTTAATTATAATTATAATAGCAATATTCATAGGTCTATTTTACTTATATACTAAATATAAAAGTACCGATGATGAAAATTCTTATTTAAAAAAAAATATGGATGAAAAAATCAATGTTTTATCAAAAAAAATAAATGAAAATAAGCAAATACAACAAGAACAAAATAATAGAAATGATCTATATGAAAATATTCGTACTAAATTAAATGAAGATCCCCATAATGATGATATTTTTGAAGAACCACGCAAAAAAATAGATGGTGTACGAGTAAATATTGCTACACGAGGACCTACTCCAAAAATTAGTCAAATTGGTATTTTATCAAAAATGACTCATACTAATGAATCCGGTCCCGGTAGTGATGCCGAAGCCCATATATTACCATTACTTGGTCGTAAAACATATAATCGTTCTAATAAATGGGTATATTATACTGCTACAGATAAATATAATCAAGTAAGAATACCAATTAGTAATAATGGTAGAGACTGTGGTGGTGAATATGGATGTGATGAAATAATGGATGGAAATATTATAACTATTCCAGAATTAAATGGATCGTTTAAAGCTAAAATTTATGAAAATACCTCTTTACATTATATTCCTTATTAAAATAAAAATATAATTAATATTAACATTAGAATTCATTTTCTGTCATTACATAATAATATTTACCATCCTTATTAATTTTATAAGAAGCCCAAGGTTTTTTTTTTATTTTAACAAAAACAATAACATAGTTTTTTTCAAAGAAATGAAAATCATATCCATATTCATTCCAATCAGCTATTCTTACAATTTTACATATATTTCCATCTTTTAATTCAATTACATCATTTTCTTGATATTTATACATTTATATTTTATTTACTTTATTTACTTTATTTACTTTAATCAATTTTAGAAGTTTAAATTGATTATTATATAAATATATATTATCTAAAATGAAAAAACAAGTAATTTATAACTGGTTATATCATATTGTATTTCATCATAATGGTGGAAATAAACAAAAATCAATAGCATTTGCTAAGAATTATGTTGATGATAAAATAGCATTTGACTATGTGAAAACTCAATATAAAAATTTAAATCTAAAATATATATTTGAACAAGATGTAATAAAATCAATAAAAAAACAAAATACTATTGAATTTACTCAAGATTCAAAAATGAAAAATTACAAAAGTACTTTTTGTTGCGAAACAACATATCATGGAAATAAAAAAATATGTGATCATTGTAGACAAAATTTAAAATTCTAATATTAATATTATTTAATTTTTATTTAATTTATATATATATATGTGTATTTTTAAAGAATATAGTGATTTTTTTGGAGCAGCACGCACGGGCGCTCATTCAGTTCGTATATTAGATTCTCCTATTGTAGATCATGTACTTACAATATTACTTGCTATGTTTATAACATATTATAGTAAAATACCATTAGAATTAACTATAATAGTGTGTTATATATTAGGTATATTTTGCCATTATTTATGTGGTGTTCCCAGTAATGCTATTCGTTATTTTAATATTAGTTGTGATTAATTTTTACACATATAATCTATTATTTTATTAAAACGCTCTAAACCATTATTATAAATATAATTTTCAATAGAAACATTATATGATTTTTTTATTATATTATTATAATTTGTATCAGATAATTCTAATATTGTTTTAAGTTTTTCTATTATAACTTCATCATTATCAGTTTCATCTAATAAACACATACAATCTTTATATAAATTTTCTTCTGTTACTGGAAAATTACCAGCAATTATACTACCCGATAAGGAGATTTCAATATATTTTTTTAATAAATAATTGAAACTACTACATGTAGATATTGTGATTTTTGCCTTATTTATTAATTGTGATAATTCACTATCAACAACTTTATTTGGATTATCTTCATTTAAATATTCATTATATCCGGGATGTGGTAAATAATAATAATTTAATCCAGATTTTTTTATCAAATTAAATAATCTATGCCTAAATGGATAAAAATTACTAATATTTCCATATAATAATATATCTATTGTTTTCTCCGTTTTATTATTCATATTAAATATAGTTGGATTAATAAAATGTGGTAAGTGGACAAATTTTGAATTACATTTAGATGCTATATATTGTATTTGTTCGCAATTATAACGATAAATTACATAATCATATTTAAATGTATTTATATTATATATTAAATTGTCTACTTCATAAGAATCTTCTATTTCATATATTTTTATTAATTTACTATCTGATAAATCACTAATAATTTGTTCAGATTTATCAGTATATACTATATTATAAATTATTGGATCAGTTGTTTCACAATATTTATTAATATAATATTCCAATGGTTTATTTATTTCACAAGATTTACTATCTACAAATACAATTTTATACATACTTGTATCTTTTAAATATTCTAAAAATTTATAATATGATGTATCCATACGATTTTTAAATGTAGTAAATTTACCAATCATTAATATTTCTTTTTTTTTTTCTACATTTTTAATAACCATATTTACTTTTTTATTTTTTAAAAAAGTATGTAATTTATTATTTTCAATATTATAAGACTCT
>MDSV01048875.1_pt1 | contig 10595 bp, 9 predicted proteins | sample 810851 | NCBI WGS metagenome assembly MDSV01 (sample SAMN05326640, study PRJNA326480) | marine metagenome | isolation source: seawater | place: Atlantic Ocean: North East | collected 2012 | reverse complement strand
GGTTTTTGTGAGCCACCAGCCCAAACCCCCTCCTGCTGCAAACAAACCGAGTCCCATCGAGACGGTGATCGGGTCCATCAAAGGCCAGCCATTTTCTTGAGACTATATGCTCTCCTACGCGACTCGCTCGCGAGAGAGCGTTTCCGCGACCTTCTGCTATTGGCCGAAAGCGGAGTCTATGTCCCTCGATTAAGGTAAGTTCAAACGCCTACACTGCCCAGTAGGTTCGCGGGGTAGAGCAAATGGTCGAGACTCAGTGGTGGAATGAACGCCTTGAGGCGTGGTCCCACGAAGGTTTCGATGTCGAATCATTTCACAATTCATTACGTGCCAATCCTGCTCAAGCGAGTGAGATGTTAATTGGTTTTGAAGAGAAGGTTTCCCGTAATCGTTTACTTAGAAGAAGAGTGATTGATTCCTCAATGCCACGAGATAAAAAAACAAGATGGCTAAATCAATTAGAAGATGTTGCAAACACTGATTTTCTTTTAGAAAAATGGAACGAGGATGCTAGTATCAACCGGCCGTGGGAGCCTTATGTCAGCCGTGCTGAAGAGCGTTGGTCAGAAAGGGGCAGGAGGTCAAACCTTAGTGCGATTGTAAAAAGATTGAATGCACTCGATCCTTCTTCTTTCTCGGCTTGTCAGCCGTTGATGATATTGTTCGATGACGTTAGTAGTGAACATCTAATCAGTTCAATGTTAGATGAAATTGAAGCTGATGAGGTTAGAAGAAGAGATGTTGTAGACGAAATTATCGAACTGTTGAATACAGAAGGAATTGATGCATCTGATGCCAGGAAAATGAAAATTAGCGACGCCATTGACCACCTTACTTCTCTACAATCTAGAGCGGATAAGGCACGTAATAATCGCTTAAGAATCGAAAAGGACATACGTCCATTTGACAACGAATTAGCGGATCGTTTACTATCGAAAAAAGGAGACGACATTACTTCAGAAGTTAACGCCATAGTGGACAATTTGTCTGGGCGATTGGATTCAATAACTAATATGATTGAGGAATGGAAAATTAGAGGAATTAAGTTTCCGGACGGGGGAGAAGTTCTACCGCAAGATTTGCTTGACTGGGAATCCGAGCTTCCTGAAATTGAAAGCGCGGTTGAAATCCATTTACGTGCATTAGAGCGTTGGAAAGATTTCGCAACGCTTTGGCCGGACAAATGTGAGAAATCTAGCCTGGCAGGAAACCTTAACCTGACCGAGGAATTCATCGATTTAGTTGACTCTTTAGATCAAGAATGGCGAGAGCTCGAGTTAGAGGGGATGCAAATAATCGGCTCCTGGGAAGATAGAGGTTTTGCGATGGACGTATGGCGGTCTAGAGTTACTGAAGAGCCTCGGAGTGCAGTTGCTTGGATTAAAAGAGAAGAGGAGTTGTATAGTGCTGCTTCGGTTTTGATTGAATCGTTGCTAGCCCTAGATTCTTCTATTGATGGTGAAGAAGAAATTCTTCGAAGGATTGCAATATTAAGAGAATTTGATCTAGATACCAGTCTTCTAGAAGAAATGGAATTATTCATTGATTCGCGGGCCAGAAGAGGTGCCAGACATAGGTCGATGCTTGAATCTGAATGGATGGGTTTGGTTCGAAAAGGGCTTGCTGAAGACGTGGCGACCTCGCCTCTATCATTATCTGAGTTTGAGCGATTAATTTCTGATACTAGGCTGAACAAACACACATCTGGAATTCCGGTTGGAAGACTAGAACAAAGTTTAGAGAAAGAAATTACGAGGTGGTATGAAGATGGTTTTGATGTTGAATCTCTCCGAGATCTTCTCAGAACAAACCCGATGTCATTAGCAATGAGGATCAATTCAATACGGAATGCCGTAAGTAAACACGAACAACTATCGAGGCGCGTTTCCGGTTTAGATTGGACTAGAGACCCTGAAATGTCTGTTGCAATTAATATGGAATTGTCAAGGCCCGACAGGCTTGATGCATTAGCATCAAGCATACCTCAATTGATGATGGATTTGGCTCAAAAGAAAGTGGTAGACGGTGATTTTATCTTCGTTCCGTGGAGGCCGCATAAACGAACTCGCCCGGTATTAGTTCCGGTACAACAGAACACCGTAGATGATGCGATGGAAGCCATTCTCGAGGAGATGGAATCTAGTATTGAGGAAGAGGTTGAAGTGTTATCAGAAGAAGCCATTGTCGTAAAAGATAGTGATGTTGATTCTCCAGAAGAAATTGAAGAGGAGACCCCAGGTGATGATTCTAATATTGAGCCTGTAATCTCGGAGAAACTGGAAGAGACTTTGGTGGAAGCGGTTGAATCCAAGGAAGAATTGGAAGATCTTGATTCTGAGGATGTAGTAGTAGAAATCATAGAAGAAGAGGTCAAGGTAGAAATTCAGGCTTCGGAAATTGAAAAGAATATAATTGAGGCGCCTGTTGATGAAGATGGTGTTGGCATATCTGTGTTCGAGGATTTGTTACGCTCACTAGGATTAGAGGCTGATGCTGACCTATTGCATGATAATGGGGACGTTTTAGCCATTAGGAGGAAAATTGCATCGCATGTTGGCATAGAGCCTAGAGACATGCGATTGGATCGGTTGTTGAGGCTTTCATTACGCTTAATGCCGAAAGAAGATGGCAGTGATGAGGTGCGTTTCAAATTGATCAAAACATTATCTGAACTTGCTAACGTTCTATCAAAATGGACTAGGACTAGGCTTGAGGCTCGCCACAATGGATCGAAGGGCATGTTGCTCGAAGATGCTGCAAACCTTGGTGTTGCGTTAGAAAGAATTCCTGGCCCGGGCACACCAATTCCACTAGATGCTGACGACTATGACTTACCAGCATTGGATGATATTGAGGGATTATCCAATGAAGTCAAGGTCCTACATCGCCGAATCCAATTAACAAGTGCTGGCGGCGTTCGCTAATCAAGCGCCTAAATCGCCAAGAAGGTCGTCCTTCTCATCGTCGGAAAGGTTGTCTTCTCTAGGAGCTGCTTGCACCACTATTGGCGGCGGAGATGATGCCACTAGGTTCTGATTCATTGACGGAGGTAAAATCGCCGCACCCATTGGTGGAGGGGGGGATGGCATTCCGCTCATTCCAGGAGGTGGTGGCATTCCGCCCATACCCGGAGGTGTTGGCATTCCGCTCATGCCAGGAGGCGGTGGCATTCCGCCCATACCCGGAGGCGCTGGCATTCCGCCCATACCCGGAGGCGCGGGCATTCCACCAATACTTGGCGGCGGCGGCATTATCGCAGGACTAGGAGCGGGGGGGGCCGGAATTGCTGCTGCAGGCAGAGGTGGCGGAGGAGGGATTGTGGCTACTTGCGGCGGAGCGGGAGGTTCCGGAATAGTTGCTGGAGGCTTAGCGGGTTCGGGTTCAGGAACAGTAGGGGCCCCTTCTGGCGCTGCAGGAGCTTGTTCCGGTTGTTGTGGTTTTGGAACTTCTTCGCTCGCTTCTTCAACTACAGGTGCTTCGGCTACTTGCTCTTCTGGCTTCTCTTCAGCAGATGTTTCCTCAACTGGCATTTCCTGAGCGTTTGGAGTTGCTTCTGCAGTTGTAATCACTTGTGCTGGAGCTGGAGGGGTTGCGTTTGCCGCTTCAATAAAGGCTTCCTTCTCTGCGGCAGCGGCTTGCTCTTGTGCTTGCTTGGCTTCTTGTTCTGCACTAAATCTCTCAGCGATTAAGTCTGCACGGCTATCCAATTCATCGGTATTGAGTTCTTCACCCCTTAGCAATGCAATCATTGCTTCGTCTACGAGATCCATTGCTAGGTTTGTTAATTCGCGGTTAGAGCGCCAACGGTTGATGTAAAATGGATGATTTCCTGAATTTGTAGATACTACGAACCTCTCTGGATCCATTAATTGTAATATTGCCAGTAAAGCTCCGATTGCAAACGGAATCAAAAATAGTGAACTAATCATAAACACAGAAATTAATGATGCGCCACTCAAAACCCACCAAAGACCTTTGAAATCGTCAAGCCAATCCAATCTTTGGTGTGAGAATCCTGTATAAGAGTCTCTTCGAGTTGCCAATACGTCGTTGGTTGAAGCAGATGCTCCGATTCTATCAATTCGAACCACTCTAATCAAATCAGAATCTGCAAGAACGGATAATGCATGATTACCACAAGATGATTCTTTTAGAACAAATTCATTCATTTCAAGTCCTGACCTTACGCCTTGTGCTCGCATTCTTGGAGGGCCGTCAATCCATGACTGAATTGTGCCGCTGAACCCTGCCACTAGTCCCGCAGATGCTGCTACTAAAGCCATCCAGAGACCTTGTCCCCAATCGTAGTCAATGTCTGATTCAGGTAAAATTAGGAGCCAGACCAATACTGAAAATCCAACTAGAATACCGCCGGTCGCGGAAACCAAGTTTGGCCTTCTTCCACTACTTCCCATCATTGCGCGGGTTTGCATGATAGTTCCAACAAAGAGAACTACGCTGCTGATGATGAGCATAATCGTCGCAATAAAGCCTGCATTGTGGTAATCTTTCCACTCACCACAGACCTCTTCGATTTCGGATGACTTTGCGCCATCCATGGAGTCTCTACAATCTTCGTATATAGTGCCGAGTTCTTCTGTTTCGGTTTCGCATACGAGGTCGTCACAAGCCTCTGCTGAAATTTGAGATAGTCCTATGTCGGCCGTTGCCACAAGGTCATCTGATTCGCCATTAAAGTTCAACCAGGACTCGTTGATGATTGAGTTTGATGCTAAAACTAGTGCGAAAACGGTCAACGCAAGGGCTAATTGGGCCCCTGGATTTCGGCTAATACTAACTGTCGGCGCAGGCATAACAGCAGATGATGGTTCATCGCCCATAAAGGGAGATGACACCTTTCCGCTGATGAAACTTCACCTTGGGGGCGGTCTCAAGCGTGCTTCTCTGTAAGCCAGGCTTTGACGTCGTCTCTTGCGGCGAAGCCTTTGCCTTCCTTTGTACCAACAACAGTCTCGATCGCTGCTTCTGATGCAATGTCAAGGATTCTATCACTGACTGCACCGTTGATTACGATTGCAACTGCTCCATCAGCATCTTCTGCTGCCGCTGCCAACTTGGAAGGCCCTACTGCATCAGAAACTGTTCCGTCGACATTAACGAAAACTGCATTGTTTGCTTTCAAGTCTGCGATGTGATCGAAGTATTCGTGAACTTCTGCTGGTGCTTCAGCGGCTTCTTCTGCTGCCTCATCAAGCCAAGCGTCTGCATCTTCACTAGGTTCGTCTTCAGGAAGTTTTGCTGCAAACTTTGCGGTTTCCATCTTCTGAGATAAACACTTGGTAGCTGTCTTCTGAGGAAGCAGTTCCCATTCTTGTCCGACCGGTGCTTGAGCAACGAAATCTATCTTCATAGTTTCATTCAATTGGCGGAATAGCATTTCTCCACCGCGGTCGCCGTCTATTGCCAGTATGACATTCTCCTTAGTAGCCGCAAGATCAAGCAATTCTTGCTTAATCGTTCCTGCGCCATCACATGAGATAGCATTCTTGACTCCGAAGTTCAATAGATTTCGAACATCGTTTCTTCCTTCAACAATGATTAGTGAATCGCTTGTTTCCACATTTGGCCCACAGGTCAATCCATGGAAATTCTTAGCAGTACCAACTGTTAGTACGCTTCGAACTTCTTCGATTACTGTCTTAGTTGCTGCATCTCCTGAGTTTACCATTACCAGCAACAGGTCCTTTGCACGGTCGATGACTGCGTTAACCTTGGTTGAACGCACATCTTGGATTTCCTTGACGGTAATCTTAGCCGCACACGGCCCTATTCTATCGATTGTCTCAAGACTTGATGCAATAATTGCTGTCTCTACATTGTCCATGCTGCTTGGAATTAGAATTTCTCCATTCACTTTACCGCCGCTACTTTTTACTTCAACATCAACGTGACCAATTCTTGCGGTTCGTTGTAGTTTACGAAGTTCTAGTTCGTCACCAAGCAGACCTTCTGTCTGCCCCATGATCGCGCCAATAATGTCCTTGCGCTGGACGTTTCCGTTGACCTTTAGGTCTGCTTTAATGAGGTATTTCATGGCTTTGTTGGACTTTCCAGACCCGCCTTTGTGACCTCCTCCGTTGTTTTTTCTTCCCATTGGAATCTCTCCTTGTTCTCGGCTTTTATCAATCCCTAATCGTTAGCCTTTCGGCCCGTTTTCAGGGTGACCACACGCCAAAAATGTGGCGTTTTATGGTCGTGAATCAGATTTGAACAGTTACTCGCACCCGCCACCCCTTCTTGAACCCTATCTTTGAAAAAATGACAAATTACCTGTTTGCATTGGCAGCAATGAGGTTCAAGTAAAGAAAAGTATTCGCTTGTGTGTGAGCGGCGAGAATATCGGGGCACTTGATGTGTTCAGGTCAACCACCGAAGTGATGCTTCGAGATGGTGTTTTAACTCGCGAAGAGAAGAGGTTGATTATCAAACTCGCTAACTCATTAGGCCTAACTGCGGAGGAGCCCGCCGATGTTTATGCGGCCATGCGAGAAAATAGAGAAACCGAGCCAGGCAGAGATGTTTCAGCTAATGAGCAGAGATTGGTTTACACTAGAGTTTTCGAAGTTGCCATTGTAAATGCCTCTCTATCTAAAGATGAGTTCGCAGTATTGGCTCATCTAAGAGGCCTATTCAGTATTGACGATGATGACCATGCAAGAATCGAGGCGGATTTGAGGGACATGATTCGTCAGAAAACAGAAGATGAGAATGTCGTTGACAAATTATTGGGAACCCTCAAGGATAGTGTTTCTCTAGTTGGTAGTCTGTTCGATAGTGTTCGAACTAAGAGTGCTTGAGGTGGAATTGTGGCCGATGACCTCGATCGGTTATTCGACGAAGGTTTGCCTAAAGGCAGGAAATCGATTAAATTCATTAAAAGGGCATATGATTGTGGTGCACAGGTATTAGTCAATCGTTTAATCACTGACAAATTACTGGCCAAGAGTGGTTTATCATTCCACATAGGAACTGATGACCCGACGATGAGGAGAATCGCATCTTGGCTGTTAACCGACTATCAAGATAGGTGTGATGATTTAATTCAAAGGCTTTGGAGGCGCCGTGGGAGAGAAGATGTGAAATTGATTGGTTTACTGATAGCTAACATCGAAGGCGATGCTTGGGCTAAAATGCTACGGCTAATCAATAGAGGAATACCAATTGACTTATTCTTAGAAATGGCTGAAGAGATTAAGCGATCAGGGCGAGAAGTCCCCTCGGCTCAATTTTTCGATAATTGGCAATCAACCGATATTCAAAAGCAAAATTGTATGCTAATAGCATCACTAGCAATGAAGCCTGAACATGTAGAGATGGTTCGTAATGCTCCGCCAGGAGGAGAGTTGTTCGAACGTATCCGTCAGCGTTCACTGGATGCGTGAGTTTTTGTTGCTCCTTTCATTAGGAGTGGTATGGCAGACCGGTTTCTACCTGCAGATGATCCTGTGTTAGAAGATGTTCTGAATTGGACTGTTACTAGAGACGCACAAGATATTCGTCGACTATTGGAATGGTTGCCACAAGCCCGCTCTTCCAAAGAACGCAGGGCTTTGCTTTCTAGAGTGCACGAACTATTAGGTGAAGTAGAATTGTCGCTCGATGGTTTAGATTCGATGCACTGAGGTGGTTTTCTGTATACCGGAATAATTCTTGCCGGAGGTAAGTCTTCACGCATGGGCGAAGATAAATCTTTTATGAACTCTAATGTCAATCGACTCGCTAAAGAAATGAAGTCTTCCGGTTGTAAACGAATTATTGTGATGTGCGGGACTCTTGAGAGAGCGGATTTATTCGAATTAGAATGTATGCCCGATTTAGCTGAAAGCCTTGGAGAATCTATTTTCGAATTGGTTTCACAAATAGAAGGTAGAATTCAATTAGCGCCCTGTGATGCATATTTAGCAGATTCAGATTTATTCAATAGGATTGACGGGGTTCCTATTGATGATAGAGGAGTTAGGCAGCCCCTTTTGGCAAATTTCACATCGGAAAAAATGGTGGTTAAATCTGCAAAAATTTCCGAAATTTTTGAGGGTTTTCCGGCCTGTGATGGCGGGATAAAGGCAAGAAACACAAATACTCCAGAGGAGTTTATGGAGATTCAACCTTTCCTGAAGCAAGAAGATCGATGACTGCGGGATACAATACATGCTCCTTAGATTTCACTTTATCAGCGAGTGAATTTTCATCATCGGAAGGAAGAACTGTGACTTCTTCTTGTGCGATAATCGGGCCTGTGTCCATCCCACTATCTACAAAATGAACAGTGCAACCTGATTTTGATACGCCTGCTTTTATCACGTCTCTGTGAGCATGTGCACCAGGGAATTCTGGTAACAAAGATGGGTGGATGTTCAACAAACGCCCTGCCCAAGGTTTGACGAATGAGGGAGATAAAATCCTCATATATCCTGAAAGAATTACAACTTCTATGCCATAATCAGCTAGGACTTCGTTAACTTCTTGTTCATGCAATAGCCTGCGTTCGTCTTTATCTTCAATACTAGGAAGTGGCACTACAACTGAAGTCACTTCGTGTTTTTGCGCTTTTTCTAATCCCGCTACGCCCTCTCTATCACTAATTACAACATTTGTTACGTGTGAACAATCCTTAGATTTCTGGTGAAGCAACAACGCTTCCATCCCTGAACCCGATCCCGAGATTAGAACCCCGAGACGCAATGGGTCGCTAGGAGTTCCCTCCCTAGGGAGAATCCATTCCTCTGTCATGTTACTGCGATAGCAAGCCCGGCAATATGCCTTCGGCTAAAATAATACTATCTTTGATAATGGTGGGGCTAACCCCCATCCATGGACGGCCGTTTGGATAGTGTCGATGCGGTCGTCGAAAAATATGCTGTTGTCAGTAGCCCAATCAAAAGTAGAATCTATGTTGGACTGGGCTCAGTATTCGTTGCGTTTGCAATAATTGGCATTTGGGTTCCGGGTTGGCCTACTGTTTCCTGGGCTGTTCCAGCAGCATTCTTGTTTTCTCTATCCAATGAAAAATTGTTTAGGTGGACTCTTACAAACAAGTACTTTGGTTCTGCTTTATTCGAGTACTATGCAACTGGAAAAACACTTCCTCGGCATGTAAAAGTGATAATCATTGGAATGATTGCAACTATGGTGAGCGCTTCAGCATACTTTGTATGGTATGTTTCTACCAAAGGAGATGGTGAGTTATTTGATCCATCTTCCTGGAGTGGTGCAGACCAGCATGCATTTGGTTCTATCACTATTCTTGCAGTGGGGCTATTGGGAATGTTGTATGTTGCCACTATGGTTAAGTCACGGCGTTGAGTCATTGACTGGCGGACTCAAAATTACCTTTTTTGCTGTATCTTGAGCGCAGGTTATATCCAAATCTGGAATTATGCCATGGAAAATACAACGTATTGCTCCCACCAAAAATATTCCAGCTGTTTTCCAAGCATCAAAGAGGTGAGTAAAATATCCTTTGCCGATTTCCTTCAGATGGCCCATAATTGAATCTGTGGCTGTTTACTTAACAAACATCCGGTTAATGTCTGAACAGCCTGTGACTAGTGAATAACATTGACATTTTGCGAGAGTTCGCTTCATCAATCACTTCTTGGTCTCGAATTGAGCCTCCGGGTTGCACTATAGCAGCGGCACCTGCTTCAGCCGACTGTTCAATTCCATCTTTGAATGGGAAGAACGCATCGCTTGCCAAGATGCAGCCTTTGCCTCTATCGCCCGCTCTTCGAGCAGCGATTTTTACAGCCTCTACTCTACTGGTTTGACCTGGCCCGATTCCTACTGTTGCAAGCCCTTGAACCATCACAATTGCATTGGATTTCACCTGCTCACAAACCCTGACAGCAAATTTCATTGAGGCTATTTGATCGTCAGTAGGGGCTATTTCGGTCACTACTTTCGCCTTGTCCCAATCTATCACTGGCGCTTCCTCGGTTTGAATCAGCCAGCCACCTTCTATCGGTTTACGAACTGTCTTTCTCGGGAGTGGCGACAAGCGATTACTTGGAGAATCAATTGTCAAAATCCTACGGTTCTTCTTAGCCATTAATACATCCTTGGTTCCTTCTTCGTAAGCAGGAGCCATCAACACTTCTAGAAATAGAGGAGTTAGTGCTTCGGCAAACTCCATTGTAACTGGTTCATTAACACAAATGATTGAGCCGAATGCGCTTTCTGGGTCGCTAGCTAATGCTGCTTCATATGCTTCTAACTGGGTCTTTCCTAAAGCGGCACCACAGGGATTGTTGTGCTTGACTATAACGCAAGCATGAGGGGTTTCAGGCCACTCATCAGTTGAAAGGGCTCGGCAAAGTCTGAGGGTTGCATCAGCATCTGAATAATTATTGTAACTCATCGCTTTACCCCCTTCAACAAGAGCAGTGACTAGTGTTTCTCCTTCCGCTGCACTAGGGTCGACATAGAGGGCCGCTGCTTGATGCGAGTTTTCTCCGTAACGGAGCGTGTGCATTCTGTGTGCGGCAGCTGTCATAGTACTAGGTAAGCGGCGGGTTTGCTCTTCGGTATCGTCACTATCTTCAGGTAAACCAACCCATCTTCCAGCCAATTCATTT
>MDSV01059214.1_pt1 | contig 10596 bp, 10 predicted proteins | sample 810851 | NCBI WGS metagenome assembly MDSV01 (sample SAMN05326640, study PRJNA326480) | marine metagenome | isolation source: seawater | place: Atlantic Ocean: North East | collected 2012 | reverse complement strand
TTAATTAATGAGTATATATGTTCTAATGGATTAATAGAATTTATTCTTTCAATATTTGATGTAATGTTTTGATTATAATTATATGCGCAAAATAAAATCAATACAAGAGTAGGGACTAATTTATTATAACGAGTTAATAATTCTATTTCGTTATATTTATAAATCGTAGAATTTCTAGAACGATAAAGATTATTAAACAAAGATCCAATAATTAAACAAAATGGTGCAAAAATAAAGAAAAAAGGATATTGTTTAGTTCCTGTTCCAAATATTGTGATTTGAATATATTCCAATATTAAATATCCCAACAGAATATATTGAATCAGTGGAATTTTCTTAAAGGCATTTAATAATTTTTCTTTAGAAGAAAAACTTACATCATTCCTATTATTTGTTATTAACATTAGGACAACCAAAATAAGGATGAAAAATAACAGATTTATAACTATCATTATTGCCTGACTAGAAAATGATAATTTGTATAAGATAAGGGAATGAAGTGTAACTGGAATAATTAAAAGTAAGATAAGATAAAGTTTATTAACAAATTTTTCCTCATTAAAAATCTTGTTTTTATTTTGATACAGAAAAAATAATAGAATTGGTGCGGCATTTAAAAAAATGGGCTGTAAATAGTTCAGAAGCCCTCTAGTTGTATTAAATGCGTCATGTAAAATTCTAAATGGATCAATACCACCTGAATAGGAAACGTTGTAAGAAAACGTATACTGTAAAAGGTCACTAAAACTAATTGATAAAGCATATATAATTATACATAAGGGAATCATAGTTACGACACTAAAGATAAATATTAATTTTATTGAAAATCTTAAAGAATATGCACCTTGAATCATTCTAAAAAAAATAGTCAACAAATATATTGCAAAAATAGTAAGACTATATCTTGTAAAAAATGCAACCCCACCAAGTAAACCTAAACAGACTGTATCGCGATAAATTGATTTATATTCATCATCGTTAATCAATTTTTTAAAGAATATTAAACTAATTAATTCAAATAAAATAACAGCATAAACAATGGAACCATTCATATTACCATATTCAATGAACTGGATAACAGTCAATAATTGGAATGAAAGCCATGAATAAATCCCAACAATTGGATCAAACTCTCTATTTAGTTTTGATCCAATATAAAAAAGTAATACTCCAATAGTGCTGACAATCAGTAAATGGATAATAAAAAATGAAATTAACTTCCCTCCTATTAAGTTTCCAGGTAATAGTAATAAATAATAAAAAGGAGGTTTGTTATCAGCCCAAAAATCCTCATATGGAATTAGTCCACTAAATATTAACTTTGATGAAAGTGAGTAAATTTGGAAATCAGTGTCTAAACCTGCAAAAGTTGGTATATGTAATAAAAACGTCGAAAGAAAAATAATTACTATCCAAAATCTCATTTATTTACTCCTTTTAAAATAATATTTTATCTGCATCATAATTTTGGAAATGTTAAAATTAGAAATTAAAACTATAATAATATTTTAGAATTCATTGATAAAATACAAAATAAAGTACTTACTTTAATGGACGATAGGAATTGTTTAAATAAATCTATAGGTATTAAGATACAAAAAATAATCAAAATGTTATCATTTTATTTTTTATTCAAATAAAAAAAGGTAAGCATCATTTAAAGACAATGAATATTAATATTATTTTAAAATTGATTAGGTTTCGACAATGGACAAAAAATTTAATTTGTTTTGCTGGATTAATTTTTGGTAATCATTTTCTCCAAATTGATAGTTGGATATTAAGTTTAAAAACATTTTTTATCTTTTCGTTAATCTCCTCTTCAATATACATTTTAAATGATATTATTGATAGAAAAGTAGATAGGCTTCATCCGACAAAAAAGACTAGGCCAATTGCCGCAAAGCAAATTTCTATTTCTAACTCTTTAATTATATGGTTTATTATTTTCAGTTTTGGACTTATTGCAAGTTATAATTTAAACGCAAAACTTTTTTTTATCTTAATTACCTACATTTTTAATAATATTTTATATAATTTAATTTTTAAAAATGAACCAATAATTGATGTCTTTTCAATATCATTTGGATTCATTCTTAGGCTAATTTCTGGAATTATTATATTTAATGATGATTTGACAGCTTGGGTAATCCTTTGCACAATGTTCTTATCCCTATTTATTGGGTTTACAAAAAGAAGATCAGAATATTTTAATTTAAAGAACATTGATATTAAAAAAGATGTAATTCAAAGACCTGTTTTAAAAAAATATAATGATGGGATGCTCAGTGCTCTTATAAATGAAACATCATTTGGTGCGATAATTACCTACTCAATTTTTACAATAAATTCTCAAAAAAATCCATCTTTAATTATTACCATTCCAATAGTCTACTATGCGATAAATTATTATAAAGCTTCTGCTATAAAAAAAAATAATGGAGAGCATCCTGAAAACATTTTAATTAACGATAAAACATTATTGCTTTGTATTAGTCTATGGTTAATTAGCTACTTTATAATTTTAAATTATAATATTACATTTATAAAGTGAATATTAAACATGAATAGGAGGTCAACAATTGCAATTTTTGACTTCGATGGAACTCTTACAAAACATGATACCTTCTTTCCTTTCCTAATTCATTGTTTTGGAGTAAAAAGCTTTATAAAAGGTATTATTCTAAATTCACCATATTTAGTGTTGTATTTTTTTAAGCTATATCCAAATTATAAGGCTAAACAAAAACTAATCAGATTTTTTTTTTCTAAAAAAGATATTAATCAAATGAAAAAGTGCGCAAATTCTTTTGTTAAAGATAAGATGAAGAATAATATACGTAAAGGAGCTATAAAAAGATTTTTATGGCATAAAAAAATGGGACACACTACGATACTGATTTCTGCATCTTTAGAACTATACATTAGTATTTGGGGGGGAGAATATGGTTTCGATTATGTAGAAGGAACAAAGTTAAAATTATTCAAAAGTAAATATACCGGCGAAATTAATGGACTTAATTGCTATGGTACTGAAAAAGTCACCCGGTTAAAAAAAATCTTTGGTGAGGATTTTTCAAATAATTTAACATACGGTTATGGTGATGGCTCAGGAGATCGATTTTTTTTAGAAAAATGTAATGTAATACATACAAAAAAAGAGATCCAAAGATTAAAATCTTAAGATAATTATTATATAAATTTATAGTTTATGAAAAAAAACTTTATCCATTTGTTAAAAAGTGTAACAATAACATTCATAGTTTACTTTTTACTATATACATTAATTTTATCACTTAAACGTTATTTTGCACCTGGAATTCTTTTTTATGAAGGCAATTGGATACTGATTTTTATTTTAATATCAATTCTTGGAGCTTTTTATTATAAATATGGATACAGAGAGGATTTAATTTATGAAACTCTTATTGCGTTCTTATTCTGTTTATTCATTCATTCAACAATAGTAACTATTGTTGATAGGTCCATCTCAGTATTCATTTTAGATAGAATAGATAAGAAAGACTCAAGTATATCTTCAATACAATATGATTTCGAGAATGAGTATAGTAATGGCGCTATAGCAAAAAGAATTGAAGAGCAAAAAGATTCAAAAAATGTTTTTTTAGATAAAAACAATAATTTAGAATTAACGTTAAAAGGAAAATTCTGGATAACGATTTTTAGGTCATTTAGTTTAATATTTTCATTAGATAAAAATATTACAAAATAAAAAATTATATTTTCATATAATTTAAGGCAGAAGCAATACTCACCTTTGTACCTTCATACAAACTAAGTGTGGGTTTATATTCTAATACAGAATTGGCCTTATCAATAGAACATGCAATTGTTTTATTCATTTCTGAAAGCACATGAATTTCTTGATTGTAGAAGCCAAATCCTTGAATTATTTTGTCGACTATATACGCTGTTTCACTTAAAATGCCTGGCAGCCTTAGAACCCTCTTTTTACATTTAATATCAAATTCATCCTCCATTACATTTCTTATAATATCGATTATTTCATTGAAACTATAAGGATTTTGATCTGAAATCCAAAAAATATCATTTTTCAAGTCTTCCTTTAGTGCAGCTCTTATTAGTGCCTGACTAATATTAATTGTACAAGCCATTGATCTCATATTCTCGCCATTTCCAACAATAGGAACTTTTCCATCTCTAATCATTTTATAAAACCTAATCTGTCGAAGTGGTTGGTATGGGCCATAAAACCATGGTGCACGAATAATTACTATTTCAAGTTTCCCATCAACTGCAAATTTTATTGCTTGTTTTTCCATTAACATTTTTGATTTGCCATAATTAAGATATGGGTTGTAATCAGAGTGCTCATCAAAAGTATGGTTATTTGATAGATTAGTTCCGAAAGGTGAATTTGATGAAATAATTATTGCTCGTTTAATTTTACATTTATGTGCTTCTTCTAAAATATTTGTTGTCCCTTGAACATTAATTTTGTAAAAGTCACTTACTTTTTTTGGATGAATTATGCCTGCACAATGAAATAAAATTGCACCCTTTGAATCTTGAGTAAAAAAATTACAATCTTCTTTATTATTTAAGTTACCTTCTACAATTGAAATGTTTTCGGAAAAGCTTTTTAAAAGCCCTACATCTTCATCAGGCATTACCATGCACTTAATGGTTAAGTTTTTTTGTGGATTTTCTAGGTTTTGTGAATTAGCTATTCCATTAACCAAACTATTGACTAATGTTTTCCCCAACCAACCATTAGCTCCAGTAATTAAAATCTGATTTGTACCAAAGTTCATTTAATTTTTTTCTAAAAAGTATTTTACATTTCTTTTAGCTATTACCATAATAGTACCTTGAGGATTAACTCCAGGTGCTGTTGGAAGTAGGCTTCCATCATTTATATAAATATTATTAAACCCATTTACTTTACCATATGAGTCTGTCGCACAAATATTTTTATTTTCTCCCATTGGGCATGAAGAGAAAAGATGTATTGTCATCAAATTTAAATTTTTGCTTGGCATAACATCAGGTATTGATTCTAAATCTGAAAAGTTTTTAATTGGACCAAAATTTTTAATTGATGGAAAAATATTTTTGGCTCCGGCAACTAATAAAATTTTACACATTTTTTTTAAACCTTTTGATAACAACTTAAAATCATTTTTTTGTAAATCATAAGTGACTAATGGATCTTTAAAAAATGGTATTTTCCTTATCTTTCCATTTCCCTCTGGCTTAATCATTGCATAATAGATTGCCATGTTCTGCCAATTATTATCTATTTTATAGATATATTTTTTATTATCAAGCATTGATAAGGCTAAATAGGGTTTTGAAGATATCGAACAGCCTATACTTATATCAGGAGAAAATTCTTTAACCTGATGCACAGGCACTCCCATACTTTTATAGTTAACAATTTCATCAAACTCAGCAGTTACTTTAATTGTAGGGTGCATTTGAAGTGTGTTCCCAATATTTTTTTTTATGCCACTATTTCTAAGCAAAAAAGGTGTATTTATTGATCCCCCACATAAAAAAACAAAATTGCATTCAATATTAGATAATTCACCTGATCTCATATTTTTACAAAATAAAATCCATTTTGTTTTTCTTTTTTTTAATCTCACAACTTTTAGATTGGTAATTAATTCGCCACCCTTTTTTATATATTTTTTAATATATGTTTCAGTCATAGATTGTTTTACACCATCTTCTCCTTCACGAAACTTAAACCACCTAGGAACTTCCATATTTTCCCAACCAAGTTTATCTGCTCCTATTTTTAATTTTACGGATGCTTCTGCAGGATCATCCCAGTCTGGTAATTTAGAGACAGAAATCTCTCTTTCAATTTGTTTATAATTTTCAATTAAATCTTCACTATTAAAATTTTTAATTGAATAATCTTTCTCCCATCGTTTTATTATATCTTCAGGGGTGCGATGATAAAATCCGCTATTTATTTCACTACCCCCTCCAACACACTCACCTTCGACATAAGTAATTCTTGGTGAATTAAATGTAGGAGTTAATCCTCCATTTTTATACTTTTGTTGCATTTCGACAGTTGAATACGGAGTGCATGAGTTTAGACTAAATAAAGAACCAGATTCTATTAAAACCACATTCTTTTTGTTTTTTAATAATTCCCAGGCAGTAATAGCTCCACCAGGTCCCGAACCAACTACAGCAATATCAATATCAAGTTTCATATTTCTTTACAAACTTAAGACTCATAAACAACTTATTAAATAATGCTAAAGAACTTGGGTTTAATTTAAAAACATACAAAAAAAAACAAATTATCTTAACACCGAAAAGATAATAGTCAGGTAATCTCCCAATTTGACTTATTATAAAAGACCTTAAATCTTCATTTAGATCAGGAATTGAACTTATATACTTATCTTGTATTTTGGTCATAATAGAATTTTAAAAATTCTAGAAAAATTAAGGTAATATGTTATAATTCTGAAAATTATTTTGCTAGTAAAAATAGATTCAGCAATATTTATGAGAACCATTTCAATATTTTTAATATCGATTGTTTCACTGGCCTCCTATGCGGAGAAGCACCATCTAAGTCAATTAATTTTTCAAAATTTTCTATAAACCAATCATAGCTTTCAAAAAACATATTATCATTTGAATATTTTGGCTGCCAACCTAGATCAAGTAATGGCTTCACATCAAAATGAAATTCTTTATGATAGGTTAAATAATGCCATGGGGCTAACGGACTCAGTCTTAAAAAATCGAGAACTCTAAGTGTATTAATAGTTAGAGATTCTGGCAGCGACTTTACTTTGCTTTCTGATCCTGCATGAGATATAACGTTTTCTAATGCTTGCCTCAGTGTCCCAAATGAATCAGTACCAACATTATAATTTCCTGATATCCCAGATTTATAAATTAGCATATACGCTGACATAAGATCATGAGCATGGATAAATTGAAATTTCACATTACCACTCCCGACTACATAAACATTTTTATTATCTTTAATCCAATCAAATAATATTTGAAATATACCAAGTCTCCCTTCACCTAAAATTGTCCTCGGACGAATGATTATTTTTGATAAATCATGGGCTTTTAGCGTATCAGTAACAATGGTCTCTCCAGCAAGTTTTGCATTGCCATATATCTCTATAGGCTTTGTTGTTGTGTTATTATTAATTGGAAACTCATTTACATCTCCATAAATAGCAGAACTGCTCATGTGTACAAATCCACTTACGCCAGCCTTCAGAGCTTCTTCAGCAGCAATTTTTGATCCGTTTACATTTACATCCCAAAAAAGCTTGCCAGATTTAGTTAATGGTACTAGTGCAACGTTATTATGTACGATATCAATACCTTCCATAGCTTTTCTTACAGAATCCCTATCCCTAATATCACAGTTGAAAAATTCAACATCTTTAGGATGATTTTGAGATTTCCATATATCTAAAATTTTAACCTCTTCGCCATTATTGAGAAGCTGCTTCATAATTAAGTTTCCTAGAAAGCCAGAGCCCCCAGTAATTAAATGTTTCATATTAATTTCCTATTCTAAAATAAATGCTGATAAAGAGACTTTATTTAATTAAAGTCTGTGCCTGAAAATATGTATGGCAGTATTATATATAAATAATCATTTAATAAAATTATCTATTTCTATTGCAATCATTTCATTAGCTATATCATTAACATGGACCCCATCAAAATAATATGGTCCTTTATCATTAAAAATATAAGTTAAATCTAAAAACCATTCCTTTTCTCCCAGCTCTTCCCTTATCATTTCACACATCTGATTGTATATATTTTTCATACAATCGGCTCTTGAAATTTTATAATCCTTGTGAAATATATTATTCCCCGTAAAAGCTGATGGTTGTAGTATAGCAAAAAATTCCCCTCCATTTTCTTCGACAATATTTTTAGCGATTGACCAGTTATTTATTAGTGTCTTTACTACATTTAATCTGATTTCAACATCAGAACAACAAATATTATTATCATCATTATCAAAGAATCTTATTTTATTTTTCCCCTTTATATTTTTAATTAATTCTTTTGTGTAAAAAATAAATACCCTTTCAAGAGACAAGAGAATTAATTCTTTACTACTACCCAAATTATTAGATCTCTTGATATGTTCATTTATTTTTAATGCTCTATTATGAGAATTTATTGAAACATCAGCCCTACATAGTTCAGTAATGTCATTCCAACCATCATAAAATATTACTTTACTAGTTTTTTTATTTTGATTAATTATATTAATTAACCTAGCCAGGTTTTGTCTAGAGACATACCCTGACTCCCCATGATTAAATACAACCTCAGTTTTATTTCTTTCATTGTAAAAATAAGGAATCGTGCCTTGATCATCCACTCCCGTACCCCAAGTAGAAGATCCACCAAAAAATCTAGTAATAATGCTCGAATCTTTATTGTCACAATCGAAACAGGGGTGAATTCTATCTCCCTCTGAGTTTATTGTAATAGTTTTTCCGTTAAATTTTTTCCTAGACCAAACGATATAAGGTTCATAATCTGTTTCTAATTGATAAAACTCTTTGAAAACTAACTTATTATATTCATCAGTTTTATTATTAGATATTAACCTATACCTCTCAGCCCCAGAGATAATTGTCTTTGGAGATGAAAAAATGAAAGAATCGACTAAAAAATATGAAAGAACATTAGATATAAATACTAATATAAAAAGGATTATAATATTGATAGATACAATTTTAAAACCAGCTTTCAAATATAAATCCTCAGCCTATTGATAAAACTTTATTTACTACTTGCAAAAAATATTCTAAAATAAAGCATAAATGAATGGTGCGATAGCAGTGCCTTCTGTTAATACTATTAACGTTCCAAATAATAATAAAAAGAAAACTATCGGAGCTAACCAAAATTTTTTCCGAACTCTTAGAAATTCCCAAAACTCTGATAGTATAGATAACTTAGACATAAATATTATCCTTTTGATTTATTTAAAATTGTTTTTCATAATCTTGACTTAATTCTTTTAACCTATCACGATGATTCCAATATGAATCAGATTTTATTTTTTTTAAAGCTAAAAAGTCTTCACCTAGTAATCTAGACAAAAAGCCAATAGGTGTCATAATTAAGTAAAATATTACACTTAAAATTACTCTTGTCATTACCCACCCAAGAATTACAGCAAATGTCATCCAAACTAAATAAATAGGCTTTAATAATTGAGGGATTAATACACCCAACAATACAAATATTGCGGCAATGACTGTTAAATTTTGATATAATTGATTATTGTAATAGAATAATACTGCTGAAATAATAAATAAAATAATCCCTATTGTATACCCAAAACTTCTTAAGTCTTTTTTACTTGTATTAATATTTTTTATTTCTTCTAGCATGCTCAATCTAGTTCAAATTCAGACATCCAGTCTGAATCTTTATCTAATGGTTTCTGTTCTTTCTTTGATAATAAATAATTATTCAAAATCAAATAGTCCATTTCAGTTCTCATAAAACAAAGATAAGCATCTTTGGGTGTACAAACTATTGGTTCTCCTCGAACGTTAAAAGAGGTATTCACAACGACTGGGCAACCATATTTTTCATTAAATACTGTAAGCATATCATGATATCTTTTATTGGTAGTCTTATTTACAGATTGTATTCTGGCAGAATAATCTACATGAGTAATAGCTGGCACTTCAGATCTTGCAATATTTAATTTTTTTAACCCAAAGTAAGATTCTTGCTCTTCAGTCATGGACACTTGTTTATCTTTACTTACATCTGCAACAAGTAACATGTATGGGCTTGGACGATCTATTTCAAAATATTCAGATATATTTTCTTCTCTTATAGATGGTGCAAATGGACGAAAACTTTCTCTATATTTAATTTTTAAATTTATTGTCTTTTGTGTTTCTGCTGAACGGGAGTCTCCAATGATAGTTCTTCCACCTAATGCACGAGGTCCAAATTCCATTCTTCCTTGAAACCACCCAATGACATTTTGTTCATTTATTAAGTCAGCTATTTTTTCTGGTAATTCCTTATCAGAAAGCTTCTCATAATTGTAACCTTTCCCATCTAGATAGTTTTTGATTTCATCATTACTAAACTCAGGGCCAAGATATGCTCCATTCATAAAATCTGTTTTGCCATCAGCTGTTCTTTTGTTATTTAGATACTGGAACCAAGCTATGTAAGCACAACCAAGTGCACCTCCAGCATCTCCTGCGGCAGGTTGAATGAAAATATCTTCAAAAATCCCAGAACGAAGTAATTTTCCATTTGAAACGCAATTTAGAGCAACTCCCCCTGCAAGACACAAGTACTTTTTATCTGTAGCCTTACGAACATGCTTTGCCATTTTCAAAACAACTTCTTCAGTTACTTCTTGAACAGAACGAGCCAAATCCATTTCTTTTTGTGTAAGTTCAGACTCTGGTTCTCTTGGAGGGCCACCAAACAATTTATTAAATTTTTTATTAGTCATAGTTAGTCCAACATTATAGTCAAAATAACTCATGTCCATATTGAAAGATCCATCTTCTTTAACATCAATAAGATTTTCATAAATTA
>MDSV01013380.1_pt1 | contig 10596 bp, 7 predicted proteins | sample 810851 | NCBI WGS metagenome assembly MDSV01 (sample SAMN05326640, study PRJNA326480) | marine metagenome | isolation source: seawater | place: Atlantic Ocean: North East | collected 2012 | reverse complement strand
TGGTTTTGCAGCATTTTTTATGTTGATTTGTAGTTGGGGTGCTGATACCTTTTCTGCATTTGAAGTCAAGGACAAGATATTAGAATGCTTTATGTACATTTCAGTAGTTGGACTTGGTGTCACAGCAGCTGAAAAGTTCGGAAAAAAATAAATTAGTTTTACAACAAAATTAGTTATATATATTAATACATAATATAAAGGAGTCATACATGGCTGAGTTTAAATTTCCTACGGAAATGGTAGATTTACCATCCAAAGGATACTTCTATGTTGATGGTCACCCCCTATCTAGTGGTAAAGTAGAAGTAAAATATATGACCGCAAAGGAAGAGGATATTCTAACCTCTCAGAATTTAATAAAACAAGGAGTCGTAATTGATAGATTATTACAATCTCTAATTGTAGATAAAACAATAAATGTTAATGATTTAATTATTGGTGATAAGAATGCTATTATGGTAGCTGCTCGTATTCTTGGTTATGGTAAAGATTATGAATTTAAATATGATGGTGAAGAACAAATTGCAGATTTATCTAAACTAGAACCAGTAGAATTAGACTTCAGTAAGTTAACTAGAGGTCAAAATGAATTTTCATATGAATTACCAAATTCAAAAAGACCAATCACGTTTAAATTGTTAAATGGACATGATGAAAAAGAGATAGAAGCTGAATTAAAAGCTTTGAAAAAAATATCTAAAGATAAAAGTTCAGAACTAACCACAAGATTAAAAAAACTGATATTATCAGTTGATGGAAAGGCTGATACAGCATACATAAATAATTTTGTAGATAACGAATTTTTGTCTAGAGATTCTTTAGCATTTAGAACACACCTATCATCAATAACACCAGACATTGATATGTCTACAACCATTGATATCAATGGAGAGGAGCAAGAGGTGACGATTCCAGTCACCCTACGATTTTTTTGGCCTGACGCCGGAGTATAAACCTGTAATACACGAGGAAATATTTCAGTTAATATTAAACTCCAAAGGTGGTATCAGTTTTACTGAAGCATACAATCTACCCATATATCTCCGTACATTTTATTTAAAAAGACTATCTACTCATTATAAGACAGAGGCTGATTACATGAAGAAAGAAATAAACAAACATAAAAGTAGATAATGATATATTTTTATAAAATTGATATTTATTATTGAGTTACAATACTTAATTTTATCGGAGATTCAAAATGTCTAAATACAAAAATAACACACCACAAATAGTAGAAGGTTTTCTTGAAAAAATGTTTGGTGCTATGGCAACTCGTGTTGGTCAAAAAGTTGCAAAGGATATTGCTAAAAAAGATCCTGAAATGGGTAAATTATTAGACAAAGCTCAAGAATTGATGAAACAAGCAGAAAAACGTTTAAACACAATGACACCTGCGGAAAAAGAAAAGTATTTCTCTGATAAGTATAAAAAATTTGGAATATAACATATCATGGCAAAGAAAGATAATTTCTCTGATTATAGATTAAAACATGAAGCAGCTCAAATCAAAGAGCGTAAAAAGGCTACTGATGAATTATTAGAAAGTAGTAAGGATTTAGCTAAAACATTAAAAGACCAACTAGCAGCCACCGATAAGATTGATAAATTAACAAACGATATACTCGGAACTGAAAAGTTACAAATGGCACTTCTTGAGAATATGGAAAAAATAAAGAATGCAATAACTGAAGAAGATAAGGCTAAAGCTTTAGCTGAAAAGAAATCTCTTGAAGCTCAAGGTGAAATGAATGAAGCTGCACGACAAAGTCTAAGTGGTCTTACTAATATGGTTAAAAAAGCTAGAGCTTTTAATTTAGTATTAAAGGCAAATCCATTGGTTTTAGTGTTATCGTTAATTACAGGAATTGTAGCTGCTTTGGTAAGTGCTTTTACTGCAGCTAGAGATTTACGAGCAGAACTTGGTGGTAGTTTTATAAATGCTGGTATGATAGCTGCAAAACTTAAATTAGTTGAAGTAAGATTAACCGCTACTGGATTTAACTCTGAAAAAGTAAGAGAAAATTTTGATGCAATAAGAGAAAATCTAGGTGGTATAGAAGCAGCTAGTTTTGGATTTCTAGTAAACTTTTCAAAAACTGCACAAATCACAGGTGCATCAGCCCAAAATTTAGCTAAGGTGTTATCAATACAAGAATCTGTTAGTGATGCTAGTAGAGAAACATTATTATCACAAATGGAAGCCAATGCACTCGCAATACAATTAGAGGGTATAGCACCAGAAGCAGTATTTAATGATTTAGCAGAGAATGCTGAGTTTTTTGCAACCAGTATGAAAGCAGGTACAAACAATGTAATGAAAACAGCAATAGAGGCTAGAAAGTTAGGATTAAATTTAAGCACAGTAGCTAAAATATCTGAATCTTTATTAGATTTCGAATCTTCTATTGAAAAACAAATGGAAGCATCAGTATTACTTGGTAAACAACTTAATTTAGATAAAGCTAGACAATTAAGTTTTATGGATGACCAAGAGGGTATGATGAGAGAGATATTAAAACAAGTTGGTGGTGAAGCAGAGTTTGAAAAATTAAGAGGATTCCAAAGAAGAGCATTAGCAGATGCCGTTGGTGTTAATGTAGAAGAATTAGCTAGATTAGCTAGACAGAAAGAAGGAGCTGCAGCTGGTGCAGAAGCAGCAAAAACAACTGAAGAAAAGAGTTTATCTGTTGCTCAAGAGTCTCTCGTAGTTTTAAAGGATGTAAGAAATGACATAACTGATGTTAGAACAGAAACCAAAAAACAAACAGTAGAATTACAACAATAGGATAACAGATGCCATTACTAGAAGAAACAGCAGACTTATCAAATCTATCTACAGGTGGACGTAGAGACATGAGTGGTAATAATGCTGGCACTACTACAACAAGTACAAGTATTCCAGCTTCAGTTAGTGTTACACCTCCTGAAGTAGTATCTGCAATTGAAGCAGCACAAACAGCTGGAATAGTACCACCACCACCTCAACGTAGGTTTGATGAAGGTGAAATTGCAGGTGATGACGTTGGTAGAGGTGCTTTTCCAACAACACCAAAACCAATGATACCACCTGTAAATACAGGAATAGGTGTAGATTTTTTTTCTAATGTAGATGCAAAAGGTTTTATGACTGGAACAACTAGGTTGAATACAGATATGTCATTAAATGAGTTTGGAGGTCCTAGTAGAATACAGATAAATACATTAGATATAAAGGGAGACTTTTCACCTAAATTTACATTAACAGATAAAGCGTTAACCACATTACAAGGTTCACCTCTTAGTAGTATACCAACTCCAGAACCTTTATTTGGAAATGTACAACCTCAGATATTTGATGCATATAGTGAAGATTCTAGATATCCAGCACAAAGTATATTTAAACAATCAAGATTGGTAAAATTAGGTGCTGATGGTCTTTTGGATTCTTATTACTCACAATTTGGTAACGATACAAGTCCATTAGGAATTAGAAATAATTCAATACACACAAATAATTTAGGGTTTTCAGGATATTTAGATCCACTTTTACGAACAGCAAACGCTGTTTCAGATAGATTTCAATTTCCAAAATTTGAAGTAGCTCCTGATGCACCTCAACCATATATCATAAGACAGGTAGGTCAAAGGTGGGGATTTCAAACAGCAGAAAATAAACCAACTAACATTGGTGGTTTTGGTGCTCTTGTACAAATTGATAACCGTGGTGGTGGCGGTGGAGATGTTAAAGACACATTTTTTAATTTAATAGACAAAGTAAATAGTGGTATAATTGGAAGAACACCATCGGTATTTTTAGATAGATATTATTCTGATGTTAAGAGAATTAATGCAACAACCAATGCTTTAAATTTTTTACAAAGAGGTTCTACTTTTGTAAATACACAAGATAAGTTACAAAAACAAAATAGGTTTGATGCTGTAACTTCAACCAAATATCAGATATCAGATGACCATCAGTTTACCGTAACTACAGATACTTTTCTTCCAGATAGTATGCAAACCAACACAAATCTAGGACTATTATTAGAGTTAAATCCTAGAGCTTTTAATCCATTATCAGTTTTTAGTGTACCAGGTGTACTTGGTATAAATAGAAATTCATATATTGATTTTGGAGAAGTTGTAGCACACGGAACTTTAGCAGATTACATTTCTTTAAAGGTAATGCAATCTATACAAGCTGCAGCAACTAAAAAAATAACTAGTGGAATGGAGAGTTTAGCAGAGTCACTTGGGTTTGGTCGAAAAGCTAGAGAAAAAGTACGAGATGATGCAATACAAGCAGTTCAGAGCACAGAACAATTTCGTTCTGCAGAGGATTATGTTAACAGTTTAGATGATAAGAATAAAAAACTTAGAAAAGCAGCTGAGTCGTTTGGATTAATACCAGAAAAAGCTCCTGTAGGTAAAGCTAGTTTAAATGACATGAATATTGACTTATCTGATGTTGGTGTTGATAAGGTTAATTTAATTCCATATGGTAAAGATAGAGATCCAATCACAGATAGAGGATTAGATGAATTAGATTGGATTCCATTTAAATTTAAAGATGTTAGAAATAAAAATAACATAGTTTTCAGAGCAATACTTAGTGGTATAACAGATACATTTTCACCAGAATATTCTTCAGAAAGATATGTAGGTAGGCCAGATAACGTTCATGTTTATCAAGGTACAAATAGAGAAATAGCTTTTACATTTGATGTTTATCCAAAATCAGACCAAGAATTACCAGTCTTATGGGAAAAACTAAATTATTTAGCAGGTCTTACATATCCACATTGGACTAATGAACAAGGTACTGGTGGTAGAGGGATGGTAGCTCCATATTGTGAGTTAACAATTGGACAGATGTATAAAAATACACCAGGTGTTATATCATCATTAACATATACTGTACAGGATAATGGAAATTGGGAAACTACTTTTGCTAAATTACCTAAATATATTCAAGTATCAGTTGGGTTTACTCATATTGGTAGAAGATTACCAGCTGCTACTCAAAAACATTACGAACTACCTTGGGTTTCAGCAAATGAGTACCAACCTGGTTTATTAACTGATTTTCTAGGTGTATTAAAAAGTCCTGAATTATACAAAGGTGTTGGTTCAAGAATAGGTCTAGGTAACATTAATGGACAACAACTCGGTGAAAGTGTAGCATCTACCCATGCAGCTTGGGAAGCTGAAGATGATAATTTGTTTCCAGATATTTCAACGGAAGTATTTGATGAAGAAGGTCAGTTAGTTCCATTTGAAGGTGAGTAAATATGAATAGATATAGTAATACAAAAATAACAATGAGTAAAGATGGTAAACGAGTATATGGTACAACTTATTATCCAGACATACCTCTTTCAGATAATGACCAAATTATGATGACTACCATCGGTTCTAGATTAGATAATATTGCAAATACATTTTATGGTGACCATACCATGTGGTGGATTATAGCTAAAGCAAATGGTATCAAAGGAAAAACAGCATTAAAACCAGGAACTAGAATTAGAATACCAGGAAATGTAACATCTATTATACAAAAATTTAGAGAACTTAACAATCTTACTTAGTTATGATTAATTTAAATCCTATTCCAAAGAAAATACAAGAGCGTATGTTGGAGAAGATGAAAGCATTAGGACGAGAGAGTTCAACCATACTTTCCTCTGCAAATCCAAATAAATTAACTCCTGAAAAAATAAACACTCGTACAACGTTCATAAAAATGGTTTCTGGTCATATAAATAGTGTTACTTTAATGGGTGGTAAACTAACAGAAGACCGTAACATGGCAGCTGGTTATGATGATATTTATGGCCCTAGAATATATAAAGAGACTGATGAAGAAGAAATAAATAAACTAGCAGCTGACCAAGCACAACACGTACTTGGAGATGATGTACCTAAAAAGAAATCACCTGAAGAATTTGCAATAAATAATTATAAATTTGGCCCAAGAGCAAAAACATTAAGTAATGATGGAAGTAGACCAATGCCAGGAATTAAATCCATTGATGTATCTTTCAGAGGTGGGTTAAAAGCACATAGAGAATGTACTGTAAGTTGGACTTGTTGGGATTTTGAAGAGTTAATGCAACTTATGCCACATTTCTTAGCTCATGGTAAAACAGTAATGGTTCAATGGGGATGGATTTATGATGAATTTTCATTACAAAATATACCATCTTTTTTAAAACAAGAAAATGGAGCAACATTTATAGAAAGTAATGCATTTAATAGTTCATTTCAAAAAGAGGTTATAGAATCAGGTGGTGACTTTGATATGGTAACTGGTGTTATAAAAAACTTTGAATTTAGTACTCGTGAAGATGGTGGATTTGAGTGTTCAACAGTATTAACAAGTCTTGGTGTAAATATGATGGCTAATCCTGATGGAGCTTTAGGTGCATTAAATCCTACAGTAACTTATGCGTTAAGTAAACAAGATCCTGAATCTGAAGCAAAACTTCAAGAAGCAGCTGATAAAGCAATATTAGCTGGAGATGATACTAAATTGATAAATTTAAATGCAACCGTTTCTTTAAAGATATTTTTAACTAATATAAATACATTTATATTTAACGAATTGAAAGGACAAACAAAAAATGTCGTAAGAATGAATAAAACAGAAAGAGGAATGCCGGTGGTTGGTCGGTTAGCATGGCAACCAAATAAATTTATTCATATTAATAGAAAAAAAACAAAAAAAGATAAAAATGGTAACTTAATATTAATTGATGGAAGAAATGAAGATGTTTGGGTTCGTTGGGGTTGGTTTGAAGATAATATTCTTTCAAAGTTCCTAACAGTAACATCAGCAAAGGGTGAAATACTTACACAATTTAGGTCTGTTGAAAATACATTAGATAGAGATGGAAAGCCTATATTAGATAAAGATGGTAATCCTATATACGAATCAACTAAAATAAAAAGTCATCAAGAAATGCAATCAGTTAGTTTAAGAGATTATATTTTACCTGGTAAATTTTCACCACAGTCAGAAAAATTTGAAATAACTATTGCTGGACGAAAAGAAACGTTTAATGGTGATACTCCAGACCTTGTTAAATTAGCAAATATCGTTAACGATGTAGATAATTTTCCACAATTTGATGTAAAAGTTGGTGAACCATATCAAGATAAAGAAACTATGACAACTGATGAAATGATAGCACAAAATCAAAGATATTTTAAAGAATATCCTGACATGAAAGGTAAACACATAGACGATAGAAGAAGACACTATTACGAAGTTTATGGTAATCCAACCGATGTCAACACTAAATCAAAATTTGGCTATATGAGAAATATGTTGGTTAACACTAAAGCAATAAAGAAAGCTTTTGGTATTGGTGGTGAATTTAATGTAGAGTCGATTAACATTCTAGAATCTTTAGAATCTTTATTTGATATCTTAAACAATAAATTACACTATTGGGATTTTCAACTTGTAAGTGATGAAGTAGAAACTGATAGAATAAAGATAATAGATGAAACAACTACTTGGTTAAATTTTAATAAATCAATAACTAGTCAAGCTACTAGATTTGGTGCTACTGGTGGGGTTGTGGACAAACCCGGTGTGTTTTATTTTCCAATATGGAGAAATGATAGTATAGTTAGTGGTCAAACATTAACAGCAAAAATACCAACTACTTTACAATTAGCTGCAATGTATGGTGCAAATATGGATATAACATCAGATGTTTCAAAAAATACATACATAGAAAGAGCTGGTACTGCTGCTGGTGCTTTGTATAATAGGTCACCTGATAATCGTAATGCTGGACTAAACATGGCATTTGTAAATCCAAGAACAGAAAACATAGGTAACGAAAATGGTTTAGAAAGTGAACCAATATTAATGAATGGTGGAGTTGATATAAAAACAAATGTAAAGGAAAATTCACTAGGAGTAACGAAGGCAAGAGGAGACAATCTTAAAGATATAGCAGAAAAATTAAAAGCAGCTGCTGGTGGTTCTGCAGATGTTTTTTATGATCCTTCAAAACCATCACCATTTTTTGATACATTAACTAAAGAACAAAAAGAAGAATTATTTAATTCTGATAAAGCTAGACAATTAGAGGGTGAGTTAGAAGATGAAGAGGGAAAAAAGAAAGTTCTCAGAGTAGATGAAAAATTCAAACAACTTTTTTCAAGTAAATATGATTCAGATTATGATATGAGGTCAACATATATACAAACTATAAATACTTTGATAAATATTTGGGATGAAGATAGTACTGCAGATAATAAACCATTGAGTGTATTATTTGATTTAGAGTTAGTAGTGGATGGTATCGGTGGTATATCTCCTGGCAATTCGTTTCACTCTACATATTTACCAGTAGAATATCAAAATAAATCTGTGTTTCAAGCAAAGAACGTAACTCATACGGTAGATGGTACAGGTTGGAAAACAACAGTAAGTGGTATGATGCGCTCAACATTAAAACAAGTGTTAAGTGATGTATCTATTGATGATAAGAAAAAAGATTTATTTGATAATTTAACAGGAAATATACTTGGTTTTAAAAAAGAAGAGAGTAAACCAAATAAAAAATCTGTGGAAAATAAAGTACAATCAACTGCACCACGCAATTCATCTGGTGGGTATCAAGGATGTTGGATAGCAGCTGAAATATATGGTGGTTGGGATGAACCAAAAACTGTATTGGCAAGAAAATATGTGAATAGTGATCAATTTCCGAAATTATTATTTGATTTATATATGAAGTATGGTGAAAGAGTTTCTACATTTATTAGAAAATATAAATTTATCAAGCCAATTCTTAAACCAATTTTTGATATTTTTGTTGAAAGGGGTAAAAAATAAATGTCAAAATTAAAAAAAGAAATGAAAAGAGTACACGAGAACACCGATTTTAAGACAAACTTTGCAGGTTTTACAAAATCAAATGAATTTGAATACACACATGGTGGTAAAGTTCCTGCAGGATTAGAATATCATATACACTATACCAATAATAAAGAAGAAGTCTTTATGACTGGTGGTTTACATAATAGTAATTCAAAGATAATTGAAAAAGTTAGTGGAGATGTAAGTTTATTTTCACAATATACAACTTTAAAACCTTCAATTCGTGATGAGTATCCACAAAAAATAACATTAAATCCATCAGAAGCTGATTACAGAATTGGTAAAATTACTAGGTATTTTACACAGAAAGCAAATAATTTATTTGATGAAATATTTGAAATATCAAAAGAAGACTATGATAATCAAAATAACTTATTTAGATATGTAGAATTTTCTTGGAGAATATCTGGTGTTAAATCTGAAGTTATTAGAGATAATACAAATACTTTAAATAATTTACAACAAACACGAGGAAATGCTGGTATAATTAAAAAACTAAATTCACTACAATTTTACAAACCACCAGTAGGTTCAATTGATGATTTGACAACTAAACTCTCAAGGAGAAAAATAATTTAATTTGAGAAAATACATTGATATGTATTACCAATGGTTATAATAGAAAACAAGGAACAGCTTGATTCGTTCCTAAAAATATATTCAAAAGAAGATAGTATTATCACACCAATATCATCTGATGAACATAAACATCCAGTAGAAATAGATATCTGTTTACTTTATGTTCAAATGATGAATGGTGAAGAGTTCATATTACCATTCAGTCATAGTGAAGCTTTAAACATTGAAGTTCCTAATTTACAATCCGATACTAAAAAGTACACATACGATAAAAAGAAATTAAACCATCTTGTTTCTGTCAATAATGTTACTGATGTAAATCTATTACATTATATGAAAACAAATGAACCACTAAACATAGAGAACATTGATACTAGTGCACATTATTTTTTCAATATGAAACACTATCGAAAGAAAAATGTAAACAGAGTAATCCCTATATTAAAACATTTAGAATATTGTCGTGAATTGACCAAAAAACTAAAAATTGAAATCGAAAGCACGCGTGATAGTGATGACAATTTGACATACAATAATGACGTGCTAGACAATCTGTCATATATTGAACAAAATGGTATACAGTCAGAATCTAACATAGCATATAGTGAATATAATATATATACTTCTACTGGTAGACCATCAAATAGATTTGGTGGAGTTAACTTTGCTGCTCTTAATAAAAAAGATGGTAGTAGGAAACCGTACATAAGTAGATTCAAAAGTGGTGTTCTAGTAGAGATGGACTACGATGCTTATCATCTAAGATTGATTGGTGATAGAATAGATTATGAATTTCCACAAGGTTCGGTTCACGAACACATGGCAAAGTTCTATGGTTGTGATTATGAAGAATCAAAACAAAAATCATTTCAGTATTTATATGGATTTATACCCTATGAGGTATCACAAATTAATCCTTTTTTCTGTAGGGTAGAACAATATATAAAAGAATTATGGGACTCATATAATTCAAATGATTTTATACTTTCAGATATTTATAGTAAGAGAATATATAGGAAAAATTTAACTGATATGAATGCTAATAAATTGTTCAATTATACAATTCAGTTGATGGAAACAGAGAACAATATGAAAGTTTTATCAGAATTGATTCCTAAAATAAAAGACTA
>MDSV01192997.1_pt1 | contig 10597 bp, 9 predicted proteins | sample 810851 | NCBI WGS metagenome assembly MDSV01 (sample SAMN05326640, study PRJNA326480) | marine metagenome | isolation source: seawater | place: Atlantic Ocean: North East | collected 2012 | reverse complement strand
GATGAATCTAATTGCAATATGGATTTAGATGACTTAGAAGAAAAATTAAATGAAAATACAAAAGCCGTTCTTTTAGTTCACTGGGGAGGGTTTCCAATTGATTTAAACAAATTAAAAAAAATTCAAGATGATTTTAATGACAAGTTTGGATTTAAATTTGTAATTATTGAAGATTGTGCCCATGCATTTGGATCAAAATTTAATGATAAATTGATTGGCTCCTTTTCTAATATTTCAACATTTAGTTTTCAGGCTATAAAACACCTAACAGCTGTTGATGGAGGATGTGTAATATTTAATGATCAAGCTGACTTTGAAAGGTCTAAACTTTTGAGGTGGTATGGGATAGATAGAAATGAAAATAGGAAAGACTTTAGGTGTGAAGCAGATATAAGTGAAATAGGATTTAAATTTCATATGAATGATGTAAACGCATCTATAGGTTTGGCCAATTTAGAACCAGTTGTAAATGACTTACTTCCAATACATATAAGTAATGGAAATTTTTATAACGATAAATTAAAGAACATACAAGGTGTTCAATTAATGGATTACACTTCTCAATCAGAGATACCATATTGGATTTATACAATCAGAGTCAAAAAAAGACAAGAATTTATGAAATACATGGATAAGAAAAATATTGTTACAAGTCGTGTTCATGAAAGAAATGATATTCACTCAGCAGTTTCAAAATATGTTGAGAGTCTACCCAACCTAGATAAATTGATTGATGAAATGGTATGTATACCTGTAGGTTGGTGGGTTTCTGAAGAAAGTAGAGATTATATAGTTCAATGCATAAAAGAATTTTATAGTTAAAAATCTAACCATTCTGGATTATTTAGAAACCAATGTATCAATTTTTCAAAAGAGTCTTCGATCGAGTATTTATGGTTCCATCCAAGTGACCTAATCAAAGTACCATCTAAAGCATACCTTAAGTCATGGCCTGGTCTGCTTGAATGAAAATCTACTAAATCAAAATTTAATTCAAATCCAGAATACTTTGAAATAAGTTGTGCTATTTCTAAGTTATTTAATTCCTTGGCACCAGGTATGTTTACTTTTAAACATTTTGCTCCATAAATATCTTCTTTTTTATTCATCAACTTATCTTTATTTTCAACTATGAACATTACCGCTCTAGCAACATCTTCTGCATAGATGTAGTGCCGACTTCCAGGTTTAGTCTTAGTACTGTCAGAGTGAATAAGTACTTTTTCGCCTCTTTTAAGTTTCCAGAGGGTATTCGGTATAAACTTTTCTGGGTGCTGCCTTTCTCCATAAACATTCATTGTATGAGTGATTATGACAGGAAGTTCGTAAGTATTTTCAAAAGCAACAGCAAGCTCTTCTCCTCCAGCTTTTGATGCACTATATGGATTTGTAGAATTGTATCGATCCCATTCTTTAAAATTTATACTTTCAGGCGCTGGACCAAAAACCTCATCTGTACTAAAGTAAACAAAGTTTTCAAGATGATTTAAGTTTCTTGAATAGTTTAATAAATTAGCTGTTGCGACAACATTATCATATACAAATGTCATTGGATCATCAATAGACCTATCTACATGCGAAGACGCAGCAAGATGAAAGACATGCTTAATGTCTCTTATTTGGCTTTCAATTAGATTATTGATTTCTGACTTTAAATCATGATAAATTATACTTATTCTTTTTTTGGTTGATTCATCGTAATCTTTTAACATATGACTAAATCGGTTTAAATTTCCAGAATAATCCAATCTATCAATGCTTATAATCTCATAATCAGTGTTATCAAGTAAATATTTAATTAGAATGTGGCCAATAAATCCAGCACCACCAGTTACTAAAACTTTGTCACTCACGTTACAAGTTTAGTTAAATCATTTTTAATAAACTTATAAAATATACTATTTTATCTTTAAGAAGGGTCTTTACATAATTTATAAAATAAGTTCTTGTTCTCAAGAGAGAATTTAGTATTCAAGAAATCTAGCAAGAAAAAATATTTCCTCGCCTGCAAAATTTATCTACTCACTCAAATATGCGATTCTACATTCATCTGATGAAAAATTATCAATACATTGGGGAATTTGATCATTTAAGTTTGCAAATGAATTCTTTTCAAAATATGGGATACTTATGTCTAAAGTTATTATCAAAATTAACAATAATTTTGCACAAAACTCTTTACGTAAAATATGTTTATTATAGAAAATTAAAATAGCAAAAATAATAAATAAAAGAATTAAATATTTTGAATTGTCAATAAAAATAGCTAATAGGGTAAGGGATAAAAATATGTCAAATTTTGTTTTTATAACCTCAAAGTTCAAAATGTAAAGCAATGAAATAAGGACTACTAATGTAAAATGTTGAGAATATCTTATCCATTTTGTAGGACTTAGAATCCAAAACCATAAATAAATTGATAATGTTGATGCGATAAGTGAATTTACAATATTTCCAAAATAACTATCTATCTGTGTTTTGTTTTTTCTTAATAAAAATATAAAAATTATTGGCACAACTAAAACTCTTACTAACTCATAATTGTTCCAAGAGCTAGCTTCTGAAGAAGAAAAATTAGATAAAAAGTTGAATAAATTATTTTCACTGGCTGGGTTAACACCTGAACTTTGATGGCTTTGTATTAAATTAAAAAGATCACTTAAGTATGTATATAGACTTCCATGATCATAATTAAAGTTAATTAGAATACCCCAAATTATCAAAGGTAAAGAGAAATAAAAGATGTCATTAACAATTAAACTTATTTTTCGTCTACTACTTAATTGAAATAAATAAAAAATAAGGAAAGGTAAAAAAGTTAGTAATTTTCCATAAAAAATTGAAAAACTAAATAATATTAATGCAAATTTTCTATGATATAGAAAAAGAAACATTCCATTTGTAAATAAAATTACTGAAGCAAACTCTCCAATCATATAAAGTGAGCTTTGCCACCAAGGAGTTAATAAAAAGATTAAAATTGTGGAAAACAAAATAAAAACTTGTTTCTTATTATTTTTTCTTATCAATAAATATGACAAGATTAGTTGTAACAAAATTACCCAATAAAAATTTGATATCCTTGCAATTATTAATTTTGATGTGAAGGTCCAACCAATAACACCTCCAACAGCTGAGATGGGACCAGAAGTTAATAGCGTACTATAACTTCCACCAAAGATTTCACCCGCATTAAAATCGAAATATTTATAAAAATTAAGGTTTGAATTTAAAGAAATATACTCATCAATAAATCTGGGAATTGTTGATGATTTTGTTCTAACATAATCAAAAATAAAATAGTTTTGAGTGAACAGTAAAAGAAACAATACAGGCTTATAAAGTTTAGATTTTCTAATGTCTTCGATCTTAAAATTATCAATCTTAGAAAATATAATTTTTATTTTTAAACTAAGTTTTTTGTGAATACTTAACTTCAAAAATTTATAGGTTGAGTACAGTAAAACTCCTATACCGATTGTTAAAAAAAATAAATCAAAAATGGTTGTTTTCCCTAGACCATAACCACCATTCATATAATGAACACATTCTGTGAAAGAATTTACTGTAACAAAATTTCCAAAAAATGTATTTAGATTTAATGGAGTAAAATTTGGATCAACCTCAAAAATAAAGTTGTTATCAGTTATATTTGGAAGTACAAAGTTAACTGGTTCTTTTCCACAAACTGACTCATATAAGCTAAAGTCCATTTAACTACAATAGTCCATATTTTTGAAACAACTTAAAAAGTATTTATAAATTTTTAAGAATTTTACTTAACTTAAATAATGAAAAAATATGATCGATAGCTATTCGTGGAAGCTTGCTTGCTTTAAAAACTACAGTACTACCACTTTTTCTTATCCTGTGATTTACCGTAACTTCTAAAATCTCAATATTAAGGTAGGTCGCTCTTGCATAAAACTCCCACCAAAAACCTTGCTTCAAAATTCCAATATTTTCAGTAGCTAATATTTTTTCAATATTTTTTTTTGATGAAATAAAGTATGGACAAGAAGGATCTAGTAACTTTATTTTTGTTAGGTAAACATATAATATTTTAAAAATAAATGAAATAAATAATCTTAAACTATTATCGCTACGAGGCTTTCGATTTCCTATAACCAAGTTGTTTCCATCAAATTTTTCTAATAATTTCAACAAATCTTTAGGATCACATTGTCCGTCAGAGTCTATAAAACATACTATATCGGAGCTGGTCTCTTTTAATCCGTCTATTACTGCTTTTGAATAACCTTTTCGGTTTTTTGAGGTGATTAAGTTTATGTCTGTCTTTAAAGCAAATTTTTCAATCTCATCAAGTGTTTCATCGGTTGATCCATCTTCTGAAATTACAAATTTAATGTCAATATCAGTATTTTTGAAAAATGTGTAATATTCATCAAGAGTTGAGTATATTGAAGCTCCTTCATTGTGTACTGGTGTTACAATTTCTACATATTTTTTCAATTTTTTCTATCCAAAAGATATATAAAGAATGATGAAGATATTAAATAAAAAATTATATTGAGCCTTGAATAGCCATAAACTCTTGTAATTAAATAGATTGTTGAGATAGATAATAGATTAATCAGAAAATAAAAACTTAATTTGTAATAATACATTAAATATACTTCTATAAATGGTCTGAAAAAAAGAAGTAACATAGTTGTAAGTAGAGTTACAAGTACAGAAATTAATAAGATCATTAAGTTTTTGTTATAAACATTAACTGCTGATATGAAGCTTAGATCGTCCATTAATTGTTCAACATCAACTCCAGTACTTTCAAATAAAACAAAAATATTAAGAGTAAATATAATAAGATACTTTAAAGTAGATTTAATCATTTTTTAAGTCTAATAATTCTTTTGTATTCTTAAACTTTTTTCCATGCCAACCAAAATGATTTCCTAATCTATAGTTTTGATCTTTATTTTCTTTTCTCATGTTTCTACCAGCTAGTGTTGTTTCATATGAGAAATTAATAGCCAAATCAAGGTCTGGATATTTGATATCAAAATCGATTGCAAGATCGTAGTTATACAAATTTAAAAAAATATCTTCTGCCAAAATCTCCGTGCTCGAAAATATCGAACTATATTCTAAAAATTTTTTACTGCGTAAACTAAACCCACCATTTCCAATCCTGTTTTCTTTTGAATGTTGCTTTATTTTGTCACGATATTTTTTTTCATATTTATCCCAACGCTTATTCCATTTTTTGTTGTTTGGCCACGGAGCACCAATATAGTCATAACTTAAAAAATCATTGGTCCATTTTTCTGGACTAACTACATGACCATCATCTTGAACAATAAGAACAAATTGGGAATTTATGAATTGATTTAAATTTAAAATAAAATCGTTGTATTGACTAACACCTTTTATTTCATCAATATCTATCTTATTAAAATCTCCTTTTACATTTTTATCAGTAAATAAAAGTATATTTTCAAATTCAATATTTCTACTTGAAAAATTTAAAGCTTTTATTCCTTCTTCCACATTGTTGCAATTTATAGTTACTAAATCTGCAGGAATTTTTGTTTTCAAATTAGTTTATTCTTCCAGGTATCAGGGGTGTGTTCATTTTCTATCTCAATATCAAGATGGTATCTAAATTTTTTTGGACCCTTTTCAATTATCCAATTTGCAATTTTTTCAATTGATTGATCTAAAGAAACACTCGTTGAGTATCCAAGTATATTCCGTGATTTTTCACTAGAACAGTGTGCATACTTTACCTCTTTAGGTCTTTCTTTTACATAAATTGGATCTAAATCTGAATTCAATACTTTTAATACTTTTGAAGCAAGCTGATTTATAGTTATTACATCTTCATCAGGACCTACATTAATTGTTTGGCCCTTTGCTTCTTCAGAAAAAATTGAATTCAACATCGGATTTACTACATCATCAATATCTGAGAAACATCTTGTTTGTTCACCATCTCCATAAATGATTGGTGCATTTCCATTCAAGATTCTATTTATCATTATTGATACTACATTTCTATACGGATCGTCATATTTCTGCTTTGGTCCAATAATGTTATGCGGAACTAAGTTTACAAATTCTATTCCATGTACTTCGCTGAGTACTTCTAACGTCTGTTCTGAAGCTAATTTTGCTATACCATATGGATCTGCTGGTTTTGGGATCATGTCTTCTGTATAGGGCATTATTTCTTGATTTCCATATCTTGCCATGCTTGAGCAATTAATCACCCTTTTAACATTATTTGTAATCGCTGCAGTGAAAACTGACAATGATATTTGATAAGTATTTTGACCAACTAAATAGGGAGAGAATACACTAAGGCCTTCGTATGCGGTACATGCTGTATGTATAATTACATCTACATCTTTTGTCATTTTCTTCATTTGATTTAAATAAATTGCGTCAATTTGATAAAAAGTAACATCTTCATGAACATTGTCCATGCTCCCGCCTATTAAATTATCACATCCATGTACTTCATGACCCTGACTTATTAGCTCATCAGCTACATGACTCCCTAAAAATCCAGCTACACCTGTTACAAAAAATTTCATAGAACTTTCTCAGTTTAATAATTAAATAATGTATTTATAAATTCTAAAAAAGAAATATCTAACTCTTTTATACCTGTTATTAATTACTCTTAAAATATTAAAATAATATAAAAATTGTTGATTTTCTTTTTTTAAATCAAAATTTACATTTAGATTACTCTTCTCCAAAGTTTTGAAAGAAAGTATCCTACTCTTCCAGTAACCGAAATCTGCAATTGTCCCGTCTAAATTTTGATCATGATTTTTTATATTTATTTTCTCAATATTGAAATTTTTGAATTTTCTTAGAAAAACTATTGGTAAGACCTTAAAACTTTCATATGCCTTGTGTGATATAACAATTGGAATAGAGTTTGAATAGATTGTTTCCCATAAGCGATGAGTATCAAACCCATTTCCCCATGGGCACAATACAAATCTTATGTTATTTATTCTTTCTAGGTATTCTGCTTTTGACAAAATATTTTCATCAAACATTACATTATGATTATCTTTGAAAAGCTGTTTTGCATGATATCTTTGTAGAAATCGTGTGTTTGTATTGAAATTTAGATATAAAAGTTTTTTCTTCTCTAAATTAGTTTTGAAATTTTTATTCGTAAAATCTTTATCAACTGGATACATATACATGTAATCATTGTTTACTCCGATTGGTATTGCTTCAACATCTTTCTTATTTACGACCACATTTGTCCCAAACCAAGCAATTATTGATTTTGGTTTTTTTGAATATAAATTATAGTTAATTGTTTTATCTGATTGATGAGATATAAGGATTAAGTTTTTAAGTTCTTTTTGCTTTTTTAAAATTTTAAATAGCTTTGGCAATATTTCTGTCTGACAAAAAATAATATCATTATTTTTTAAATTAAATTTATCATTTATATACCATATAAAATCGCTTTCTTTTACTCTACTTTTTTTAATTATTCTTAAGTTTTTATTTATATTTTTTTCGTTAAATTTTTTATAATCAATAACTTCAGAAAAAACAACGTCCGCAAGGTCTGAAAATTTGTTCGAATTTATTATTTCCATACTTTACTTTTTTCCTTTATAAAATAATGATTTTAATTTTCCTAAAATTCTTCTAAAAGATAGATAGACATAATTTATAGAATCAATTTTTTTATTTTTACTTAAATATAAATAACTATACTTTTCCTTTAGATTTTTGAACGAACTTATGAATTCATCTGGATATTTAAAATATAAATTCATGAAATAGTAACGGTACTTGCCGATTCTCCATCTTGTTACATCGTCTTTCAATGAGACAGTAAATTGGTTTCTTGGAATTCTATTAATTTTATTTTCTAAACCTGTTTTTTTTAAATATGCTGAATGTACTCCTTCACAATTTGGAATAATTCCAAAGTTATCTTCATACTCTTTTTCATCTATATAATTACAAATACTTAGATATTCTTCGATGTCTTTTACAGATAAGCTAACAAATCTATCACACACACCCCCATAATCTTCTCCTTCAGGAATATTTAGCATATTGTTTTTTAATTTTGGAATTGAGTCAATATAATATTGATCAAATCTTGTATAGATAATATAGTCATAATTTTTAATATCATCCATAAAGTGTCTTTTTATAAAGTCCTTTAACCCAAAAACTATAGCTCCTGAACCTCTATAGTCATCAATTCCGCCTGCTAAGCCAAAATCTAATCCTTTTAGGAAAAAATTTTCCCAATTACCTTCAAAGTTGTCTTCATAGTATTTTCTCCAATTATCAGGTTCGTCAAATATCCATTTATATTTTGCTTTATCTTCAAGAAATTTAGTTTGATTGTTTGAAAATTTATCACCATAACAAATTGCCAAATCTGCATTTAAAGGTTTTAAAACGTACTTATCTAGGGATTTCCATGTCTTTATTCCTCCACGGGGCGATCCAGCTAATATAACAAGATAGTGGCTCATTTATTTCCTTTTGAATATTTGTATTTTTTTATTTTTTTCATAAAAATGTAAATTAGGATTGATTTCATATTTTTGAGTATCGATTTTTTTATATTCGGAATTTTCACAAAAGTATATCTCTCTTTCTGAACATATTAAAATATCGGGTTTTTCGTTAAACATATTTTCAATTTGATTCTTAGAAATTAAACCTAGTCTAATTAAATCATTAGTTATAAATTTCTCGTAATGATTAGTTGGATGAACAATATAAGAATAATTTTCTTTATCAAGATAATAAAGAATTAAAATATTATCGAAAGCTAAAATTTTATAATCATCGTCAAACATAGAATCAATTTCTACGGACAGCTGCCTTAGTGGATAATTTTCATAGGTTGAATCAAAGTTAATCAGATTATTAAAAGACTTACCAAATGAAGTGAATAAAATTACAAAGGAAATAGCAAAAGTAAAAAATTGAAAATATGAACTAACCCATTTTTTATTAACTTGATAAAAAGACATAGAAACAAAAAATAACATAAAAATAAGATGATGATAGTAACCTTTTGCTGCCAAAAAAAAGAAGCCGATTGAACAAAATATAAATATATTTAAATTGAAATCAAATTTGAAAATGTCTAATTTTTTAAATTTTGAAAAAAGAACACCTATTGAAAAATATCCAGCCATACACATTAAGAAAAAAAGTCCTAAATTATACTCAAAAAGTGATCTTAAAAATACAAAAAATTCATTTATGAAATTAAACTCAGTTTCTGTGTATGCAAGTGGCATTGTAATTAATGTAGAAATGTATAAACCTGTTAAATCATTCATAAAATAAATAATAAAAAATATTGCATGTGGAATAAATAGACCTAAGGCCATATAGGCAAGCTTATAAAAATAACTATTACTTTTGAAATTATTATAAATTGTAGAAACAATCATTCCAATTACAAAAATTAATGATCCAATATTGACTAATGATGCCAAAGCAAGGGTGAAGCCTATGTTAAAACTTGAAATATTCGAATTAAAATTATTATTTATATAAAAAGAAGCTGATAAAAATACGAGCACATAAATTTCAGAGTATCCAACATTTGACCAGGTATTACTTAAGAACATTAAAAATAAAAGTGCACTTGCTGTAGATAAAGAGCTAGATTCAGTTTTTTTTCGAACGGTAAAGTAAATAAATAAAGCAGGTACAAGTAATACAAAATCGTTCAATAGTTTAAAAATTATTAAATTTCTATTAGATAATAACATTAAAAGATTTACTATATAGAAAAATAATGGTGGTTTTGATTCCCACTGTCTAGACAAAGGCAAATTACTACTAGCATCACGCGCTGATACTAAATATGTGTGAATATCCCAATCTATTGTTTCGAAATTTAAATATTTATTTTGAGAAATAATTAAAAATAAAAAAATTGATATACAGAAAATTAAATCTATTTTTTTTAACTTGTTTAGTCTTTCAAAAATATTTATTAGTTTATGTGTAAGAGAATTATTCAAAATCTTGGTTTCAAAGTATTCAAAGTTCAAAAAATAATATAACAAATAAAAATTCAAACTTATGATAAAAATAGTTAATAAAAATTTCTGAAAAAAATAAATATTTGTTAGTCCATTAAAAATAACAAGAATAACAAAATAGTAGAGTAAATTTTTTTTAATTTTAAAACTAAAAATTAAAAAAATAATCAACTGCAGCAAGAAAGATACTATTTTCAAATTAAAAAGATCTAATTCAAAGGTTTCAGAAACAATTGGTATAGACATTAATAAAATAAAAGGAATATAAAAGATTAAATTACTTTTTTTTAAATTTCTCATTTTTTAATTTTTATAAATTCATCAACAAGATAGTTTCTTATGTGTTCGTAGGTTAAGTTTTCCAAAATAAAATTTTGTGGTTTATAGTTTTCTAAATTACTTATAAATAAATCAAATTCGTTTTCTAATTCAGAAAAATCATGAACTTTTATACCACACTTATCTGACCAATAAGTTATTGAAGTTCCTGTGATTTGTGGTTTATTGTAATATTGAGATATTGCTTTAGATGCAATATCCATATCATCCCAAATAATCAAGGG
>MDSV01177423.1_pt1 | contig 10597 bp, 11 predicted proteins | sample 810851 | NCBI WGS metagenome assembly MDSV01 (sample SAMN05326640, study PRJNA326480) | marine metagenome | isolation source: seawater | place: Atlantic Ocean: North East | collected 2012 | reverse complement strand
TTAGTTTTCGCCATCATTAAAGATAATCATGATGGGATAACAGAATAACAGATATTAAAGATTATATAAATGCTTTAAGGAGCTAACTCTGCAGTTTTTTTAAACAATGGTCTTGATAGGTCAGCCCAATCAATATCTGCATCACTTGCATCATCTTCATATTCAAGAATACCAAGTTTTTCAAATTTAGGTCTAATTGAATCAGTTAACAATCCAATTCTCTTTAAATTTGGCATAACTCTTTGGAAAAGAAGTTTTTGGAATGTTTGCATAATTTCAGAACTTAACTGAAATTGTCTAGCATCCTCAACATTCCATCCAAAGTGTTCATAAACTTCCACGGAAACTAATCTCTCCTTACTTAGGTAGCAAGCTTCATAAGCAAACTGAGCTCTTTCTTCAATTTCTTTTTCGGATAAAGTGGTCACAAACTCTTCTAGATAATTAATACCAAAAGTTACATGTCTTGCTTCATCTCGAATTATTAAATCAAGCATATCTTTTAAAACTGGATCCGGTGTTAAATCCCTTGAAGTTCTAAAGGCTGCAAGAGCAAGTCCTTCGATAATTAATTGCATCCCTATAAATTTAAGATCCCACCTTGGATCTGTGAGGATCTTATCTAAAATTGATTTAAGAGCATTGCCAATAGGATACATAAGCTCCATTCTTGATTGAACATACCTATTAAAGCTTTCTACATGCCTTGCTTCATCAAAAGTTTGCGAAGCTGCGTAAAGCTTTGCATTATAGGTTGGTGCACAACTAGTAAGTTGAGATGCCACTAGTAAAGCTCCCTGCTCTCCATGCAAGAACTGGCTCATGCTCCATGCTTGTCTGTGCCTTAAAAATCTTAATTTTTCTTTATCCGACATCTTAACGTAAGGATCATAATCATCCCAAAAAATTGGGGGAGGTTCATCTAAATGGACTACGGGCCTATCCCAGTCAATATCCATATTAGAATTCCAATTGAGTTCTTTCCCTAGCTCATATAGCTTTTTTATTCTGTTATCTTGGATTGTGTAATCCCAATTATATGAACCCGTTAAAGGAGTATTAAAAATCTCCACAACATCGGTCACATCATTTTCTGACATATAGTCAGGTAAATCATCTGAATCAATTACTTTTCGTGGTGTATTATCTAGATAATTAATTTTCATTTAAATTACTGTTACGCTTACTCTGCTTCCGATTCTAGTCATAAGCTCATATGAAATCAATCCATTTTTATTTGAAAATTCATTTATTGGAAGCTTTTCAGACCAAAAAGTAACAAAATCATTATCAGATACATTGGTAGTATTTGTAATATCTATTGATACTAAATCCATGCTCACCCTTCCAAAAATTTCAGCCTCTCTATCATTTATGATTACTTTAGTTCCGTCAATTGCTGTCTGAGGAATTCCATCAGCATAGCCTGCATAGACTATTGCAATTCTCATATCCTTAGATGCCTTCTTTCTTCCACCATATCCAACTCTTTCTCCTTTTTTAATTTTTCTTATAGAGATTATTGGGGCTCTAAATGTCATTGCTGTTTTTAGATTTAAATTTCCAAATTCTCCACCATAAGCAGCTATACCTGACCTAACCCAATCGTACGAGAGCTCTGGAAAATTAATCAAGCATGCGCTATTACAAATACTTCTTTTTGATTTTCTATTAATTAAATTAAACGCTTCTTCAAAATTATTTATTTGAATCTTATTCATCGGATCCTCTGGATTATCTGCGCATGCCATGTGTGTCATAAGTACAGAATCAGAGCCTATAATTCCTTTTTCATAAACTAATTTTAATTCTTCTAATGATAATCCAAGCCTATTCATCCCTGTATTTATCTTTATCCAAAGGCCAATCCCTTCACTATTGTATGAAGGGACATTCCATTTATCTTTCTCAGTAATCAATCTAAATTGATCCATGTTATGAATTACTATCTGAATGTTTTTTTCTTTAGCTATTTGCATTTCACGATCAGTATAAATCCCTTGCATTAGAAGAATAGGCTTGCTGCTAAGGTGTCTGATAGAAATAGCTTCATCCAGTCTAACTACTCCAAAAGCATCAACATGGTCCTCAAGGTTTAAAACAATCTGATTTAAACCGTGCCCATAGGCATTACTTTTAACAACAAACATAAATTTTGATTTATAGCTTATAAGGGACCTTAGTTCAGAAATATTACTTATAATTTTAGAGCTATCAATAATAAGCTCTGCGGAATGAGTTCTCACATTGCTTAGCGATTCCATTTTCTTTAAATATTAGAAAAATTAATTATCAAACTTACTATAAAGACCTTCTTCAGGGAGTTTATCTTCAGGAATATAGTCTACAAACTTTGCATACTCCTTCAAAAAAGTTAGTCTTACATCCCCAATAGGTCCATTTCTTTGTTTGCCAATGATAATTTTTGCTAGGTTTTTATTGCTGGGGTCTTCTTTGTTATAAACCTCATCACGATAAATAAATAATATTACATCTGCATCCTGCTCTATTGCACCTGAATCCCTCAAATCTGCCATCATTGGTTGCTTGTCATTTCTCTGCTCTACTGCCCTGCTGAGCTGAGATAAAGCAATAACGGGAATACTTAACTCTCTTGCAAGAGATTTTAGTGATCTTGAGATTTCAGAAATCTGATTTACACGATTTTCAAACGACCCTGGCACTTGCATTAGCTGCAAATAATCAACAACTATTAAAGATAATCCATTAGGTAATTGTCTATTCATTCTTCTTGCTCGAGCCCGAAGTTCCATAGGCGAAAGCAGAGAGCTATCATCGATATATAGAGGAAGGTCTTTTAGTTTTTTGCTTTCCTCTACAATTCTTGTTACTTGTTTATTATCTAGTCTCCCAGATCTTACTGCCTGCTGATCTAGCTTTGCCATTCCTGATAACAATCTTGTTGTTAAAGATTCTGCGGGCATCTCTAAACTAAATACCAATACTGCTCCAACATCCTCATCTTGATCTTTTAAAACATTTTCAGCAATGTTCATTGCAAATGCTGTTTTACCCATGCTTGGTCTACCTGCTATAACTATAAGATCACCATCTTGTAAACCTTGCAATTTATTATCTATACCTTTAAATCCAGTAGAGCTTCCAAGCAAGTTTGATCCGCTTTCAGCTAACTGATGAAGTCTATCTATTGATCTAGGAACAAGATCTTTCATTGATTCAATGCTTGACTGTGAGCGATTTGCCTCTTCGTTAAGAGAAAATATTTTTCTTTCAGCTTCATCAAGAAGGTTGAATCCATCCATGCCTTGAGGGTTATGAATAAGTTCAGCAATTTCTGAATTTGCTTTCATCAATTGTCTGGCCACAGACCTCTGACGGATAATATCTGCATATGCTTCCAAATTAGCAGCAGTTGGAGTTTCAGTGGCAAGCGAAATAAGATAATCCTTACCGCCAATCTTGTTAAGAAGATTTTTACTATCGAGTTTCTCAGAAACTGTTAAAGGATCTAGTGGCTTATTTTCATTAATAAGCTCCCCCATACTTTCAAAAATTACTTGATGGTCTTTACCATGGAAATCTTGATCAGAAATTTTAAGGATTACAGAATCAAATCTTTCAGTCTCTAACATCAAGCCTCCTAGAACAGCTTTCTCAGCTTCTCTGGCTTGTTGATTAAAATTATTACTTATTTCAGACATGGAGTATGATTTTTACATCATATTCAAAAATAAACAACTACTCTGATTCTACTTTTACAACTATTTCGGAAGAAACTTCTTGGTGAAAAGATATCATAATTGAGTGTTCGCCAATTTCTTTAATTGGGCCTTCTGGTAACTGAACCTGGCTTTTATCAATCTGTATATCAGATGACTGACAAGCTTCTTCTATTTCTCTTGTGCCGATAGAACCATACATGGAGCCTTCTTCAGAAACAGCAACTTTAATTATGATTTCTTTTCCAGCTACAGCATCTGCTTTAGCTTGGGCTTGAACTCTGAGATCTTCAGACTCTGCTGCCAACTCAGCTTTCTTTGCTTCAACTATTTTTATATTTTCATCATTAGCAAACATTGCTTTTTTTTGAGGAATTAGAAAATTTCTTGCAAACCCAGACTTTACATCAACAACATCACCAATATCGCCTAACCGAATAATTTTATCTAATAATATGATTTTCATATTTATTTATGTGAATCCGTATATGGTAATAAAGCCATATATCTTGCTACCTTTATTGCTTTTGTAATTTTTCTTTGCTGCGAAGAAGTAACGCCCGACACTCTTCCAGGAATAATTTTTCCTGTTTCCGTTATATATCTCTTAAGCAAATTAATATTCTTATAGTTTATGAGCTTAGAATCAAGATTACTCATCTGCGCTATCTCCTTTCTTAGTATCTGTTGAATCATCTTCAGTTGCTCCCTTTTCAACAATTACTTTTTCAACAGTTTCCTTGGTTTCATCTGATTTATCATCAGTAACTTCTTTCATGATTTTTTTGCTCTCTGCTTTCTTACTTGATTCTTTCTTAGGACTTCCTTCTTCTTTAGTATCTTCTTTTAAATCTGATTCAAAGTCCGGAGTATTATTTATTTTGATAAATAGATGCCTAATTATCATGTCATTAAATTTTATTTTATTTTCAATCTCAGAAACATTTTCTGGAGTACCCTCAACATAATAAAAAAGATAATGGCCTTTGTTGTGATCATCTATTGAGTATGCAAGCTTTCTTCTTCCAACATCTTCAAATTTAGATATTGTGAAACCATTGTCTGACAAAAGTTTTTCAAAACTAGTAAAAAACTTATCAATATCCTTTGAAAGATCAGGATTTATTATTAAAGCTATTTCGTAATTTTGCATTTTTACCCTATGGTTAAAGACCTAACAATTATTTGCTAAATCAAGGTGAGTGAATTATATATAATTTTTAGTCGTTATCAATAATTATTTTTAAGCCAGTTCCAAGCTTTAGAAATAAGACTTCCACCAGAATTTGTTTCTAGTCCATTTTTAATTCTGTCATTTCCATAAGCTAATAGACCTATGGAAGTTGCATAAATAGGATTTCGTAGAACATTTTCCATGCCAGTGAACTTTTCTGGGATTCCTAATCGTACACTGGTCTGAAAGATTGATTCTGCTAACTCAACTACGCCCTCCATTTTAGATGTGCCACCGGTTAAAACTATCCCAGCAGGAATTTTATGCTCAAACCCATTCCTTTCTATTTCAGCCCTAATTAATTCAAACAGTTCTACATATCTTGGTTCTATAATTTCTGCTAAGGATCTTCGTGCTAATTCTCTTGGTGGCCTTCCGCCAACTCCTTGAACCTCTATCATATCCTCATCATTAGTGAATTCGGCCACTGCACAGCCATGTGCCTGCTTTATTTCTTCAGCTTGAGAAGTTGGTGTTCTTAAAGCAACGGCGATATCACTTGTGACTTGATCGCCCGCTATTGGTATTACGCCAGTGAAAATAATAGACCCAGAGTTTAGAATTGCAATATCTGTAGTGCCTCCTCCAATATCAACAATGCAAACACCCAAATCTTTTTCGTCTTCAGTAAGAATTGAATATGAGCTTGCGAGTTGTTCAAGAACAAAAGCATTAGCATTTAAATCACAAGAACTAATACATTTTTCAATATTAGAGATTGCATTTGAAGCACAAGTTACAAGGTGAACACTTGATTTAAGTCTCACACCCGTCATTCCAATTGGCTCCTTTATAGAATCTTGCTCATCAATTGTAAATTCCTGAGGTATGACATGAAGCATTGTTTGATCTGATGGAACTGCAACAGCTCTTGCGGACTCAATCACAGCGTCAACATCAGACTGCTTAACTTCTTTATCTTTTATACCTACTACACCTTCAGAGTTAAGACTTTTTACATGATTACCAGCTATTCCAACAAAAATGTTCTTTATTTTTTCATCTATCAAAGATTGTGCTTGCTCTACAGCTTTCTCAATTGCATCTGTAGTAGCATCAATGTTAACAACTACCCCCTTTTTTAAGCCACTAGATGGATAAGTCCCTAGTGAAAGTATTTCTAGGTTTTCTGATGAATCATATCTACCGACCAAACAAACAACTTTTGAAGTCCCAATATCTAAACCAATAATAAGGTCTTTGTTTTTTGTTTGATTACCTGTCATATTTTATTGAAATACCTGCTTCGCTTCTTAAATCTACTATACTTGCATTTTTTGTCTTTGCGTATAAGTATTCTATAGTTTTTGAAAGATTTTCAAACTTATAGCTATCTAAACCTTTTCCTAATTTTGCTTCAAAATTCTCAAATTGGAATATCCATCCCTCTACTGAGTTATAACTTACTGAAATAAGTTTATTTTCAGCTAAATCAATTGGATAATTGATCCAATCAAAAACTTCAACAAGCAACGACTCTGGACAATTAATTCTTAAGATATTATTGACTAAAAAATCTTCATTTTTTGGGAAAACAATAAAATCTTTATCGACAAAACTATCATCATTCCAAATAAAAATAGGTTTTCTTGAAAAGATATTTATAGAAGATGGTTTGAAAAAGTTTCTCTTGATTTCGTATCTTTCAATCCAATCTTTTTGATCTAGGAGAGTTTTGATTTTTTTAATATTTTTTTCATACTTTAATTCTTGTATAACCTCTAGCGCATAGTTTTCATCAAAGGTTCCAATAAAATTAATTCCAAATTCAGCAGAATGTGCAGGAATATAAAATAGAAACAAAAAAGTTATTAAGATTAGTCTGTTCTTATCTTGCAATTTCATCAACTAGCTCGTCAAAACTAAATCCTTTTAAACTTGCAGCAAAAGGGAAAAGACTGTGATCAGTCATGCCAGGAACTGTATTTAGTTCTAGAACATAAAAATCTCCCTTTTGATCTTGCAAAATATCTACCCTTCCCCATCTTGATAGTCCAAAAATATTAAAACTACTTCTCGCTATTTCTTTTAATGCCTCAAGACTAACATCATCTAACTCAGCTTTAATTATCTGCGTATTGTCGTCGTCATATTTAGCTGAATAGTCATAGAATTCTCTTTTTGTAATTATTTCTAAAGGTTCGAGAATATGATCATTTAAGAAACCAACAGTAAATTCCCTTCCCTCAATAAATCTTTCGACTAAAAATTTTCTATCTTTATTGACTAAATCTAATTTTACCTTTTGAAGATCGGATCTTGAGAAATCTTTTACTTTTATAATGTCTATACTTGAGCCTTCTTTGCATGGCTTTATAAATGCTCCATCTTGAAATTGCACCTCTAGCCTTTGCTTGGACTCAATTATTTCTTCAAATGTTTTATAAACAGTGAAGTCAGGAGTTGGAAGATTATGCTGTTTTAATATATTTTTACAGACTTCTTTGTCCCAACTTTTTTTACAAGCTTCAAAGTCTGAGCCAGTATAATTTATTCCTGCTTTGTCTAGCTGATACTGAAGGATTCCACTCTCACCTTCCTCTCCATGCAATGCAATAAATACTAGATTAAAATTTTTTAATTTTTCTAAATCAGTCAGATCTCTATAGTCAACTAATGATGTTTCATAACCATTTTTTAACAACGATTCGTTAATAAATTTTCCACTCTTGAGTGAAACTTCCCTTTCAGTGGAATGACCTCCATAAAGAACACATATCTTTTTCATTTCAACCATCTTTAAGAATCTCACTTAAAATTAATGAAGATGCTCTTGAGTGATCAATTGGGGGCTTTATCTCTTTCCAGTCGGCGAAAATCTTTTTATTAATAACCTTGTTAAGAAAATCAGTGAGTTCGTCTAGAGGTTCTTTTTCTTGAAAAATCTTACCTTGATTATTTTTTTGATAAAAGAGTGCATTAAAGTATTGATGGTTATCAATTGATTTTGGTAGAGGGATCATGATCATCCCCTTCCTCTTTTGTGAGATCTCACTAAGAGTCCCAGCTCCACACCTACAGATAGCAAAGTCACACCATTCAATAAATTCATCTAAATTATCTATAAATTCAATAACTGATGCATTAATTTCTGGATTATAGTAGGAGATATTTTGAAGCTTCTTAAGTCCACATTGATGTATTACATTTAATTTAGTATTTAGAGCATTCAGTGCAATAGGAATATTTTGATTAATATATTCTGAGCCTTGACTGCCGCCTGTTACAAGAATATTTAAATTATCGTTTTGGTAAATATTTATCCCTTTTTTACTTTGTGTATTTGCAGGATTCCCAACAAAAAAATACTTGTTTTTATCGCTAATAGGGAATGCAGTGAAAATCTTTTTTGCAAAGGCTGATAGAAGTTTATTTGAAGATCCTACTATTGAGTTTTGCTCATGTAAATATAGCTTTCTTAATAAAATGATGCTTGCAAAACCTACTGGTACTGATATAAAGCCTCCAAAACAAACTACTGATGATATTTTTCTTGAGGAAATAATTGATATAACCTGAAAAAATATCAGTGGGAGCCTCATTATGAAAACTAATCTTTTAATAACAGTTTTGCCTCTAAAACCATCAAAGTTAAGTCTAATAAATTCTATATTTTCAGTTTTCGAGAATATTTTTTTTTCTAAATCGGTATTGGTGCATAAGAATGTGATCTTATTATTTTTTTTTAAGGCCTCTTTAGAAAAGCTAAGTGCAGGAAAAATATGTCCTCCAGTTTTTGCAGCACAAACAATTATATTTTTCATTTAAAGAAACTATTTTCGTTATTTATCCTTACAACTATAGCTATTAGGCTCATCATTACAAGCAGACTAGTGCCTCCATAACTAATATATGGAAGAGTAAGCCCTTTGGTTGGAAGAATTCCAATATTAACTCCAATATTTAGAATAACTTGGAGAGATATTAAGAATCCTATCCCAAAACATAGGTATCCCTGAAATGGCCTTATTTTATTAAACGATTCAAAAGATACCTTAAAAATTCCGATCAATAAAAAAACATATATTAAAATTAGGCCAATTCCACCAATTATTCCTAGCTCCTCAACTAGTATTGCAAAAATAAAATCTGTATGCGCTTCAGGTAAGAAAAGATTTTTTTGAATGCTGTTTCCCAGCCCTAAACCAAACCAGCCTCCTTGGCCCAAACTTATTAAAGATTGAGCAAGTTGCCAACCACTATCTTTAATGTCTTCAAAGGGATTAACAAAGCTTAAAAGTCTAATCAATCTGTATGGTTCAAGAAATATTGCAATTCCTCCAAGAATTATAAAAAGCAATATTAAGGTTAAAAATTGGTAAAAAGATATGCCAGCAAAAAAAAGGAGAGCCATTACAATTAAGCAAAGTATAGCCGCGGAACCATAGTCTGGCTGAATTAATATTAAGGATGCAAAAAGAGCCAGAACAAGAAGAGGCCTCACAAAACCAGATGTTGAGGATATTTCTTCAAGTCTTCTAACGCAGTATCCAGAAATGTAAATAAGCATGCAAAACTTTGCTACTTCAGACGGTTGAATATTAATAGGTCCAAATCTGATCCATCTCATACTGCCATTGACTTCAGTTCCAATTCCAGGAAAAAATAAAGCAGCTAGCAGAATAAGAGATATCATCAACAATAACCAATCAAACTTACGTAAATAATCTGATGGAATAAGAAGAAAGAAACAAAATATGATAAATCCTATAGAGATAAATATAGCTTGCCTTGAAGCAAAGAAGAAAGGATCATCATAAATTGATTCAGCCCTTACCATGCTTGATGAAAGAACCATTATTTCTCCAAAAATGAGCAAAAGAACAAAAGAGAAGAGGATTTGAAAATTATTGCTTTTAAATTCCAAAATTCTTGCCTCTTCTAGGAAGGGAACTTTCAAATGGCTTATCAGTTACATCGTAACCATATATTAATGATGGCATGAAATTTTACCTTAATTTAAGCGTTGCAAGTGCAACTAGAATCAGAACAAGGGTGATAATCCAGAATCTGACGATAATTTTTGGCTCTGCCCAGCCTTTTAGCTCAAAATGATGATGAATCGGTGCCATTAAAAAGACCCTTTTTTTCCTCAATCTGTAAGAAGTGACTTGAATCATTACGCTCAGGGTTTCAGCAATAAATACTCCTGCCATAATTGCATAAACTATTTCATGTCTCAGGATTACTGCAAGAATCCCAAGGATTGCGCCAAGTGTAAGCGAGCCAACATCTCCCATAAAAACTTCTGCAGGATACGAGTTGTACCATAAAAAACCAATTCCTGACCCTATAAGTGCTCCACAAAATACAATGAGCTCTCCTGCAATTTGGAGATGTGGTATAAATAAATATTCTGCAATTAATTGGTTACCCATTGCATATGCTATTAATCCCAAACCCCCACCAATTAAAATAGTTGGCAAGATTGCAAGGCCATCTAAACCATCTGTTAGATTTACTGCATTTGAAGAACCAACAATTACAAAGGAGCCAAATAAAATAAATGAAAGCATGCTCATTTCAAAAATCCAATCTTTGTTAAAAAGAAGAATTAGTGATATCTCTGCCTTATCTTCGGCAGTAAAGTATAAAAAGCTTACTGCAGCTACTGAAACCAAAGTCTGGCATAAAAGTTTCACTTTTCCAGATATGCCTTTTG
>MDSV01120928.1_pt1 | contig 10597 bp, 8 predicted proteins | sample 810851 | NCBI WGS metagenome assembly MDSV01 (sample SAMN05326640, study PRJNA326480) | marine metagenome | isolation source: seawater | place: Atlantic Ocean: North East | collected 2012 | reverse complement strand
TCTTGTAATTCAACTATTTCAAATGGTTTGAGAAATACTATAAATAATAATGCTTCTAATTCATTTATAGGTTCTGGTGAAATTAATGGTGTGTATTCATCTAATTCTTCTATATCTGGTGGTCTTAATAATACAATTTCTGATAATTCTTGTAGTTCATTTATCGGTGGTGGAACTGTTAATAAAATATGTTCAACAGATTCTTCTATATCAGGTGGTGTTAATAACACAATTAATACTAATAGTCAATACTCATCTATATCAGGTGGTACTAATAACACAATTAATACTGGTAATAGAAACTTTATAGGTGGTGGTAAAAATAATACAACTGGTGGGGCTAGTTATATTTCTATAATAAATGGTCAGTTAAATGTTAATGAGGGGAATTCTTCAATTATAGGAGCTGGTAGTAACAATAGTATATTAAGTAATAATAGTATTAATTCTTCAATATTGGGTGGTTCACAAAATACTGTATCTTGTTCAAATTCAACTATCGGTGGCGGTATTAATAACACAGTTTCTGGATATACTTCAAACATATCAGGTGGTAGTGGTAATATTAACTTAGGTTCATTTTCCCAAATAGGATCAGGACAATCCAATATAATAAGTGTTAATTCTGTTTTTAGTTTCATAGGATCTGGCCAGAGTAATATGTCTGATGCTTCTTTTGGTGGTATATTATCAGGTAGATCAAATAGTATTTCTGGATACACAACATCAATATCTGGTGGTGTTGGTAACATAATTGAATCTGGTGTTATAGGTACAGGATTTTCATCAATATCTGGTGGACAGGGTAATAATATTAAAGACGGTGCTAACTATTCTTTTATAGGTAATGGAAAAGATAATATTATAGGTGAGTCAAGTTTATATTCATCAATATCCGGTGGACAATCTAATACATTAGTAGGATCTACACATTCATCAATATCTGGTGGACAATCTAATACATTAGTAGGATCTACACATTCATCAATATCTGGTGGACAATCTAATACATTAATAGTTTCTAAATATTCGTCAATAAGTGGTGGTGAACAAAATACGATAAATATTGATTCTAAATATTCGTCAATAAGTGGTGGTTATAGAAATATATTGAGTGATTCTAGTTATTCTAGTTTATCTGGTAGATATAATAAATTATATAATAAATCAAATTATTCATCAATAAGTGGTGGTGAAAGCAATACAATAAATAATTATTCACAATATGGATTTATATCTAGTGGTCAAAACAATACTATAAGTGATAGTTCTAATTTATCTATAATATCTGGTGGTCATACTAATAAAATATATGATAATTCGGTATCTTCATCTATAAATGGTGGTTGTAATAATACATTATATGAAAAATCTAAAAATTCATCTATAAATGGTGGTAAAGCCAATACATTAAGTAGTTATTCTTGTTATTCATCTATAAATGGTGGTTGTAATAACACATTAACAAACAATTCATGTAATTCATCAATATTGAGTGGTTGTAATAACAAATTATCTGATGATTCTTGTTATTCATCTATAAATGGTGGTAAAACTAATACAATAGTTGATAATTCATGTGGATCATTAATAAGTGGTGGTGATAATAACAAAATAATTGATTCTAAATGGGCTTCAGTAAATGGAGGTTGTTGTAACACCGTAATTGATTCATCAGATGCTTCTTATATAGGTGGTGGAGCTAGTAATAAATTAACTGATAGTTCTTATAGATCAGTTATAGTTGGTGGAGCTAATAATTTATTAACAAGTAGTTCTAGATATTCATCAATAGGTGGTGGGTTTTATAATACTTTATTTCAGTCTAATTACACATCTATAAATGGTGGTAGGTGTAATACTATAAGTGGTGATTCTTTTGGATCATTTTTAGGTGGTGGTTCTGAAAATAATATTAATACTAATAGTCAATACTCATTTTTAGGTGGTGGTACTAATAACACAATTAATACTGGTAATAGAAACTTTATAGGTGGTGGTTCTTGTAACACAACAAGTAGTGGTAGTTATAACTCTATATCTGGTGGATATAAAAATACAAATAATTCTTATTCATCATCAATAGGTGGTGGTTCTGAAAATAAAATAAGTAATAATTCATCATCTTATACATCAATAGGTGGTGGTTCTTGTAACTTTATAGGTGATAATACTTCTTCTTCTAATATATCTGGTGGTTGTTGTAATACAATAAGCGATTCTACACTTTCTAATATATCTGGTGGTTCTAATAATACTGTATATTGTTCAAATTCATCAATAGGTGGTGGTCAAAATAATATAGTTTCAGCAGATTATTCTAATATATCTGGTGGTGCTTTAAATGTGAATTTAAGTGGACATTCTGGTATTGGTTCGGGTCAATGTAATACAATAAACGATGATTCTACTTCTAGTTTTATAGGAGCTGGACAAGGTAATAAATCTATTGACGCTCCTTTTAGTGGTTTGGTATCAGGGATGTGTAATAGTGTTTCAGGATATACAACATTCGTAGGTGCTGGTTCTTGTAATGTTATAGAAACTAATTCGGCTTTTCCTACAGGATTTTCATCTATAGTTAGTGGACAAGGCAATAATATAAAGGCTGGTTCTAATTACTCTTCAATAGGTAATGGTAAAAATAATTTAATAGAAGAAAGTATATATTCAACTATATCTGGTGGATATTGTAATAAAATTGAAACTAGTGAATATTCATCAGCAAGTGGTAGATATTCGACAATTGATGATTCGGATTTTTCAACTATATCTGGTGGGTGTTGTAATACTATAGATTCAGTATCAGATAATTCAACAATAAGTGGTGGATATAATAACAGAATATCTTGTGCGTTATCTTCAAATATATTAGGTGGTGATAATAATAGTATGGGATTTACTAATTGTACTGCACCTGGATATACATCTGAGGGTTCAGTATCATATTCAACTATATCTGGTGGTGAAAGCAATACTATACAAACTTTTAGTGGATATTATGGTGGTAATGGTATTACATCACACTCAACAATATCTGGTGGTAAAATGAATACTATATTATCAAGTAGTGATGGATATTCTTCTATAAGTGGTGGTTATCAAAATACAATATCTGGTGAGTATGATAATGGATATTCAATGATAAGTGGTGGTAAATGTAATTATTTGGAGAGTGGTTGTTTATCTTCAGTAAGTGGTGGGTGTAATGTTATGACTTTCTCGGTTGGTTCTTCAATATCTGGTGGTGTTAATAACGAATTAAGTATTTGTTCTAACTTTTCATCTATAAGTGGTGGTCAGTGTAATAATATGACTTGTCATTCACAATATTCATCTATAAGTGGTGGATATGGCAACAGAATATTCAATTATTCACAATATTCATCTATAAATGGTGGTAAAGAAAATACATTAATAGATAATTCTTGTTATTCTTCTATAAATGGAGGTTATTTAAATACTATAACAACGGGGTCTCAATTTTCATCTATAAGTGGTGGTAAAATGAATGTTATAAATAATAAAGACTGTGTGTTTATTGTCGGTGATGGTATAACAGCTGATAGAGATTGTTCTACATTTGTTAATAACTTATCAATAACTGATATACCAACATCTGATGTTGGTCTTCCATCTGGTTCTATTTGGAGTGATGGTGGGAATCTTAAAATTGTTATATAAACAAATTTCTTTTATTTGATATAATTTCAAATGTTACAAGATTATTTCGATAAAGTATATTTAATAAATTTACCAGAACAAAAAGAAAGATTATCAAGTAGTTATTCTGAATGTGATAAATTTGGAATAAAGTTCGACCTTTTTAAAGCCAAATCTGGTAAAGATAAAGATGTAATTATGAATGGTGAAAAAACCGAAGGTTGGAACAGAAACGCTGCTTCTTTATCATTAAACACATCAACTATAATAGAAGAAGCTAAATTAAAAGGATATAAATCTATTTTTATAATGGAAGATGATGTTGCTTTTGAGCGTAATTTTGTTAATATATTCAAATCTGCTTATAAAGACTTACCTGAAGATTGGCATTTTTTTCATTTAAATACAACACATGAAATATCAACAAGATATGTTAAAGGTTGTTTACATAGAATAGGTGGAGCTTGGTGTTGTCAAGCTTATGCTATAAACCACTTAGTTTATGATATTTACTTAGAAGAACTTTATAAAAGAGATAGACCTATAGACCACATTACTTATATGCTACAAAAAGATGTTAAAAAATCATATTGTACAGTTCCGAATATAGTAAAACATTACCCAGATAGATATTCAACGTTAAGAGAAAAGATAGTTAAATATTAAATATAATATATAAATAAAATAATTTTAACAATGATAATTAACTTGAAAAGTCAAACCGATTTATCTGGATTTTACATAGTATATGAGGGTTCAACAAACTTAGAAAAACCAGGATGGTATGGTATTAGCCATTTATTAGAACACCTTTGTTGTAAGGCTTTTGATCATTTACAAGAAGAATTTGACAAAGACGGTATAGATTGGAATGCTTATACTTCATCAAATGAAATTGTGTTTTACATGACTGGTTTGGATGAAAAGATAAATAAATGGAAATATAAATTTTTAGAACTTTTATCTGAATTTAAAATAACTAAAGAAGAATTTGAAAACGAAAGAAAAATAGTATTAGAAGAATATTCTGATTATTTTAATAGACAAACGGATTCACATATTTTAAATTTAAATAGAAAATTATTTAATGATTATGATCCTATTGGATTGAAAAGTGATTTAGAGAATTTAAAATTCTTAGATATAATTAACTTTTGGGAATTACAATATATGAGACCTAGTAAGATAATTAATGTTTCTAAGAAAAATAAATTTGATAATAATTTAGTTGATTTCACTAATAGAAATTCAGACAGAAAACTTATAATGGGTAATTATGATACTCCTTTGGAATTAAATAATGATTTTAAAGGAAAAAGTTCAGTAGCTATTATATCACCAGTTATTGATGAAAATTTTGGATATATAAATTATATAAATGCTATGTTATCTGTTGGTTTAAAATCACCACTTTATCAAGAAGTTAGAGAAAAAAGAGGATTAGTTTATTCTATACATTGTTATTTATCAAGAGTTAATAATCAATCGGTTAATACTATAGCAACACAAACTTCTGATAAAAACTTTGATACTTTAGTTGGTGTTGTTGGTGATGTTATTAATAATCCTGATAAATTTTTAACAAAAGAAAGATTTGATATTATAAATGATTTTTATAAAGTTAGGAAAATAAAAAAGGAAATTCTAAGATATAATAATGTTAACGATTGTATAGATCCTAAAGGTTGGTCTGTTTATGATATATTGGATGATGTTGATTATGATAAGATTAGAGAAATATACGATCAATATTTTAAATTTGATAATTTTTATATATCAAATGATAAAAATGAGTTCAATTAATAGTTTTATATAATTTAGTTATTTTCATAGTAAATATATAATATTATGAAAGATAAGTTAATAAAATTGATGAGGGTTTTAAGTTTATCTAACGAGTTATTTATCGATATAGAGTTGGAAATGGGTCATTTTCACACCATAGAAATATATGAAGATAGTTTAATTTTACACAATTTCGATTCTGATGGATATGATAACTCCTTTGATTTTGAAACATTATGTGATGATGATAAAGTCAAAATATATGATAATCTAAAGGTTTTAATTTATAATTAAAACCTTTTTTTGTTTTTGCTTTTCTTATAAGCTATTATATCATCATATGTTACATTACCAGGATTTAAACTTAATTTTTGTGAGTTACCAGATGGTTTAGGAGCTTCTCTTTTAATTTTTTCTTCTTCTCTTCTTTTCTCATATTCAGTTTCAGATTCTTTAAGTAGATATCCTATATAATTATCTATACCTTTTTCTTCTTTTAAGCTTTTATCATATTCAAATATGAATTCATCATATGATCCATCATCACCTATATAAATTCCAATACTTTTATCATTTATATAAATATCATAATAAAATTTAACATCACCTACATTACCACTAGCATATATAGTTGTTTTGTATAAGGAATTAAAATAAAAGGCGAATTTATCTTTATCGTTTAATGACCTACTACCATTTTTATCAACTGTAGAAACTATACCAAGATTCTGTCTAAAATATTTACATCTTTTAAAAACGTTATCAATGGTTTGTCTAGCAGTAACTATATAAAATTCCATGATAATTATACTATAAAAATCACAAATGTTTAATTAAACTTTTCCTAGATAGTAAAATATAATAGTAAATTAAAATATTAGATTATGAAAGATAGTAAATTCAATGAAGTTAGATCTAGTTTGGATGACCCAGATAAAGATGATTATGAAATGGGTGGTGGTTCTCCATCTAAGAAAAGTAAATCTGATACTCCAATCTTAGATACTTATAGTAGAGATTTAACTAAATTAGCTGAGGATGACGTTTTAGATCCTATTATTGGTAGAGAAAATGAGATTAATAGAGTTTGTCAAATATTAGCTAGAAGAAAAAAGAATAATCCTGTTTTATTAGGAGAACCAGGTTGTGTAGACGCTGAAACTATAATAACGGTTAGGAAAAAATCTGATAATAATACACATAATATAATAAACACTTAAAAACGTATTATTTATAATAAATATATAAATAAAACAAAGTTTATATTATGGAGAAGAAGAAGAAGAAAATATCAATTAAGAATAGAATCATTTATATGTTTACTTCCAATTACGGAAGACTTACAATAGCAGCATTTATGATTTTATTAGGTGGTATTTTAGGGACAGATGGATTATTAGAAATTGAATCACAACAAGATTTCTGGAACATTACTATGTATATTGGTGTGTTAGTTCTTTTAATTTATACACTTGTTGGTATGGTATATGCTATTAGAAATGGTATAAAAGATATTAAAGATAGATAATGGTTATTTTAATTTTAATATTAATTTTATCTTTTGGATTCCTGTCTACTTTTTTGTTTATAAAAAATAGTGGTCTTTATAAGATACGTAAAGGAATGAACTTTTCTGGAATTTGGTTATTGAAAATGTTTTTCATTAAACAATCTCCATTTAAAGTAAAAGTTATTTTTTACGAATCTTGTGAAGTTGAAACATTAGGAGTCCAAAAGATATTTGGAATTGGTGATTTATTACATCATAACAATTCAGATAGGTATGGTTTTATCTACGAGGGTGATAAAACATTTGGTATCTACTCATATCAGTATAGAGATGGGAAATTAACTCCTTGGACAAAATTGGGTGATGTCAAAACTGATGAGCCTTTTTATATAAATTTTAGTTTATCTACTAATTCAAAATACAAAATAGGTAGATATTTATATCCTTATTTCGAACAAGATGGTGATGATGAAAAAGGCGCGCCACACACAATGAAACTACGTATGGAATTTTTAAAAAAATCTACGGATTTAGGTCTTAAAAGTTTCAATTTAGAAAAGTAAAACAATAAAATATAAACTTTATTGTTTTATTATATTATAATTCATATCAAAATAAAAAATTAAATAATGGTAGAAACAATTGTTAATCTAGAATTAGGTAAAAACCCAATTTCTCAAATTGGTGTAGGTGATGTAATTTCCTTGGGAATTAAAGACTTCTATAATTATGTTACTAATGAAAATGGTGAATTTGAAATACTCACCGATGATGGATACAAACCTATCGGTGATTTGTATAAAAAATCTGACAAAAAAATATTTGAATTGAAATTATCAAATGGATTGGAACTTAAAGGTTCTTCAGACCATTTAGTTTTAGTTGATACTACTAAACAAACAGATGATGAGATAAATGATAATATTGAAGTATTAGATAATAATACGTGGATTAGACTATCTAATATCAAAAAAACAGATTGGGTTAAGACAGAAACTGGATCGTTCAAGGTGTCTGATATAAACTATGTTGGTGTTGATGATACTTATGACTTGGAAGTTTTATCTGATGATCATTCTTATATTTCTAATGGTATCGTATCACATAACACAGGTAAGAGTTCTATTGCTGAAGGATTGGCTATTAGAATAGCTGAGAAAAAAGTAAGTAGATTATTATTCAACAAAAGAATTGTTATGTTGGATATGGCTTCTATGGTTTCTGGAACTAAATACAGAGGACAATTTGAAGAAAGAATAAAAGGTTTGATGAAAGAATTAGAAAGTAATAAAGATGTTATTCTTTTCATAGATGAAATACATACTATTATTGGAGCTGGTGGTTCTACTGGTTCTTTAGACGCTTCTAACATGTTAAAACCAGCTATGGCTAAAGGTGAGATTCAAATAGTAGGAGCAACTACATTAGACGAATATAGAAAACATATTGAACAAGATGGAGCTTTGGCTAGAAGATTTCAAAAAGTTATGATAGAACCAACTACGGTTGATGAGACTATTGAAATTTTGAATAGTATTAAAGTTAGATATGAAGATCATCATAACGTTATTTTAGATGAAGATATAATTAAAAATTGTGTTGAATTAACAGATAGATATATTACTGATAGACACTTACCAGATAAAGCAATTGATGCTATGGATGAAGTTGGTTCTATGGTTCATATGTCTAATATAAATGTACCTAAAGTAATTAAAGATTTTGAGAAAAAAATTGATGGTATAAAAGACCAGAAAAAGCAAGTCATTAAACAACAAAAATATGAAGAAGCTGCTAAATTAAGAGATGAAGAAAAGAAACTTGAAGAAAAATTAGAAGATGAAAAAGTAAAATGGGAAGAGGAATCATCTAATAATAAAAAGGTAGTTACTTTTGAAGATTTAGCTGGAGTTGTTTCTATGATGTGTGGTGTTCCTGTTAATAAAATTAACGAAAGTGAAAATAAGAGATTAACAAATATGTTTAATACTATTTCATCTAAAGTTATTGGACAAGATGGGGCTATTAAGAAAATGGTATCTGCTATACAAAGAGGTAGAGTTGGTATGAAAGACCCTAATAAACCACTTTTATCAGCTATGTTAATTGGTAATTCCGGTACTGGTAAAACAGAATTAGCTAAACAATTATCTAGATTTATGTTTGATTCTGATGATTCGTTGATTAGAATAGATATGTCCGAATATACTGACAAAATATCTGTAAATAGAATTATTGGTTCTCCTTCAGGTTATGTTGGTTATGATGATTCTACAATTTTAGATAAAGTTAGAAATAAACCTTATTCGGTTATTCTTTTTGATGAAATTGAAAAAGCTCACACCGAAGTTTATAACATTTTCTTACAGATGTTAGATGATGGACATATGACAGATTCACATGGTAGAAAGGTTTCTTTCAAGAATTGTGTTATTTTAATGACATCAAATGTTGGTACAAGAGTAGTTAAAGAGTTTGGATCAGGAATCGGATTCAGTACTAAAACTAGTAAAGAAAAACAAGACGAAGTAAATAAAGCTACTTTGGAAAAAGAATTGAAAAAGAAATTTGCTCCAGAATTCATTAACAGAATAGATGAGATAATTTACTTCAGAGATTTGGGTAAAGATGAGATAACTAAAATTATTGATATTGAGTTAGAAAAATCCATTAAAAGAGCTGGAGAAATCGGATATAATGTTATCAGTGATGATTCAATAAAGGAGAAATTATTCGAAGTTGGTTTCCAACCAGAATATGGAGCTAGACCGTTAAAAAGAGCTATTCAAAGATGGTTTGATGATTCTATAACAAATTATATTATAGAGAAGTCACCAAAAGAAGGTTCTAAACTTTATTTGACTTATGATAAAGAAGATGATAAAGTTAATGTAACAGGTAGAAAAGCAAGAAAGAAATCTAAATAAAAATAAACCCCGAAAGGGGTTTATTTTTTAATAAACACTAATATTTATTAAAATATCGTTTAAGTTATTTTTAGCAATATCTTCTATGTTAAAAGTTATTTCATAACTAGCTGATGCAGTTATAACATCATAACTATTTGTACCAGAACTAATATTTATACTATCATCAGTTAATGACATTGTACCATCTCTATTATCAACAACACTATCTATTAGACCATCTAATAAATCTGTCTTTGTTATCATACTAGAAGTTGCGTAAGTAGCAAATTCAATTTGTGTAGAGAATGTACTACCATCTAATGTGTTATATGAAGTAGCAGTTAATCCGTTAAATGTTATAAAATCTCCAGTATTTTCATAATTTTGATTAAAATAAATAACTGGTGGTTCCAAATCTTCTAATGGACATAAGTTATTTATATTAACTGATGGATTATTAACTATATGGTTTAATAGTGATTCCGCTTGTATAGCATTTTCTTCGGTTGAGAACTCTAAGAAAGTATCACCTAAAACAGAATCGTTAATCTTTAATATTTGAACTGTTCTACTAACTACATTTATATTTGAAATTGTGAAATATGTAAGTGCTTTGTTAGGAGATGATTTATCATAAATAACAATAGATTCACCAGGAACATGTGTTTTTATATCTATTAAATCTAATCCAATATAAGATCTACCTACTTGATGGTTAAAATTATTAAAG
>MDSV01031649.1_pt1 | contig 10597 bp, 10 predicted proteins | sample 810851 | NCBI WGS metagenome assembly MDSV01 (sample SAMN05326640, study PRJNA326480) | marine metagenome | isolation source: seawater | place: Atlantic Ocean: North East | collected 2012 | reverse complement strand
CAAGATGCTTTATCTGGAAGCAATCCATTAATCATGGCACCTGTTCAAACAGCAAACCCAAAAAATTATGGAGGCACAGAAGTATTCCTCGGTTTGGGTATGAATATTAATTTTGATAGCTTTTTTGGCGGCAATGACAGCATTGGCATCGAAATACTAAAACCAGTTGACCAAAACAAGAATAATCTTCAAATGAAGACCGATTATCAAGTCATCATTGGTTATCAAAAAAGCTTTTAATCTAAGAATGAAAAAAGCAGTAGATGTTTTTGGAACTTGGGCTGAACAAGGCAAAGATATTGGTATGGAAAAAGGTCATGCTTCAGCAGTCACCGAAATGCTTAATTTTGCAGTTAAGGAAAGAGAATGTCTTAATAAAAAATTTTCATTTCTAGACTTAGGCTGTGGCAATGGTTGGGTGGTAAGAGATGTTGCTAAAAACCCCTTATGTATAGATGCACATGGCATTGATGGCGCTCCTCAAATGATTTCAAATGCAAGAGAGCGAGGAGACGGTGAGGAGTATATTCTTAGCAATATTGATGAGTATGAACCCGCCCAAGGGTACGACCTTATCCACTCCATGGAAGTCTTCTATTATCTTGAAGACCCAGCCTCTACATTAAAAAAAATAGCTAACTCTTGGCTTAATAAAGGAGGAAGATTAATTGCTGGCATAGATTTGTACTATGAAAATATTGATTCTCACTCATGGGAAGAAAAAGTAGGCACCAAAATGTTGATGTTTAAAGAAACAGAATGGACTGATTTTTTTAAGCAAGCAGGTTTTAATAATGTAACAAGCTGGCGAGCTAACCCATTAAAAGACTGGGCTGGAACTCTGGTATTAACTGGAAAAAAAACATCTACATAAAATGTTTAATAAACTAGACCACCTTATTGTTGCGGTGAAAGATTTGCAGCAAGCTAAAAACAATTACCAAAAATTATTTGGCATGCCGCCTGTCTGGAGTGGTATGCATAAAGAATTGGGTACCAGCAATTCCTTATTTAATTTTCAAAATACTTATTTTGAATTGCTTTCTCCAACCAGCGAGGGTCTGGGTGCTGATTTAGTAAATTATTATTTAGATACCACTGGAGAAGGCTTGATTGGTATGGCTTTTGCTACAGAGGATATTGCAAGTGTTCTTAGCTCTCTTCAGAAGATAGAGTTTCTTGTAGGAGATCCATCCGATGGAGAGGGAATAAACTCCTCTGATCAGAAGGTTAGAAAATGGAAAAATTTATTTCTTCCCCCTCAGCTCACTAGAGGCATCTTTTCTTTTGTTATCGAGCATACCGAGGGAAATCTTCCTCAGCCAATAGATTTTGAGCCATCATCTCCTCACAAATTAGATCATGTTGTAATCAATACTAATGACGCAGACGGCTTTATAGAAATCTACAAAGACATCTTTAACATTCGTCTCGCCCTTGATAAAACCATTGAACATTGGCAAAAAAGGATGCTCTTTTTTAGACTGAACAAAACTACCATAGAAGTTATAGAGCAAGAAGATGATTCGCCGCCCAGCGATAAGATGTGGGGGTTGGCTTGGGATGTAAAAGATATTGAAAAGGCCCATCAACGACTTTTAGAAGAGGGGATTGAAGTCACACCCATTCAAAAAGGCGTGAAGGAGAAAACATTGGTTGCCACAGTAAAATCGCATACTCAAAACGTTCCGACTCTTATTATTCAACACCTAGATTGAGCGCACTATACTTTTATTTCTGACTCTTAATGTAATATATTGAGCATCCCATTAACTTAAATTAAACATCATGGTTGAAATAATTTTATACACTTTATTGCTATATTTTTTTCAGCTTTTTCTCCCTGTGATGCTTAAGTCAAAAATGACGAAAGAAATGTTTCAAAGATCAAGACGTGCAACTGAAAATTTAAAAGAATCTTTGCCAGCGTTTTTAGCATTAGCAATTCTTTCAATTGGCCTTGATGTTCAGGCTAATGTTTTAGCTGCATCTTGTTGGCTTCTTTTGCGAGTTATTTTTGCAGGAATTTATGTTTCAGGATTTAACTTAAAGACAGCAAATGCATCTGGGCATCAAGCTCAACCTTTAAGGAGTTTTGTTTGGGCTTTATCTGTCGTCGCTTTATTTGATATGGGCTTTAACTTTATTTGATAAAATTTTTTACTTCATGAAAAAACTAATACCCTCTTTATATACACTTATCCTCCCATTTTTTTTAAGCTCACTTGCTGCATCTGCTATTGATGAAGCCACCGTTCATTCTGAAAAAATTATTTTAGGTTCAGGTTGTTTTTGGGGGGCTGAAAAGGGTTATGAATCTCTGCCTGGAGTTATCGATGCCGTTTCTGGTTATGCGGATGGCAAGGGCGTTCGAGCTACTTACAGGGAAATCACAAAACTTAAAAACAAGTTTAATACCAACAATCATGCTGAGGTGGTAGAGGTTACTTACAACAAAAACCTTATTTCTACTGAAGAACTGTTAATGCATTATTTTGAGTCTCATGATCCCACCCAAGTAAACCGTCAAGGAAATGATATTGGTACCCAGTATAGATCCATTATTTTGTATTCCACAGAAGAACAAAAAAAGGTAATTGATAGGGTACTGCAAACTTTTCAAGGGCTTTTATCAGCTGCGGGTTATAGTTCCATTGCGACCTCAGTTAAACCGATAAAAAAGTTTTATAAAGCAGAAAAATATCACCAAGATTACATAGCAAAAAACCCAAACGGATATTGTCCAGATCACTCCACAGGAATTAAGTTTGCTAAAAAAGATGCTGTTCCAACTGTTGATAATTCAGATTTAATTTCAGGAAAGTATATTATTGTGATTGAAGCAGAGGGCTATTGCCCATACTGTGAAAAATTTAGATCTATAGTAGCAAAAGACTACTTTGGTGATATACCACTTGTATATAGGCTGGCTAATCAACTTCAGGGCTTAGAAATAAAATCTCCCACATGGGCCACTCCAACCATTTTATTTCTAGAAGATGGAGTAGAGGCTTTTGGCTATCAAGGCTATTTAAGTCCCAAAGAATTCTATGAAGCTCTCGGCTTCTTTAAGCTTGGAAATTCAGAGGCGTATAAAGTTGCTTTTAAGCAGGGAACAGATGCAAGGTTTTGTAAAGAATATGAAATTTTTAAAAACACTCCTGATGGTATTTTTATTGATAAATTAAGTGGCGCTCCTTTATTTGATACTAAAGACAGATTTAATTCCTCTACAGGGTGGCTTTCATTTACAGCTCCAATTGAGGGCTCAGTTTATACAAAGCCTGATAATAGTTATGGAATGCGAAGGACAGAAATAAGATCGGTTACCTCAGATATTCATTTGGGCCATGTGTTTCCAGATGGCCCAAATGGCATGCCAAGATATTGTATTAATGCTACTGTGCTTGAATTTAGAAGAAGGTCTTTAGGCGACATTAAATTAGGATCACCTAACACATAAATATATTGTTTTTAAATTGACTGTTACTATAGAGACAAACTAATAGCCAATATCCAATTTTTGAATATTAGTAATGAGCTTTTAATGGATAAAAAGAAAAAAGTTTGCTTTGTTGCCTGTGACTATAACTTTTTTAAAGTTTTTATAGCCAATCTTGCTGAAAAGATTTCAGAGAAGTATTCAGTTACTGTTATAACTGATACAGATTCGATCACAAACAAAGACCTTATTTTTCTTAAAGAAAAAAAAATTAACATAGAGCACCTTGATAACAGGTCTAAGTTTTCAAAATTGAAAATCATTAGATACATTTACAAATTAAAAAAAATAGTTAATGAAGTCTCTCCTGACTATATTTTTTATACCACGATAGAAATATCTTTTTTTGGATCTTTAATAACTAGGTTTCGAGCCAATAGAAGGTCTTACTTTATTATTACAGGAATAGGGCTTGATTTTTTTAGCAAAAAACTACGTCATAAGATTTTAAATTTTATATATTTATTAACCTTTAAAACAAATAAATATAAAGAGAATACCCTTTATATTTTTCAAAACATTGAAGATCGAAGTTTATTTGTAAAAGCGGGATATGTAATTGAAAATAATTCAGAAGTAATTGCTCATTTTGGTACCAGGCTTGCCAGCATTGACGATGCTAAGAAGTTCGGCGCTGATTTTGTTAACTTTTTTTTTGCAGGGCGTTTAGTTAAATCCAAAGGAGTGGGGGAGCTAATCCAAGCCACTGAAAATCTCGGCAAGAAATACTCTAACTTTCGAACAATTATTGCTGGCTCAGAATCACCTGAAAGCGGAGACCCCATTACTAGCGCTCAAAGAAAATCCCTAGAGGAATCAGATTTTATTAACTATATAGGAATAATTGATTTTGAAGATATGTATAGCCTTTATCAGAAATATGATGTGTTTGTTCTTCCATCCCATAGAGAAGGCTTTTCAACAGTTGCATTAGAGGCAGCTGCAAATGGAATGCCTTTGATTATTACTAACGCACCAGGTTGCATAGAATGCTTCAACTCTAATGGTTTTCTCATCCAACCAAAAGATAGCTCAAGCCTTGAAAAGGCTATGGAGAGCTTTATTATTGACCCAAAACTCATAGATGCGTTTAGTAAAAAATCTTATGAGCATGTAAAAAATAACTATTCTATAGCCAAGATGGCTCAAGCTTATTTATCACTAATGAAAAAAAATACCAACAGCTAAACCTCAGCAGGTATAATTTAATGATGGATATGACATCATTTTCCTGCTCAAATTTAGCTCAATGTACCTATCTACTAGCCAGCGAACCCTCCAAAAACTTTGTTTGATTTAATTAAAAGCTTTAAGTTGATCCTTGCAAAAGACGATTTTAGAAAACTTATTTCTATGTCAGCAGTTCTAACTTTGGTGGCGTGTATAGAGGTAGTTGGGTTAGCAACGATTGCTTTCTTGGTTCTTAATTTGGGGAACCTTGGATCAGCGTTGCTAGATATACCCTTTTTGAATTATCTTTTGGCCTTCTTTAAAATATCTGAAGAATATATTTTAATATTATTTTGTTCGCTAATTATATTCTATTCTCTCTTTACAATTGTGTTATCTACAATATCAATAAGGCGAATAAGTATATTCAGTGAAATGATGGGGGCTAAGATTAAGACCTCTCTATTAAAGCATTTTCTAAGTTTAGAATGGTCGGTTTTTCTTCAATCCCAATCCTCTAAAAATATTTCAAGAGTAATCCATGACGGAGATGTAGTTGCAGACATAATTAATTTTTTTATGAATCTTCTTAACAAGACCATTCTTGCATTAATAATTACAATTGCTTTATTTTTTTTCAATGCGTCGCTAACTTTCTGGCTCGCAACAATTCTCGCATTTTCATACACCATCATTTTTTCTTTATTCAAAGCATCAACAAAAAAGAATAGTCTAAAAATTACTCAGTATATGGATACCACCCTTGCTATTGTTACAAACATGTTTGGGTCATTTAAAGAAATAATATTTTACAATCATGAGGATAGGGTGCTGTCTAACTTTAAAAAAGTTGACTCTGAAAGAGCAAAATTAAAAGGAATTAATATGTCAATGGCACTTATGCCCCGTTTTTTTATTGATTCTGTATTATTGATGATGTTGGTAATTGCATCAATCTTTGTTACTTTCAACGGCTCAAGCGCCTCATCTTTTTTTGCAACACTTTCAGTTTATGGCATAGCTGCTCTAAAATTACTGCCCGCTTTTCAAAATATTTTTTACTTTTCCTACGAAATATTCGCCCGCCTTCCTCATCTCAAAAATGTTACAAGCTTGTTAGCCCATCCTTCAAACTTAAAAAAAGATCTAAATATTGAAAAGGACGAAGCTGACAACACCTTTTTAAGTGAAATATCTTTTCAAAATGTTTCTTTTGCTTATAAGAAATCTAATAAGCAATCTTTAAAGAATTTAAGCCTGAAAATTAAAAAAGGAAAAAAAATTGCAGTTATAGGACCAACAGGTTCCGGAAAATCTACATTTGTTGATTTGCTCTTGGGAATGTTAGAGCCTGACTCTGGAAGTATAAGATTAGATAATAGTATTCTTTTTGCTGATATTTTTAAGAGCTATAGGAAAAATTTTTCTTATGTTCCACAAAAAATATTTTTTTTAGAAGATACTTTGAGGAATAACATTACATTTGGTTCAAGTGAGGACATTCACCAAGAAACTTTCGATCAAGCTATTTCAGATTCTTGCTTAATGAATTTGATAGAGGAACTGCCCATGGGCATAGAAACACCAATATCTGATTCTAACCAAATGGTTTCCGGGGGGCAAAAGCAATGCATTGGAATAGCGCGGGCTCTTTATCGAGGAGGTGATATCTTAATTTTAGATGAAGCAACTAGTGGAATGGATACTGAGCTAGAAAAAAGTATCTATGAAAATATTTTTAACAGCAATTTTAAAACTATTATCTGCATTACCCACAAGTCTTCACTTCTTGACAGATTTGACGAGATTGTTGTTTTTAATAATGGGCAAATAGAAGCATCAGGTTCTTATAAAGAGCTAATCGGCAAAAGTGAGTTTTTTAGAACATTGTCTGACAAACAGTCTCATTAAGAAAAAATATTATATTATAGTGACCATCTCTTATTAAGTTTTAAAATGAAGCATCCAATTAATACTGTTCTTATAGTCGGCTTAGGAAGTATCGGCAAAAGACATATGAGACTAATTAAAAAACTAATTCCTCATATTAGACTTATAGCTTTAAGGCATGATAAGAATAGCTTGGGTGAAAATGAACCAGCCATTGACGCAACATTTTTTAACCTTGATGCTGCAATTAAAGAAAAACCAGACCTAGCAATAATTTCTAATCCAGCTCCTTTTCATGTCTCTACAGCTACTCAGCTTGCAAATTCAGGAATTCATTTATTAATAGAAAAACCCATTTCGCATACTTTAGAAGGCGTGGCTAATTTAATAAGTGTTTGTAGGGATAAAAACTTAAAACTCATGACCGGCTTTAATTTGAGATTTCTGCCATGTTTAAGATTTTTTAAATCTTCATTAGAGAAAAATATAGTTGGAAAAGTTTTGTCAGTAAGGTCTGAAATCGGTCAAAATTTAGAAAAATGGAGATCAGGATTAGATTATTCCTCAAGCGTCTCTGCTAGAAAGGAGCTTGGCGGAGGAGCTCTATTAGAGCTTAGTCACGAAATTGATTATCTTCTATGGATTTTCGGAGATATTAAATGGGTCATGTCTGTTTTATCTAAACAAAGTGATCTAGAAATTGATGTTGAGGATTCTGCAAATATTCTTATGGGCATTAATTCTGGAAATCAAGACAATAAAATAACAACTGCATCATTAAATATAGATTTTATAAGACATGATGATGCTAGAAATTGTTTTGCTATTGGCGAAGCAGGAACCTTAAAATGCAATCTTCTTTCAGGCTCAGTTCATATAATGAAAAAAGGAGAAGATAATTGGAAAAAAATTTTTTCTGAGCCTGTTGAGCAAGATTACACTTATAGTTATCAATTAAGAAATTTAATATCAAGTATTGAAGATCATAATGAATTGGAAGCAAATGGTGAAGATGGCTTAAAAGCCTTAAAAGTAATTGATGCAACTAGACATTCTAGTAAATTAAAAAAAATAGTAGAAATAAATTAATGAAATATATATCCCTTATTTGTGCGAGGGGAGGCTCAAAAGGCTTTCCAAATAAGAATATTTATAATTTTAATGGAGTCCCTTTGATTGTTAGGGCCATAGAGACTGCGATGAAGAACGATTTAATTTCGCGTGTAATAGTTTCTACAGATTCAAAAGAAATTGCAAAAATTGCATCTGATGCAGGCGCCGAAGTTCCATTCATTAGGCCCGCAGAACTTGCAGAAGATGATTCTCCAGAATGGTTGGTTTGGAGACACGCCGTAGATTATTTGGAAAATGATGGGGAGAGTAATTTTTCTTTAATAGTTTTGCCAACCACAGCCCCCCTGAGAAATCAACGAGACATAGACCTATGTATTTCTGAATTTGAGGAAAATGATGTTGATTCTGTAATCACAGTCACAGAAGCAAACAGAAGCCCATATTTTAATATGATTAAGAATGATGCAGAGGGATTTTCTTCATTGGTAATAAAATCAGATGACAAAGTTAGCAGAAGACAAGATGTTCCCGAGGTCTTCGACATGACAACAGTAGCATATGTTGTTTCGCCAGCAACTATTAAATCCAATGCTGGTCTTTTTGATGGTAAAGTCCGGTCTGTTTTCATCCCAAAACAAAGAGCCATTGACATCGATACCCCGTTGGATATGCAAATGGCTGAATTTTTATTTAAAAAAAAAGAGGACATGGTATGAGAACATTAAAAGAGCTAATGAACTTGGATGGAAGAACTGCGCTGGTAACAGGAGCATGTGGTTTTTTAGGAAGCGTTATATGTGAAACCTTAGCTGAGCAAGGGTGTGACTTAATATTGCTTGATTTGCCAGATTCAAATTTTCAAGACCTTCACAAAAGAATCAAAGAACAAAACGATGTAAAAATTTATATAATTGAATCAGACTTAGAAGATTCAGATTCAAGACAAAGCGCTATAAAAAAAGTCTTAAAAGAACATAAAAAATTAAATATATTAATTAATACTGCTGCATTAGTTGGTTCCTCGCCCCTCGATGGCTGGGCAACATCATTTGAAAAGCAATCTCTTGAAACATGGGATAGAGCATTTAATGTTAATCTTGTTTCGGCATTTCACCTTGTGAGGGACCTGTTCCCATTAATTAAAAAGAGCGGTAATGGATCAATTATAAATATCGGATCTATATACGGAGTAACGGCACCGGATTATTCACTATATGAATCTGAAGAGATGGGAAATCCAGCTGCATATTCTTCCTCCAAAGGCGGATTGATACAGTTAACAAAATGGTTATCAACCACCCTAGCTCATGAAATTAGAGTAAATTGTATTTCTCCTGGGGGTATTCTTAGAGATCAATCAGATACATTCATCTCAAAATATGAGCAAAAAACACCCTTAAGAAGGATGGCACTTGAAGAAGATTTTAAAGGCATCGTTGCTTATCTTGCTTCAGATTTATCAGAATATGTTACAGGCCAAAATATAATGGTTGATGGTGGTTGGACCTCCTGGTAATTGACTTCAGAATACAAACAAAAATTCATTATTTTCACTTTCTAGAATTAGAAAGCTATAGACACTTTTTAAAATATAAATATTCTTAGATAGAGAATAGTTTGCAAAAAAAAAATTTATAGATAAAATGAAATTAATCGTGATTTGATCCTATTGCCGCGATTTTAAAGAAAGAGCTAAAACGGAAATTATTCCCAGGATTTAAATAACAGCCCAGTACTTGTGCTATGCACAATTATTATTGGGTTAATTTTTAGGTATTTAAATATGAAAAGACAATTAATAGAAAGATTAAATGAGGGCCCAGTAATTTGTGCAGAGGGTTTTTTGTTTGAAGTAGAAAAACGAGGCTATTTAGCTGCTGGCGAGTTTGTTCCAATGGTTGCACTAGAGAACCCAGAAGCTTTAGAGAATTTACATAAAGATTTTCAACATGCAGGCTCAGATGTGGTTGAGGCATTCACCTATAACGGCCACAGAGAAAAAATGAGAGTTATTGGCAAAGAAGAGCTATTAGAGCCTTTAAATAGGGCAGCATTAAAAATAGCTAAAAAGGTTGCTGATAACCCTATTGACGGCGGTGAGCCAAATTTGATGGCTGGTAATATTTCAAACTCAAATATTTGGGCTGAGGATGATATAGATGCTCAAAAAGAAGTTTATAACATGTTTAGTGAAATGGTTGATTGGGCTGTCGATGAAGGTGCAGACATGCTTGTTGGGGAAACTTTTTATTATGCTGAAGAAGCATATTCTGCATTAGAAGTAATGCAAAAAGCAGGACTGCCATCAGTAATAACAATTGCCCCTATGGCTGAAAATATTATGAGAGACGGAGTGTCAATTATTGATACTATGAAAGAACTTGAGCAAAGGGGTGCAGATGTTGTTGGTATGAACTGTTTTAGGGGTCCTGATACTATGATGCCTTATCTTAGAGAGGCTAGAGAGATTCTTAAGTGTCATATGGCAGCATTGCCACTTCCATTTAGAACCACAGACGAGCATCCTACATTTTTTAATTTGCCAGATAAACATGGGTGCACTTGTCCAGCTCCGCATGGAAGAACATTTCCAACTGCTCTTGATCCTTTGTATTGTAATCGATATGAAATACACGAGTTTGGTAAAGAGGCTGTTGCATTAGGTATAAATTATCTCGGTGTATGTTGTGGAGCAACCCCTATGCACATAAGAGAGGTTGCTGAGGCAGCTGGCTTAACTGTTCCAGCAAGCAAATACAGAGAAAAGATGGAGAATCATTTTATGTATGGCACTAATGAAAGAACTGCAAAACATATGCAAGCTTATGGAGATAATGCCTAGCACCTCGTCTTAAATGTGCTAAATGATTAAAATCGTATTAACCTATCTCTTTTGTAGGTAATATTTTGACTGATCTGACTGTAAATGAGGTTTACGCAATTGGTGCGCCGATTGTGTTG
>MDSV01137319.1_pt1 | contig 10598 bp, 10 predicted proteins | sample 810851 | NCBI WGS metagenome assembly MDSV01 (sample SAMN05326640, study PRJNA326480) | marine metagenome | isolation source: seawater | place: Atlantic Ocean: North East | collected 2012 | reverse complement strand
GCGCTGCGCTCGGCCCGCCCGGAAACGACGACCCATCACTTTTGCAGACAAAGTGTATGCGCGGAGGATTTAATGCACGCGTACTCCAGGATGTGTATATTGTACGCCGTGCTAGCTCAGTTGGTAGAGCGCACGCCTTTTAAGCGAAACACGCAGACGAACGCCTCATCGCGTTCGCGAGCTGTTCAATACGGGACAGCGTGTGGTCGGGGGTTCGAGACCCTCGTACGGTATCAGGCTTATTTCGGTCACAATATGTATCCAATTGTCCGACCATCTGCCGATAAATTTACAAATTTACTTTTTTGGACGGACTGACATGGTAGTTTAGTTTTTTTCCCCAAGTTGACTACGCGTCTAGACGGACGTCGAGCGCGACGACGAAAACTAGCGCGACGCCGGCCGCGCGCTCCGCCGCGTACTCCCGGGTCACGCGTCTTCTTCTCCGAGCGCGCTCGCGAGCGCGCGCGCGACGGCTTTTGCGAGACCGGGGTGAATCTCCGCCTTGGCCGCGCTCCCGCGCAAGTCTTGCGTCATCAGTCGGTGCGTCGTCGATCGTCCGTTCGCGAGCTGCGCGCACGGCGAACGTTTCGGCGAGCATCTCGGCGGTATGAATTTCTTCGCGTGCGACCACATCGCCGTGTCCATGAACAAGTCGGTGTGCTTCTGATCGGCTCTTCCCAGTTTGCACTGTGACGTTTGTAACAGTTTCCAATCGTCGACCCAGTCCCACACGTTTTCTCGCCGCATCTTCAAATCCCCGTCACAATTTTCAATCATCCAGTGCTTGGCGCCGCACGTCTGCACGAAATCCAAGCACAATTCCACGAGGACTTCAGCCTTGGACTGTTCCTTCTCTTTGAACTCTGCGCCTTCCCGCGCGAAGAAGGGCCGGAGAATCTTGGAGAACGCTCGGCAGTCGGGGCTCGCCCACGCGAAGACGACGCGCCACTCGCGATTCGACGCCTGGAGAAACGCGTCTACGTTTTCGCGCCAATCGTGCACATCCACGCAGAAGAATACAATTTTTTTTATGCTTCCTCGCTTGTTCAGAACGATTGTCGACGTAATCGATGGCGAATACGACGTCCACGACTGTCGCGAGCGCCACGGCGACGTTCGCGCGTCCGCAACAGAGCTCGAACGCGACGCGGAGCGGCGCGGGCCGAGACGTCGCGGCCGGTCGCGAGTCGGTCGCACCAGTTGACGCGACGCGCCGCATGCGCGTGTATTCGCCTCGCGTCACGTCGTTCGTCTGTCCGCATCGGTCAATCACGCCGTACGGCACGCGCGGCGTCAAATTTTGCGCGGCGTCGTATCTCACCAACATGAAGTCGTGTTGCGCGTCGACGTGCGCGCACAGGGTACGTTCGTGCAGGGACAGCTCGTGCGGGTTCACACCGTCCATACACGCTCGCAGCGCTCGATTCAGCGCCCACAATCTCGTCGCGGGCGTCGCGTCACGGCACAAACGACTCGCGACGCCGCGGCCCGCGACGACGTCCTCGGCGTCGCACCACGTGGTCCTTCGCTCGTTTCGGAGCGCAACCTCGAGCATTCGAGTCGACGTGTGCGGACGACGTCGAACGGCAAAGTCTACCGCGACGACGCCCGGCGCCACGGTGCACCCTCGTCGGCGTCGCCGCGCTCTCGGCGGCGCGCCTCGTTCCGAAAGGGGCGCGCGGCGGCGCACCCTGTCGTCGCCGTCGTCGCCCGCGACGTCCGCGTCGCCCGAGAGAAACGAGAGCAGATCGCGCGCGGAACTCATCCCCGCGCGTTCCAGTTTCCGAGCGCGTCGTTCCCGCGCGACGCGATCGATGCCGCAGCGGCGCGCGCGTTGGAAATCGGCAGTCGCTCGCAATCGACACAGCGTCGCGCGTCTACGCACCGTCGCCGCCGATGGACGACCCATCTCGTTCGCCGCGCGTCGCGAGGCGACGAAGACACGACAATGGACGCAACGAGCGCGCGCGCGGCGACGACGGCGACGAAAAGTGGGGTCGAGACACACTATCTCGGAGGATTGGAATTTCGTTGCGCTTTTCACCAGCGGGAGGGCGAATCATTCGCACCGCTCGCGGGCGAGGGCCGAACGTCGAACGGTTGTCCTTGAAATCGCGCCGAAGCGGTGAGGCCGCGCGGTGACGGCGCTCGCGCGCGCTCGCGAGTCCGAGCGCACTTTTTTTTCGCCGCGACGCGTCGATCGCGCGGGTCGCGAGTGGGGCCGATCGGGGAATCATCGCCGCGCGGCGTCCCGACGGCGGTCGGGACGCCGCGCGACGCGCCTCACGACGATCTTCGACGATGCGCGCGGGGCGCGCGCTGCATCGCGGCGCGCGCGACGTCGACCCCGATCGATCTCCGAATCCGCGTCTCTTCGTCTCCCTCGACGCGTTTCTTGGAGAATGTTCGATGAGGAAGGCTCGCGCGCGTCACTTGACGACGCGCGCGAGCGGGGAAAAAGCGAGGAAACGATGAACGATGCGAACGCGGTTGGGTCTTCGGGCGGGCGTGGCGCGCGTCGCCCGCGGGACGAGGCATCGGACGAAGATGCGGGTCAACATCGGCTCGACGCTCGGCGTCCCCGCACGGCGACCCGGCGGGTCTTCGACGCGCTGGCGTCTCTCCCGGGGGACGCGACATGGCGCGACATCGTGAACGCGGTGTGTGTACTCGTGACGCGATATCTACCGTTCGATGCGACGATTCGTCACCCTGAGCGTGAAAGTCGGCGACGCGGGCGCGCGCGTGCGTCGCCGCACGGCGCGCGCCCCACCTTGCGCCGGCGACGCGACGGCGACATCGCGCACGATGACGCGTGTTCATGCGTTATCGCGCACGGATTGCGCGCTTCACGAAAAACGCAGTCATTCATCAAGACTACTTCCGAGTCGAGACGAAAACGCCGCGACGGAGACGCCGCGGAACGGCGCGGAACGGCGCGACGGCGGCGACGACGAGGCGACGTGAGGTTATTTTCGTTTCATTTCAATTCATTTCATTTCATTTCAATGCATTTCCAATTCACGCGAGAACGAGAAACCCGTTTTTCCCCATTCAACCGCTTTGGGTGAACGGAACGAGCTCGCCGCGTTCGTTCGCGATGCGAGCGCTGGCGACGATACCGTTGAGAACGATTTTGTCTTTCCAGCTCGGCGCACCGCGCTTGAAGGCGCCACGCGGTGGTATTTCAACCTCGGCGACTAACGAGATTGCCGAGTTTTTACGAGCGTAGGCGTCGAACGCGGCGACGTATTCGTCGTTACGTTTCACGGCTTCTGCTTTTACACTACCCAACTGGAACATCTCGGTTCTCTTTGGAACCAGGGTCTTCAGAGAGGCGGCGCGCGCGGCATAATTCAGCGCTTCAAACTCGTGTTCATGAATATTCGACGCCACCGTGTACACGCGTACACGCGTCTTGCCTTCGAAAAACGGTCTTTTAGAAGCCGCTCTTAAAAGGGCAAACCTCAACGATGGGACGCCCAGCATCGTTTCGAGACTCCGACACCAAGCGGTCATCGACGAGTGGTATCCGAAACCATTCGTGATACCACTCTTCGTGGCGAAGACGTCGTGGCCGTCGGCGTCCGAGATGACTAGTGGGTTGATGAAGACATACATCAAGCCCCTACAGTCGCACGCGCATTGCGCTTCTGAGTGCGGCCTATAGGTGCCGATGACTTGACAATGTATCGATTTCGAGAACGCACCCGTGTGGTCGACGAATGACGCGAGCTGCGTTCGCAAGTGTCGAGTCGCGTCCACGTCGATGAATGCCGGCGAAGGTGTTTCCAGAGTCGCGTTTTCGTCGCCGTCGTTCTGAACGACGTTTAGCTCTTCGAGATCATCAACGACCGAGTCGCCGTAATTGTCAATAATATGGTTCGTGGCTGCATCTTGCTCCTCGGTCGTTAAAGCGCCCTCGCCGTACACGCCGACGGCGTTGTGAACCACATTCCGAAACGCTTCAGGGTTGTGAGCTCTATAGAGCGTGACGAACGTTTCGCGCCTCGCTACCGCGAGACGTTCATCCGTGGCCCACCCATACACTCGATCCGGGTTCGACGAGTAAGGGTTGCCCTGGTCGCCACCGCAGAACGGAGCCGCCCACTGAAACTCTGCCCGGGTTCCGCACGTTGAGCGGTTGATACCCACGTAAGGGTTATTTGCAAACCACGCCTTCAGTAAAGCGTCCACGCCCTCACGCTCTCCGCACAACGCGCCCGACTGAATCACGAGTTGTTTCGTGTGCGGGGGCGTGAGCAAAAGATTCTTCACATCGTTCGGCTCCAGCGGAACCAAACAACGTGTAGAATCTTTACCCTGAACGGCGAACAGCTTCTTTGCGCTCTCGCGCACCGCCTCGACGTCGTACCCTGCAGCTTTTAACGTAGCCTTTCCTCCGAAGGTTAGCTTCGCGTTGTTATGCGAAACTAAACTCCGGATCTGGCTTTTGAATTCGCGGAAATCCACGCCGCAGAGTCGAAGTGACTTTTCAGTCGGTGACCTCTGCGGCGTGGATGCGGCGTTTTTTTGGTCCGCCTTGACCGCAAGACTTAAGAGTTGCGTAAAACTACCACGGTCGTGTTCCATGTGCTCAAGCACAATTAGTAAACGAGCGCGTTGTGATGCTCGCTTTTTGTTTTTTATAATATCCTCGAGCCAATGCTCTGTGGGGAATGTTTCTGATGCGTTGACTCTACGTTTTTCGATTGCACAGCCCGTCTTGCGCGCCACCGCGTCGGCGCACGCGACGGCCGCTTCTTCCGTCGGTAACGCCGCGCCTAGGAAGAAGCGGCCATTCTCGTCCGACTTCTTTCCGAGTCTCACGAACCATCGGCCCTCTTTTTTCTGCGTTGACATCGGCAAGTTTTGGACAACTCGCGCGCCCGTTCCCGCCGCCTTCGACGACGTTCCCGGTTGCTCTTGTCGATCACATACCCTTTTCGCCTTCACCGCGGCCGAGGTGCTCGCCGACGTCGACGCGACATAGGTTCGCTTCTGACTCGGCGCCGCATCCTTCTTCGTCTCCGTGTCCTCCTTTTCGAAAATGCCGTCGTCGCCTTGCGCATGCTGAGATTGTCGCCCCGCCGCCGCTCCCGCGTTCGTCCCACCCGTGGCCCCCCACACCTCTTCTAGCGTCTTTTGACCATTGTTTTCATTATTCGTATCCTGCGCTCGACGTCGCCCCGCCGTGGCCCCCCACATCTCTTCTAGCGTCTTTTGATTATTGTTTTCATTATTCGTATCCTGCGCTCGACGAAAACATCGCGAATCGTTCCGTCAGTCGTCCTTCGTCCTCCTCCTCGCGCGCCTCGCCAGCCATTCGAACCACCACCACCTCAGCCCAGATTTCGACGATGACATCGTCGCGTCGACCGAAACGTCGCCGACGTCCTCGCGCGCCCTCCGCGAACGATGAAGACATATTTTTCCACGCGCGACGCGACGCGTCGACGGCATCGACGCGTCGCGTCGCGCGCCACGAGCGCCGTCATCGCGTCGCATCGGTTGAATTGGCGAGCTGGACGTGACGCGCCTCACGCGCCGCCGCGAATCGCGCACCACCCCCCCCGCGCGCGCCTTCGATGCGTACCTTTTTTTTCTTCGCCATCGCGTGCCTGATCGCTCCCGCGCGCGCGTTCGATGAGCGTCGCCGTCGCCGTGCGCCTCGTCCACGATCGCGCGCGATCGATCGCGCTCGGAGTGACCTCGACCGCGCGGGCGCCATCGCGTCGAGGGCGCGGGGCGACGGTGACGACCATCATCGTCGCGCATTCGCGACGATGTCGCTCCTTCCCGTCGCCGACGCGATTCGGCGCGCGCGACGGGAAGGCGCGACGGTGACGCGAATGCGCGACGAGCGCGCGAATCGACGTTCTCTGCTTCGATGCGAACCGACGACGTCGGTTGTCCTCTCGGCTACGAATACGACGACGAGGTCGTATATAGGAGATACGACGTCGAAGTAGGTCGTATCGGACCGACGTTTCTACATGATCGCGATTTGAAGCTCTGAATATGCGTGGATCGATCGCGCGCGCGTCCGCGAGAGTCTCCGAGACGAGACGAGACGCCGACGCAGACGTCGACGCGCGCTCCGATGGCTGCGAAGAAATCGAAAACCGCGCGACAGAGCCTTACGTCGTCTACGGTGCGCGCGACGCGGAGCGCGACCGGTTCGCGCGGCGCGCGCGTGGGGAGCTTGAGCGAGCTCCCGGGGCCGTCGACCCAGACGGCAACGAGACGGCGCGTTTCTTCCGTTTCTTCATCATCGGGCACGCGCGCGGAGCAAACAAAGCCGCCGCCGCGCGAAAAACGTGTGGCCGAAATGCAACGTCAGTTGCACGGGCTCATCGAGCGCGTCGGCGGCGTGAACGATGAACTCGAAACGAAGGAGACCGAGTTCGGCGCACTCGCCGTCATCGTGCGAGCGATGCCGAAAAAGAGCAAGCGCATCGTCAAGTCACCGACTTCTTACGAGGACATCTTCGAGCGTGTAAAGTTCCCGGGGTACGTAAAACCAGCTCAAAGAGCGCTGATTCTGGCCGCGATCAGCGACGCACTCGGTCGAGATCGAAAATGCTTCGACGCGGACTTGCGAGGCGACCAACGCGAAGAGTTCAAAAGACTCGCTCGAACCCACATCGAACACCTCCAGACACTGTTATAGACATAGACGAAATAGAAACCTTGTAATGCACGAAATGCACAGCTTGACACAGGAACAAGCGACGTTGGCGCCCGGCGCGGAAAATTTAAATTTTATCTCACGCCTTCAGACTGTCAGAGCCTCAGAGCCTTCAGAGAGTCTCCCCCCAGGATAGTGAACTGCGTCCGAAAAATACAAAACTTGAGAGGCTTACAGATACGGGTCAGGAACGGTTTTTTGCGCGGTGGCTGCTCTCGAGTGTCTGTTCGCTCCGCGCGCCGATGACGCCTCTCAATCTAGAACTGCTCGGTATGTATATTCATAGTTGTTTTGGTCTGAATATATGCATTCTCGGATGTTTTGCGCAAAACTAAAAAAACGTGCGCTTTTTCGCTTTTTCTGTCGATGCGCGTGAGTGAATGAATGAATGAATGATGTCATCATGACGTCACTCGCGCGACGCGGTCGATCGCGCGAGACCGCGCGAGAGCGCTCGAGACCGCGCGCGCGCGCGCGGTCGCGTTCGCGCGCGTCGTCGTCGCCTGCGCGTTCGCGCGCGCGCGATGACGGCGCCGCGTCGCGCGTGCGTCGTGGGCGGTGGGGCGGTCGGACTCGCGTGCGCGGCAAACGTCGCGCGCGCGCTTCGTTCGACGGCCTCGGCCTCGACCTCGACCTCGACCTCCGACGTCTCGATCACCGTCGTGGACGACGGCGCGCGACGCGCGCCGGCGTCGGTGGGGAACGCGGGGACGATGGCGTCGTACGCGGCGTTGGCGGCGCCGGCGCCGGGCGCGTGGCGACGCGCGCTGCTCGACGCCTCGGGGGCGACGAGGAGCGGGTTTCGAGTGAGCGCGCGAGGCGCGGTGACGGTCGACGCGTGTCGATGGGCGCTGGGGACGTTGGCGCACTGTTCGCGAGCGAAGCGTCGAGAGACGGCGTCGGCGTTGGGCGCGTTGTTACGCGAGGCGGAGGAGGCGTGGGAGACGCTCGCGAGCGACGCGTTTTTACGGTTGAAGACGCGCGAACGCGCGAAGAGAGCGGGGTATTTGTTGTTGACGTCGGACGTGGACGCGACGGACGGTGATGAGGCGTTGAGAGCCGAGGCGTTGGGACGCGGCGGAGGTCGGATTTCGGAAAAGATGTACGCGCGCGACGCGGCGGCGCTGGAACCGAATCTGAGCGAACGCGCGCGCGCGGGAGGAGGATTGTTTTTCGATCGCGGGTGGAGCGTGATGGATTTGGACGCGTTGATGGAGGACATGCGCGAGAGTATTCTTCGAGAATTTCCCGAGACGCGATTCGTCGACGCGCGCGCGACGAGCATCGAAAAGACGACGGCGAACGCGTCCGTCGTGCGTCTGGACGACGGCGACGCCGTCGAAGACGTCGACGTCGTCGTCGTCGCCGCGGGCGCGTACAGTAAAGATTTAGCGTCGCAGTGCGGCGATGTGTTACCTCTGGACACCGAGCGCGGGTACCACGTCGAATTCGACGTGGATGAGTTTCCGATTTCTCGCGCCGTGTGTTACTCGCCGGGCGGATTCATCGTCTCGCCGATGGAGGATCGACGAACGAATCGTAAATTTTTACGCGCCGCGGGATTGATCGAGCTCGGCGGTCTCGACGCGCCGCCCACGGCGCGCGCGTTCGATGATTTGGAGGCATCCGCGCGCGCGCTCTTCAAACCGGGCGCGCTCCCGCGAAGACGAGACCCGCGTCGGGACTGGCTCGGATTTCGGCCGACGCTTCCGGATTACGTCCCCGTCATCGGTCGCGCGAGCGCGAACGAAAACGTCATCTACGCGTTCGGGCATCAACACGTCGGATTGACGCTCGCGGCGATCACGGGACGACTCGTGGGCGAACTCGCGGCGGGGAGGACGCCGAGCGTGAATCTCGACGCGTACTCGCCGAGGCGGTTTCGAGACGCGTGGTGGTGGCGAGGAACGTGACGCGGGCGTGTAATACGCGTTTACTAGTGCTAGTGTAGTAGTGTAGTCGAATCGGTGGTTGCGTCGTCGTTCACGCGAACCACGTCTTCCACGCGGCGAACGCCGCGGCGACGACGAAACACGCGACGAGCGCCGCTCGACGAAACCGAGACAAAGACGTCTTTCCACCGCCGTCTTCGTCTCCGCCGTCGCTCGACGCGAACTGAAACCACTTATCCAGTAAATCATTCAGCCTGTCCCGCCGCGGTCTCCGAAGCACGGCGAGCGAATCGAGAAACGAGACGTCGAGCGTCCCCGCGCGTTGCAGCCACGGTTCGCCGTCAATCTGCACGGGTAAATCCCGTTTGAGTTCCACGCGCACGCGACGTCCCTGCGCCACCTGCACGGGTTTCGCCACGCGCGCGTTGAGTTGACCCAAGTGTAACGCTCCCGTCACGGCGACGATTTCGAGCGCACCGTCGTCCTCGCGAGACTTTGTAAACGTCGCGTCACCCCTCGCGCCTCGATCCGCGCTCGACCACATGCGCACGCCGCCGCTGAAAGAATTGATATTCAACAGGATGATGCCCTCGGTGTCGCTCGGGAACTCCACCACGCGATCGTCCACGACGACGACGACGTCCTCGTCGAGTCGCGCGAACGAGTGTTGCAGAAAATCTCTCGCGCCGAAGACGGCGTACAAGAGTTTATTCGTCGCGGCGTGCGCGAAGAGCCACGAAAACCGCGCATCCTTGCGCACGGTGTCGAACGCGAGCGCGGCGCGCGCGTCGACGCCGATGCCGAGATAATTGGTAAACACTCGCGTCGTCGTCTCGGCGCGTCCTCGACGTCGAGCGTCGAGCTTCCATCGATCGACGCCGCCGACGTCGGCGCGACGGAGCGTCGACACTACTCTGCGCTCGTCGAATAACCGCTCGTCGTCCCACACGTCGTCGTTCCATCCGAGCACGCGCGCGAGATCGTTTCCCGTGCCCAGAGGCGCGATGGCGATCGGCGGCGGCGTTCGCACGCGACGAAGCGCGTCGGCGACGTGTCCCACCGTTCCGTCGCCGCCGGCGACGAGCGCGCGCGTCGAGCGCGCGTCCCACGTCGTCGCCTCGGGATCGCCTCGATCGATCGCCGCGGCGAGTTTCGTCGCGTCCAACACCCTGTGCGGCGGTTTCAACGCGCGTCTGAGTCGTCGAAGCACCTCTTTCCCTCGTCTTCCCCCGCTCTTCGCGTTCACGAAGACGACGACGTCGCACGCGGCGTCTTCGGCGTCTTCGGCGTCGCGACTCGACGCCTCGCGCGCGAACACCGTCGGTCGGCCCGCGCGGACGCACCGCCGACGACGCGATGGAAACGGCGTCGTCGTCGTCGTCGAGACTCGAACCGACGCCCTCGGCGCGCCCCGTGCGGGGTACCCATCCATCTATCGTCTCTTCTTTTCCTCGCTTCGGCGGTTCGCCAGGTACGCGTCGAGCTCGCGTTTGCTCTGAGGCGGTCTCGGTCCCTCCGGTGGGTACACCACGTACGCGCGCTGCGTCGCGAAGCAAAAAAAGCGGTCTCGTCAGTCTCATCGTCGTCCGGGCGGCGTTCACGGCGCGTCGTCGTCGTTCGCGCGGTTTCCATCGCGCGCGCGCACGTTTCTGATGATGCTCTCCAAATTTTCAGGATTCACCGCGAACGTCGCGGTGAGCGCGATCGGCACGGCGAGGTAGGTGAAAAACTTGAACCCCTCCAACCACGGTTTACCCATGCCCGAGTCCCCCGCGCGCGCGACGCGCGTCGGACGGTGCGGACGTCCAGACTTTTTGAGCGCGGCTCGAAAGAAAACCGTTCGAGTGGGAACGAATTCGCGAGAGACGCGCGCGCGCGAGGAGGAGTCCGACGACGGGTGGTCCGCGCGCGACGAACGCGCGCGATGGCGTCGGACGTCGCGACGCTCGAGCGACGCGCGCGCGCGTTGAGGGATGAGCTCGCGTCTCGAGACGTCATGCTCGAGGCGGTGC
>MDSV01137182.1_pt1 | contig 10598 bp, 6 predicted proteins | sample 810851 | NCBI WGS metagenome assembly MDSV01 (sample SAMN05326640, study PRJNA326480) | marine metagenome | isolation source: seawater | place: Atlantic Ocean: North East | collected 2012 | reverse complement strand
TTCTGCCGAAGGCGAAAAACAAATTAAAAAATTTTTAGATGAATTTAAAAATTTTATTCCTGTTGATAAATTTGATTCTATAAAACAGTTTGGAAGAATTATAAAAGATTTTCCTGCTCTGTTAATTACCCAACAATTTTTTCAGGAAAAGGGTGGGGTTGATGGTTTTTTTATAGCATGTCTAAAAAAAAAAGATGAAAAATATAATTAAAAAAATTGATTTTTATTTTAGATTTAGAAATCCCTTCTACAATTTTATACTTGAGAAAAGGGCTGTATCTGAACTAATTTTTATTCCAGAAAATATTTGGTCTGCAGATTCAGAAAATGGAAGAAAAATTGTTGAAGGATTCTTAAACTTTCACAATGAAACGATTTTTTTTGATCTTAATGTATGGAAACAAAATAATTCAAGTAAACTTTGGAATGAAAAATTACACAGTTTTGACTGGGTTCGTGATGTTCGGGCACTTGGAACAAATAAAGCTAGAATTTTTCTAAGAAGAAATATTTTACAATGGATAATTTTTCATAATAAATGGAACTCCTTTACATGGGATAACCATGTTTTGTCCAAAAGAATTTGCAACCTAGTTGAGAATCTATCTTTTTTCTTTAGAACTGCGGACGATGGATTTCAGAAAAAACTAGCAAAATCTTTAAATAAGCAAGCAATACATCTCATAGGCGCTTTCGATGATAAAAGTTTTAATATAGATAAGATTTATCTTGCTAAAGCCATAATTATCTCTGCGCTATGTTTTGAAAATCTTAAACAAAAGCTTGAATTTGGTATGGAGATATTGGCTGAAACAATCAATGAAGAGATACTAAAAGATGGAATGCACTTTTCACGTTCACCGAGTCAACATTTTTTTTTTTTGAAATCAATGATAGACATTAAAAATTTTTTGGGTTTATCAAATATTCCAGTACCAAGGGCCTTGAACGAAATTATTACTAAAATGGGAACCGTATTAAAATTCTTTAAAATTACAAATAATGAGTTAGCAATTTTTAATGAATATAATTTCATTGATTCATTACAACTTAATGAGGTTGTTAAAAGGTCCAATACCAAGACACGCATACCAAAAGAATTAAATTTCTCAAAATTTATGAGAATATCAGAAAATAGACTTAATTTTATAATGGATTGTGGAAGTCCTCCAAAAGAAAAAACACATGCGGGTTCATTATCTTTTGAATTTTCTTACCAGGGAGAAAAAATAGTTGTAAATAGTGGCTCACCTTTCATTGATGATAAAAAATGGACTGAAGCTATGAGATCAACTGCAGCTCATAGCACTGTAAATATAGATGATGTAAATTCTTCTGATATTTTTTCTGATAAAGAAACTCATTCCAGAATAGCTAATGTTTGGTCAGAATTATTAATTGACAAAGATTGTTATTGGATTAATTCAGCACACTCAGGCTACAAAGATTTTTTTGGAATTGTTCATAACAGAAAAATTCATATCGATATTAAAAATTTAACAATAAGAGGACAAGATTACTTTTCAAAACCAACTAAGCATCATAAAAAGATTCCAAAAAAAATATTTTTACGTTTTCATATTCATCCTGATATAAAACTCAATGCAACATCTAGCAAAAAGAAGGTATTTTTAAAACTTAAAAATAATATTGCTTGGGAGTTTATTTGTTCAGAACCAAAAATTATTTTAAAGGAAGGAATTTATTTAGGGACAAAGAAAATAATTCAAAAAAACAATCACATATTAATCTCAGATAAATTAATTCCTGAAAAAAAAATCAAGTGGCTTTTTAGAATTATAAGATAATTCTTAAAGCGACCAATAGTTTGAATAAATAGGGTTTTTTCTAAATTTTCCTTTGATATCAAAAAAAAATCCAGTCTTTTTCAATAAGGGAAAAAATTTTTTTTGGAAATTATTTTTTATTTTATCATGAGGTACAGATAAAACGATAAAATCAAATTCTTCTTTTCTTTTCAAAAAATCTAATGAACGAAAATTTTTAAGTTTATTAATGTATGGATCATAAAAGACAACATCTACATTTTTTTTTTTCAAAAAATTCATTAATTCTAGACTTTTAGAATTCCTTAAGTCTGGGACATTTTCTTTGAATGTTACGCCAAGAAATAGACACTTTGATTGTAAGCGAACTTTTTTAATAATCTCCTTACCTATAAAATTTACCATATTATCATTAGTATTTCTACCTGATAGAATTACCTCGGGTTTAATTTTTAATTTCATAGCTTTTTCAGCCAAATAATAGGGATCTACACCAATACAATGTCCGCCAACAAGACCTGGTTCGAAATTTAAAAAATTCCATTTTGTAAGTGAAGCAGCAAGAACATCATACGAACTAATATTTATTCTGTTACAAATTTTTGCCACCTCATTAATAAATGCAATATTAATATCCCTTTGAGCATTTTCTATTACTTTCGAGGCTTCAGCTACTTTAATGTTTTGGGCGCGAAAAACTTTTCCCTTAGTCAAATTAGAGTAAATTTCAAAGAGGTCCTCTAAAACTTTTTTATTTTGTCCAGATATTACTTTGTTGATTTTATTTATCGTGTGCACCTTATCTCCAGGGTTAACTCGTTCAGGGGAATACCCTAAAAAAAAGTCTTCACCCGATTTGAGGTTTTTAGAGTGCTTCTCTAGCAATGGTCCACATATTTCCTCGGTTACTCCAGGGTAAACCGTGCTTTCAAAAATTACAGTATCACCTTTTTTTAAACATTTACCAATAATTTTACATACATTTTTTAATGCTGAAAAATCAGGTTTTTTTTTTTTATCAATTGGAGTTGGTACAGTTGCTATGAAATAATTACAATGAAAAATTTTTTTTATATCAGATGAAATATGGAACTTATTTTTAAGTTGCCTTTTAAGAACTGCTTTCTCAATCTCGAGTGTTTTATCAACGCCTTTCCTAAGTTCGTTAATTCTGTTAATATCAACGTCAAAACCGATAACCTTATATGAATTTGATAATTCAACAGCTAATGGAAGACCAACATACCCCAAACCTAAAATTGCGATGTTCTTTTCTTTCATAAATAAATAAGATTAATTAATACAGAATTCACTAAAATGACAATATTTATTATTCCACTCATCTTATATTTTTTTTGTCATTACGCATTAAAAAAAATAATCCCTTTTCTAAAAGATAAATCTTTCGTCGACAAACCATCAAGTAGGGGTAATCACAAAGAACTCATTCCAAAGGGTGGGGGTATTATTATAATACCTTGTCTAATAATTTCATTTTTACTTTACTCTTATTTAGAAACAACCGTTACTAATAAATGGAATATTTTTTTAGTGTCAATATTATTACTTTTTGTTGTATCGCTAATTGATGATATTAAAAATCTTTCTGCGAAAATAAGGCTTTCCGTCCATTTTTTTTGCGTATTATTGTCTGTTTATTTCTTAAAACCAGATATTATTTTTTTTATTAATAACCATAATTTAGTAATTTTTGAAAAAATCGATATAAATATTCTTTACTTCTTTTTATCATTTATAACTGTAGTTATTTGGTTATGGATAATCAATTTATTCAACTTTATGGATGGTATGGACGGTTTAATAACCACTCAAATGATTTTCCTTTCCCTTTTAACAAATTTTTTGGCTTTATTTAGTTTAATTGACGAACAATTTCAGTTTCTCAGTTTAGTCGTTTTATCCTTATTCCTTGCTTTTATTAAATATAATAGACCTAAAGCACAGATTTTTCTTGGGGATTCTGGTTCTATTTCTTGCGGGTACATTGCTGGTTTCATTTTAATTGATTCTTTTTTATCATTAGGTCCATTCATCTCTTTCCTAATTATTATTTTATACTTTCTTCTTGATTCCTCGATTACCCTAATCAAAAGAATATACAAAAAAGAAAATTTATTCGTCGCCCATAGTGACCATTTTTATCAAAGAATGCTTCGAAAAGGATACTCACATGAAGAAGTTCTCAAAAAAATTTCAATTTTATGGATTATCCTTTTATTTCTATCTATTCTTGCTTTAAAAGCAAAGTATATTGCATTATTATTAGCAATTCTTATAACCAGCATTATACTTCTATACTTTAAAATAAAGTCCAAGAATGAGTAAAAAAATCCTTATTACAATATTGCATGATTATTTAATTTTTTGCGCATCTTTTTTTATAGCTTTATTATTGAGGTTAGATTGGGACTTTTCTTTATATCTGATGAATTCTCTTTGGGTTTACTGCCTAATTTACGCAGGTATTAATGTTGTACTTTTAAATTATTTTGGACTTTATCATGGAATTTGGAGATATGCGTCAATTCATGAAATAGTTTCAATTTTTAAGAGCATCACAATTTCTACATTAATAATTATCTTCTCATTTTTTATAATCTTTAGGTTGGAAAGTATTCCTCGGTCATTTCCAGTATTACTTTTTATTGTTTCATTATTTGGTGTAACAGGTCCAAGAATTTTTTACCGTTTTCTAAAAGATAAGTTTACAAAAAGCACAATTAAAAGGACACCAGTTATTATTGTTGGGGATATAGATAATTCGGAAAACTTCATAAGACTTACTAAAAATGAAAAAAATTCTCCTTACAATGTTATTGCGATAATTGGTAACAAAATATCTAGTGTTGGGAGGAGAATTCATAACGTTCCAATTATTCTGTCAATTGATCAAATAGAATCATTAGAAAATTCGCTAAAAAAATTAGGTAAACTATCACCTCAAAGAATTATTATCACTGATCAATCAATAAGTTCCAAGTCCATTGAAGAACTTTACGTTTATTCACAAAAGAAAGGACTTGCACTTGGTATTCTTCCAAAAATTTCAAATATTAATTCAAAGAATATATTTGCTACGACACCAATTGCAATTGAGGATATTCTGGGAAGAAAACAGAAAGTTCATAACCCAAAATTTTTAAAAAATATTTCTGGAAAAAAAATTCTGGTAACTGGTGCGGGTGGCAGTATAGGAAGCGAGATTTGCAAACAAGTATCTCTTCTTTCACCAAAAAAATTAATTTTATTGGATGAAAATGAATATGCTCTTTACAACGTTCTGCAAACTATAAACCAAAAAGCTGAACCTATTCTTGCTGATGTAAGAGATTTAAAAAAGATGGATAAAATAATTAATGATTTTAAACCGGACATTGTTTTTCATGCTGCGGCTTTAAAGCATATAACATTTGTTGAGAATGACCCAATGGAAGCATTTAAAACGAACTTCATGGCTACTATGAAATTATGTGAAATTTGTAAATTTTATAAAGTACCTAAGTTTATTTTTATTTCCACCGACAAAGCCGTTGATCCTTCAAATATAATGGGTGCTACCAAAAGACTTTGTGAAAAATATATTCAAAACATCTCAAGTTCTTCAAAATCTACTAACTTTTTAATTGTAAGATTTGGCAATGTTTTAGGTTCTACGGGCTCTGTAGTACCACTTTTTGAAAATCAAATAAAAACTGGTGGGCCCATAACTATCACCCATCCGAAAGTAACTAGATATTTTATGACAATTAGGGAAGCTGTTGAGTTAGTTCTTATTTCCTCACAACTTAAAAAAATCAAAAATGGACAGATATTTATTTTGGAGATGGGTAATCCAGTTTTAATTAAAGATTTAGCAAAAAAAATGATACTTTTATTTGGCAAACAAGAAAATGAAATTGAAATTAAATATACTGGTTTAAGAAAAGGTGAAAAATTATCAGAGAAATTATTTTTTAATGATGAGAAAATTTCTAAAACTGAGGTAAATGGAATATTACAAACCAAGGATAAAATATTTGCAGTAGACGCATCTTGCTATAATAGTTTAATATCCTGTATTCAAAATGATAAAAATTCAGATGCACTTATCCTGTTCAAAAAAATGCTACCAGAATATAGAATAAATGTCTAAAATTAGAATTAAGCAGGCAATTGTGTCTGTCTCAGATAAAAATAATCTGGAAAAACTAAGTTACTTTTTTTATAAAAACAATATAAAGGTTCTCTCAAGTGGGGGTACTTTTGATTTTCTTAAAAAAATCAATTCTCGTTTAATGTTAACCAAAATTGAGAACTTCACAAAATTCCCAGAAATTTTAGATGGTCGTGTTAAAACGTTGCATCCACTTATACATGCCGGAATATTAGCTAATAAAAATAGTCCTGCACATCTTAAGCAAATCAAAAAGATTGGTTTAGAACCCATAGACTTGGTTGTAACTAATCTCTATCCTTTTGAAAAAATTTCCAGTGACCCTAAGTCAACTGAGGCTCATTGCATTGAAAACATTGATATCGGAGGGCCTGCTTTGATTAGAGGTGCTGCTAAAAACTTTGAAAGTGTAGCTGTGCTTACATCACCTGATCAATACGAAAATTTCATTAAAGAAGTAAAGGAAAATAACAATTGCATAAGTTTAGAATCAAGAAAAAATCTAGCTAGATCAGCTTTTAATAAGACAGCATATTATGATAGTTTAATATGTAATTGGATAAATAAAAATGAAAAATTATTAGATCGCTCCCATTCTTCTATTCCACTAAAAAAAATAAACAAACTTAGATATGGAGAAAACCCTCATCAGAAAGCTTCTGTTTTTTCACACGGAAATAATATAGTCAAGAAACTATCAGGTAAAGATTTGTCGTTCAATAATATTTACGATTTGGAAATTGCAATTGAGCTGGCAGAACAATTTAAATTGCAATCCTGCGTTATTCTTAAGCATGGTAACCCATGTGGAGTAGCCTTAGCTGAAGATCAAAAAAAAGCCTATCAGAAAGCACTTAAATGTGATCCTATAAGTGCATTTGGGGGGATTGTCGCCTTTAATAAAACAGTGACATTATCTACAGCTAAAGAAATTTTAAAATTATTTACAGAAGTTGTTGTAGCTCCAAATTTTGAATCAAAGGCATTGGAGTTTTTAAAAACTAAGAAAAATTTAATTCTGGTTAAATATGTTTCATCAAGTAAGAATACTTCAATATCAATAAAATCAACTAGGAACTTTTTATTAGCTCAGGAAAAAGATGTTAAGACAATTTCAAAAAAAGATGTTTCATTCAAAACAAGAAAAAAAGTTAATCAAAAAGTTCTGGATGATTTGATTTTTGCTTTTATTGTATCCAAATTTGTCAATTCCAACGCGATCGTTCTAGCAAATAATCTATCTACTTTAGGAATAGGAGTTGGCCAGACTAATAGGCTTGATTCAGCAAGACAAGCAATTAAAAGTATGAAGAATAACTTTAAAAACTCTAAGGCAATTATGGCCTCTGATGGTTTCTTTCCTTTTCCTGATATAGTTAAAATTTGTTCAAAGAATAATATTATTGCTATCATTCAGCCTGGAGGCGCATTAAAAGATGATTTAATTGTTGAGATAGCTAATAAACATGGAATTCCAATGGCATTTACAGGGTCAAGGCATTTTAAACACTAGTTTTTTTTAATTATTGGAAATAAAGATATTACAAGAAAAAATGGAATTACTAGTAATCCATACTTAATTTCATTGGTTAAATCTATTACAATCCCAACAAGAAATGGACCAAGAACTGCACATATATTGCCAAACATCGAAAATGAACAAAAAGCAGATAATTGATTCTTCGACTTTATATTCTTAACTAGAACAGTTCTACTTGCTGCTTGTATTGGTCCAATAAAAAAACCTATCATTAAGGCCAGAACCCAAAAAAGAATATAGCTTTCTATGAAAAATATAAGGGTTGAACTAACCAAAAGGCCAATAATACAAATTATTACATTTTTTTCAGGACCTATTCTGTCTTCAAATCTTCCAAGAATTAAACAGCCAATAATCCCAAATAAGTTAATAAAAACGCCTAGAAATAGAATTTCCGACTCTTTTAGCCCAAAAAGAAAAGAGGCAAACATACTTGCAAATGCAAAAATACTTATCACTGCATTGTTAAAGAAAAAGTAACTAAACAAAAATCCTGAAATTTTGCTCTCACCAATGTTTTTAACGAAATCAACAATATTAGGTATATTAAAGCTTTCATCAGAAAAGTTTTTTATGTGAAAATAACCAAAAAATAATGCCCAACATCCAACAAAAGGCCCAATTAAAAGGAATACCGAGGTTTCTAATATTTTATAATCTTGATTTTTTGTAAATTGAAGGAAAATAAAAACAATAACCAGTGAAGCTAACCCACCGAAATAACCAAATGCCCACCCCAAATTTGATATTAAACCTTCCTTATTTTTTTCTACAACTTTATGAAGAGATAAATTATAAAATAAATTTACGACTTCAAAGGCGACAAGAGAGATTATTATAAAAATTAATGGATAGAACTCATTAGAATTTTCATCGAAAAAGAAAAGTGAAATTGAAGAAAAAACTAAAATTAAAAAAAATTTTTCAAAAAAACTCGTTTTAATTGATTGTGCATAAGATTTTCCATGAATTAAGATTACCGAAAAAGTTAAAAAACTCAAAATACTTGCTACTGAAATTGCAAAACCCCAGTTACTCGTACCAATTTCAGGTGTTATTGCTATTTTTTTTGCATAATAAGCTCCATAAAAGAAAGTAAGAATCAATGTTGGGTAACTTGAAATACCAAAATCAAAAAAACACCACCTTCGAATTTTCTTTTTTTTCAATTCAGAAAGCATCCTCAATATTAATCAGATATTTAGAATCGTAGCAATAAGAAACATAAATATAAAATTAATAGAATTTGGAATAAATTACTTATTTTTTAAATGCTATATTAAAACTTATTTATTATTTTAAAAATAATAGTATTTTATAATATACTATATATAATGTTAGAAAATTGGCCTAAATTTACAGATTTTTTTCTAATCACAAGTACCATTTTGTAGTACACATGGATTAATTGTGACTGTCTGATCAGGCGTTGAAATAGAAATTCTCTCAGCTACAGCTGGAACTGACCTATGAGATGTTTTTGATGGTAATAATTTTCTTTTGTTCCCATTAGATAAAGATTTAAGAGCTAATAATACTCCCGCTTTTGAATTAGAAGGTGGAAGAGGTGATATAATTCTAAAAATAAAGGTTCCTCCGCTAAAAGTATAATTATTTATTGACCCAGACCCATTACCCATTACCAAAGTATTTAAGTTAATAGTTTGACTCCCTATTCTTGATAAAGGAATAGTTCCAATCCCAGTCAAACTAAGTGTTTCGGAACCTGCAAGATTACCAAAACTTAGTTCAGATGCTTGAACATCCGTATTGCCGTCGTGAATACGATTACCAAATAGATTTACTGGTCTCTTAGTAACAATTAGGGTTGCATTTCCAAGTACATAATTAGGGTGAGCTGACTGTAATGAACCAATTGTTACACCTTTAGAACCTATTCCAGTTCCAGAAAAACTACCTGATCCTGATAATGTAATGGTATCTCCACCAACCGTATTACTAAATGTGCTGAAAGCACTTGACCCTGCTATTGTTGTGCCATCATAATGTCTAGTTCCAGACGCATTTGTTGTTCTTGGGTTAACATCGATAGTGTGCGTTCCACCTACTAAAGTGTAATTAGACGATTGAGCTCCAGAAAGACTCAATGTTCCAACTGACACCGACTTTCCAATACCAACACTTGAGTTTGACATTGTTCCAGTACCATTTAGTGAAAGTGAATGACCTAGTACTGTATTGGTTATACCATTGGATTTTAAATCACTTCCTGCAACAGTAGTAGTTGCATCATATGTTTTTTCTAAGTCTACATTAACCGGCCTTTTAGTCACTGTTAATGTTATTGTACCAATAGAGTAGTTTGAGGCATTTCCACTTGCACTAGCCAAAGCCAATGTTCCTGCTGTTACTGATTTATTGTTCGCAACATTTGCATTGGCAATACTACCCGTGCCATTTACTGTAAGGACTTCACTACCAACACCTGTTGTAATAACCAGATCTGATCCGTTTACAGTTGTTGTTCCGTCATAGTTACGAGAACCGGCAATATTTACTTGTCGTGAATTAACATCAAAGGTCCCACTTGCTAATGAATAGTTTGAAGCTGAACCTGTTCCGTCCGTCAACGTCAACGTTCCTAATACAATAGCTTTACCTGAACCAGCAACAGCAGTTGTAACTGTTCCAGAACCGCTAATTGATAATGTCTGTCCTCCTGCCGTATTATTAAATACACTTATGTCAGAGCTGTTGACAGTTGTTGTTGAATCATAAAATCTTGACCCACTAATTGTTACTGGTCTTTGCGTAACGGTCATTTGATAAGTTCCACCAACGAGGGAATAGTTAGTTGCCACACCTGCAGTACCACCAGACCCGTTCCCCAATGACAAGCCTGAAGTATTAATAGTCTTATTAGTTCCTACGTCAGCTCCTGCAGACAATGATCCATTTCCCGTTAATATAAGTGTTTGTCCACCCACTGTTCCAGAAATTGTAAGAGCACTCGATGCAGCTGTCGCAGATGCATCATAAACTTTAGATCCGCTTAAAGAAATGGGTTTAGCATTTATATCCAAGGTGGCAGATGTTAACGAATAGTTTGACGCCACTCCCGTATTGTCCGCTAATG
>MDSV01127269.1_pt1 | contig 10598 bp, 7 predicted proteins | sample 810851 | NCBI WGS metagenome assembly MDSV01 (sample SAMN05326640, study PRJNA326480) | marine metagenome | isolation source: seawater | place: Atlantic Ocean: North East | collected 2012 | reverse complement strand
CAAACTGAGCTACACCCCCAAATGGTGGGTGGTAAAGGACTCGAACCTATGACCCTCTCGGTGTAAACGAGATGCTCTACCAACTGAGCTAACCACCCTTATTAAATAAAATCGACATATACATTAAATAATTTATAAAGTAAAAAAGTATTTAAATTATGATAAATAGCGTTAATATTGATAAATTATGATTTTAAGCTGCAAATCATGTGAAAAAAAATTTGTTGTACCAGACAATGCGATTGGTGCGTCTGGAAGATTAGTACAATGCAGTTCATGCGGAAATAAATGGAAACAGTTTCCAATAAAAGACTCAACTGATATTAAGAAAAAGAAATCTAATGTAGTTAGGGACTTAAAAAATATTAATAAGCCTATCAAGGCTAAAAAAAAGAAAATTATTAAGAAATCCGGACCAGACTTATACTCTCCAGAGTATCTAGCAAAAAAACATGGTATAAAAATCCATGACATATCAAATTTACCTAAAACTAATAAAATAAAGACAAAATCAAATCAGAATTTTGGATTTTATAATTTTTTAATAATTTTTATAATATTAACAATTACTCTCTTAAAATTAGTCCATTTTGCAGAAAATACTATTGTGAACTATTTTCCATTTCTAGAGTTATATTTAGATTATTTATTTGAGTCTATAACAAACTTAAAAGATATTATCCAAAGTCTTTTTTCAAATTATTAACTTTTTTCTAAATCTTTAATATTAATAAAATTTTCAGATAAATTTTTATTATTTTTCTTTATATCTTGAAAAAAATTCCAAGCTAGAACTATCATAGAATTATTCTTATTTTTAATAATAGATTTTTTTTTAATTGGAATTTTGACACCTGGAACAAATTTTTCGTGTTTTAATTTATTGTCTTCAACTATAAATTTTATTTCATTTGTTACGCCAAAAAAATTTAAAGCGGTTGTGGCTTTAGCTGGTGCGCCATATCCAATAACAGGATTTTTTTTCTTGTTTATCTCTTTTAAATTTTTAAGAACGTTTTCTCTTATCTTATAAACTTTCTCTCCAAATTCTTGATAAGTTTTAAATTTTTTTATCCCAAAAATCTCTTCTTCTTTAAGAAGTTTTTTTACACTTTTTTCTACACTCACGTTCTTGTTCTTTTTTACATATATTCTTAATGAGCCACCGTGAGTTTCAATTTTTTCAGCTTTAAATATTTTTGTATTCAGGTTATTGAAAAAATTTACTAAAGAAGTTAAAGACCAATAATTGTAATGTTCGTGATATATATTATCAAAAGTAAGATCTTTTAAAGTATTCATTAAATATTGAACTTCAATAATAATGGTTCCATTTTTACCCAATAATTCAATCATACATTCAGCCATTTCCTTTAGTTTATCTGCATGAGCAAAAACGTTTGAAGCTAATATTAAATCAGCATTCTTTTTAATTTTTTTTAAGTTTTTTTTCTCAAGAAAACCGTTAAAAGTTTTAATTTTATTTTTATTTGCTAATTTTGCTAAATTTTTAGCAGGTTCTACCCCCAAAATATTTTTGTAGCCCATTTCTAAAAAAGGTTTTAGAGCAACCCCATCGTTGCTACCAATGTCTATTATGAGAGATTTCTTTTTGTTTAATTTAAAATCCTGCGTATATTTTTTTGCTGCCTGAACAAAATGATTTTGAAATGATTTAGAAGTTGAAGAAGTATAAAGATAATTTGAAAACATCTTCTTAGGATCTACTGCTACTGAAAGTTGACAGTTATGACATTTTTCACAATAGTTTAATTCTAAAGGGTATAATTCACATTTTTCATTTGGTTTTTTTAATAAATTATTAGCCAAAGGTTGGTACCCTAAAGATACTACCCTTTTTAAATTCGTGTTCCCACAAGATCGGCAATCGAATTTATAAGATTTTAATAATAAATTTTTTTCTTCTTCATCAACAAACAAATGCTTAATAGTATGAGTAATACCATAATTATCATGATCTCTCTCTCCTCTGACAAGATTTAAGAAAGTTGTATCTTTTGTAAAAACCATTGTATGTGCTACGTTTGGTTTTATAATAGAAAGCTGACCTTCATTTACAACTTGAGTAATTTTTGGTGAGTTGGGATTTATAATATCTTGAAAAACTTCTATTATTTGGCCTTTAGTAAACAAACATTTTTGTTCTTGCTGAGGATGATAATGATTAGCTCTTATTGTTCCTTTCTTAGAGTCTATCAAACCAATTAAATTAATAGGTTCAGTAAGTTCATGATTGCTAATTTTGCCTCTTTTATCAACAAATAGATCTTCTCCGTCTTTTACATATTCTAGATCTTTAATAATCTTTTGTTCAGACCATTTCGTAATCATTTCCTTAATACTTTCATCTAAATTATATAAAAAATCGAAACCAGTTTTTAATATTTTTTTATTCGATAAAGAAAAACCTAGATTTGGAATTTCATCATTTGTTTCTCTTAAAGTTACTTTTGGGTTATAATTTTTACAAATTTCTGCAACTTCTTTAACAGTCAAAGTATCTTTAGTTAAATTATATGTTTCAAAAGATAAATCATCTCGCTCTTCCATAAATTTGAAGCACCTTGCTACATCAATTAATGGCACTAAACTTTTCACTTGTTTGCCTCCTGAGAACAAACGAAGTGTTCCATTTTGTGAAGCTATTTTTGAAAATAGGTTAGGCATTATATCTATACGTGTAGTGTCTGTTGAATAACCATAAACGGATCCTAATCTTAAAATCACGTAGTTTTTTCCAGATTTTATCAATTGTTTTTCATTTTTAGCTTTGGAGGAAGAATAAGATAGAATAGGTTTTGAGCTTTCTTCTTCTTTTATGTCATTTTTAACTTTATCTATTCCTTCATAAATCACGTGTGTAGAGGGAAATATTATTTTACATTTACTGCTTATTGCATCTAAAATATTCTGTGTTCCTTTTTCACCCACTAATCGTATCTTTTCATCTCTACTTTGTGATGACTCATTTTGTGTTCTAGGAACATCTGTTATTCCTGCAAGATGATGCACAACATCAGCATCTTTAAAAAGGTTGTTAACTAAATCTTTATCTAAAATATCTCCATGAATAAAATCTATGTTCCAATTTCTTATTTGATTTACTCTCTCAGATATAAATCTATTATCAAATACAATAACTTTATGGTGCCAACTAAAACCAGAATAAATTTTACAGAGCTCTGTACCGATGTAGCCTAAGCCTCCAGTAATTATGATTTTTTTTACCATATAATTATCTATTTACATTTACTTATATTAAATTTTATTATAACTCAATTATGATGAATATCTATGATTGCTTCCAATATTTTGATGAAGATCTATTGCTAGATATCAGGCTGAACGTTTTAAATCAATATGTTAAAAAATTTGTTATAACTGAGGCTACTTACACACATAATGGTGCCAAAAAAAAATTGAACTTTAACATAAATCATTTTCAAAAATTTAAAGACAAAATTGAATATATAGTTGTCGATAAACCTCCTTCAAATCTATTGGAACTTAAAGATGAAGATGCAGAAGATAAAAGAGGTGAAAAATTAATCTTAAATGGGATGGCCAGAGACTATTTTCAGCGTGAAAATTTAATTAAAGGTCTTAAAAATGCTGATGAAAATGATTTTATATTAATTTCTGATCTAGATGAAATTCCTAATCTAGAACAATCAAATTTGTCTAAAATTAAACATAAGATTATAATTTTTGAACAAAAAATGTTTTATTATAAGTTAAATCTTCTTTATAACGATATACTATGGTATGGAACAAAAGCTTGTAAGAAAAAATACTTACTTTCACCACAATGGCTAAGAAACATTAAAGCAAAAAAATATCCCTTTTGGCGAGTTGACCTTTTTTTTTCAAAGAAAAAATACTCTAATTTATTCTTTATTAAGAATGGAGGATGGCATTTTACATACCTAAAAAGGCCTGAGGATTTAAAAAAAAAACTAACTAATTTCGCTCATCATTATGAATTTGAAAAAAGTGGAATGCAAATAGATGATATAAAAAAATTTATGGACGAAAAAAGAGTTATTTATGATCACAATATTGACCAGAGAGGTTATAAATGGTCTGGTAAAACTAGATTAACCAAAGTCTCTGATAATCAATTGCCAAATTATATTTTGTTAAACATAGATAAATATGCTGAGTGGCTAGACTAAAAACTAGTGTGTGCTTAATTCTTCTTTAGTTTTATCTTTTGAAATTTGATTTACTTCAACCCACTCTACTCTTTTTAGTGGTTTTGTTAAAGCGACTTTAAGCACATCATCGACATTTTTTACAGGAATAATTTCCATTGTTTCCAAAATTGTTTTTGGGACTTCCGTTAAATCTTTCTTATTTTCTGAAGGTATTAAGACTTTTTTAATTCCTGCTCTATGTGCAGCTAATAATTTCTCTTTTAAACCCCCTATTTGTAAAACTATTCCTCTAAGCGTAATCTCACCAGTCATAGCTACGTTTTTGTCTACAGGAATTTCTGTTATAGCTGAAATAATTGAAGTTACCATACCTACACCTGCGGAAGGTCCGTCTTTAGGTGTGGCGCCTTCTGGAACATGAATATGAAAATCTTTTTTATCAAAAATTGGTGGTATTATTCCAAATTCTAAACTCTTTGATCTTATATAAGACTTTGCTGCCTTGACTGACTCTTGCATAACATCTCCTAATTTTCCCGTAATTTGCATTTTACCTTTTCCTGGCATAACTGCAGATTCAATTTTTAGGATTTCTCCACCCACTTCTGTCCATGCTAAACCTGTAACAACTCCAATTCTATTTTCTTCTTCTATTTCTCCATAATTAAATTTTTGCACTCCCAACAGTTCTTTCATATCATTATCTTTTAAAGGAATGTTTACTTTTTCATTGTTGTCAATTTTTTTAACAAGTTTTCTGGCAATTTTAGAAATTTCTCTCTCTAAATTTCTTACACCTGACTCTCTGGTATAATCTCTTATAATTTTACGATTGACTTTTTCGTCAATTTTCCATTCCTCTTTTTTTAATCCATTATTTACACTTTGTTTTGGAATCAAGAATTTCTGAGAAATATTTACTTTTTCATCCTCTGTATAGCCTGAAAGTCTAATTACTTCCATTCTATCAAGAAGAGGAGGTAAAATATTTAAAGTGTTTGCAGTAGTTACAAACATTACATCAGAAAGATCGTAGTCTACCTCTAAATAATGATCATTAAATTCTTTATTTTGCTCTGGATCTAAAGCCTCTAATAATGCTGATGACGGATCTCCTCTATAATCATTTCCAACTTTGTCAATTTCATCAAGTAAAAAAAGCGGGTTTTTAGTTCCAGCTTTTTTCATCATCTGAATAATTTTTCCTGGCAATGATCCTATGTAGGTTCTTCTGTGTCCTCTTATCTCAGCTTCATCTCTTATGCCTCCTAAAGAAATTCTGATAAATTTTCTGTTAGTTGCTTTAGCTATTGATTTGCCTAGTGAAGTTTTACCTACACCTGGCGGTCCCACAAGGCATAAAATAGGTCCTTTCATTTTTTGAATTCTTTTTTGAACAGCTAAAAATTCAATAATTCTCTCTTTTACTTTTTCTAATCCGTAATGATCTTCATCTAAAATTTTTTGCGCATTTTTTAAATCTGTATTGATTTTAGATTTGTTTGACCAAGGTAATTCTGTCATCCAATCAAGATAATTTCTTACTACTGTGGCCTCAGCAGACATTGGGCTCATAGATTTCAACTTTTTTAACTCGGATAAGCATTTTTCTTTCGCCAATTTAGGCATTTTCGCATTAGTAATCGATTTCGATAGATTAGTTAATTCATCTTTACCCTCGTCGATTTCTCCTAATTCTTTTTGAATAGCTTTTAGTTGTTCATTTAAATAGTATTCTCTTTGGGTTTTTTCCATTTGATTTTTTACTCTTCCTCTAATTTTTTTTTCAACTGAAAGAACGCTAGACTCTTTTTCAATGAATGTATAAATTTTTTCTAGTCTCTTTTTTAAGTCTAAAATTTCTAGCAACTCTTGTTTTTCAAAAATTTGAATACTTAAATTTGAAGAAATGTTGTTTGCTATTTGTGAGGCATTTTTCAGACTTTTTAAGTTATTAGTCCCCTCATTAAATTCTTTTTTACTTAATATTAATAATTTCTCATATTTTTTTACTAGGCTTAAAGCAAATACATCTAATTCCTTCTCCACATTTTGATCTTCAGCAATTTCAACTTCACAAGTTAAAAAATTATTTTGTTCTTCTTTATGATTTAAAATTTTAACTCTTTTTTCTCCCTCTACTAAGACTTTTACTGTGCCGTCAGGCAACTTTAAGAGTTGAAGAACTTTACTCAAACAGCCATAACTATATAAGTCTTTACCTTGCGGATCATCAACTTCAGAATTTTTTTGGGTAGCTAAAACAATAGATTTATCTGACTTCATTACTTCCTGTAATGCTTTTATAGATTTTTCTCTTCCAACAAATAATGGAACTACCATTGAAGGAAAAATTACTATATCTCTTAGAGGTAACAGTGGTTTTATGTAAGATGTTTTCATATATCTGTTATATGGTAATTATTGTATCAAATTCAAGAAACAAATTAAATCAATTTAGGCAACAGATGTTGATTGTTTCTTTCCATATGTGACAATAGGTTCCGAAGTTCCTATTACTGATGATTTTTCTATGGTAACCTTTAAAACATTTTCCATATCAGGTAACTCAAACATAGTTTTTAAAAGAATATTTTCAAGAATTGATCTTAACCCTCTGGCTCCTGTTTTTTTTGATATAGCTTTTTTTGCTATCTCTGAAATTGCGTCATCTTTGAATTCTAAATTTACATTTTCAAATTCAAATAATCTTTGATATTGCTTAATTAAAGAATTTTTTGGCTCTTTTAAAATTTTAACTAAAGATTTTTCATCAAGATCGTCTAGTGTCGCTATAATTGGCATTCTACCAATAAATTCTGGGATTAGCCCATATTTAATCAAATCTTCTGGTTCCAGCTGCTTCATAATTTCGGAGAGAGGTTGCTCTTTATAATTTTTGACTTTAGCTCCAAAACCAATCGAGCTGCCTTTTCCTCTGCTATCAATCAACTTATCAAGCCCTGCAAACGCGCCCCCACAAATAAATAATATATTTGTTGTGTCGACTTGCAAAAATTCTTGTTGGGGATGTTTTCTTCCTCCTTGAGGCGGAACACTGGCTACAGTACCTTCCATTATTTTTAAAAGTGCTTGCTGAACGCCTTCCCCTGAAACATCTCTTGTGATTGATGGATTTTCAGATTTTCTACTTATCTTGTCTACCTCATCAATATAAACTATTCCTCTTTGTGCTTTTTCAACATTATAATCAGCTGCTTGCAAAAGTTTTAATATTATATTTTCAACATCTTCACCAACATAACCTGCCTCTGTTAAAGTTGTTGCATCGGCCATTGTAAATGGCACATCTAAAATTCTTGCAAGAGTTTGCGCTAGTAATGTCTTACCACAACCTGTTGGACCAACTAATAGTATATTTGATTTTGATAGCTCAATATCTTTGTTGGTTTTTGTGTCATGATTTAATCTTTTGTAGTGATTATGAACTGCCACAGATAAAATTTCCTTTGCAAGTTTTTGACCAATTACATAATCATCTAACACGTTACAAATTTCTTTTGGTGTAGGCACTCCGTCTTGATGTTTTACTAGAGAGCTTTTGTTTTCCTCTTTAATAATATCCATACAAAGCTCAACGCACTCATCACAAATAAAAACAGTTGGACCTGCAATCAGTTTTCTTACCTCGTGCTGGCTTTTTCCGCAGAAAGAACAGTAAAGAATATTTTTGTTATTTTTTTCAGTCATAACGAATCAATAAGCTACAATATAAATGTCAAAAATATTGTTATCAAGCTGAAGTTGTAAACAAAGCTATATATTGTGGTTTATTTCCTTTTTTCCACAACTGAATCAATTAGTCCAAATTTCTTGGCCTCTTCTGCTGTCATAAAATTATCTCTTTCTAAAGCTTTTGAAATTTCATCAGCTGATTTGCCAGTGTGTTTAGAGTAAATGTTGTTTAGTCTTTCTTTCAATGAAAGAATTTCTTTAGCATGAATCTGAATATCTGTGGCTTGACCTTGAAAGCCAGCGGATGGTTGATGAACCATTATTCTTGAATTAGGCAAAGAGTATCTTTTACCTTTTTCTCCAGCAGCTAATAAGAAGGATCCCATTGATGAAGCTTGACCAATACATAATGTAGAGACAGGTGAATTAATATATTGCATTGTGTCATAAATTCCTAGACCTGCAGTAACGAGCCCCCCAGGACTATTAATATAAAAATTTATTTCTTTTTTAGGATTTTCCGACTCCAAAAATAGTAGTTGTGCTGTTACCAAAGAAGCGACCGTATCGTTTACTGGTCCAACTAAAAAAACTATTCTCTCTTTTAAAAGTCTGGAATATATGTCGTATGCTCTCTCTCCTTTGCTCGTTTGTTCTACGACCATTGGAATTAAGGTATTCATTTGTTCTTCAAAATTACGACTCATTAGGTGTTATATACAACTATTGATTACTTTTTACTAATTTTTTTTGTTTTTGCTTTATTTTTATTAGTAGATTGAGTCTTTTTGTTATCAGATTGATCAGTTGTTACTTTATTAAATTCAGTGATAATTTTTTCTGCCTCTTTAGTGTCAATATTTTTTACCTTGATTTTCATTTTTGATTTGATTAAGGAAATAATTTTTTCCTCATAAATAGCACCCTTGAGGCTTTGAGAGGCATTAGGATTTTTTTGATAATAATCTAGGACCATTTTTTCTTGTCCTGGCATGCCTTTTATTTGTTTTTGAATTTCTGAGTTAACTTCTTGATCTGTAACTTTTAGATTATTCTTTTCACCATACTCGTTTAAAAGTAATCCTATTTTAATTCTTGATTTCGCGAGCTTTTGGTTATTAGACTTATTTTTTTCTTTATCCTCTTTTTTAAGATTTTGGGTCATTATTGAAATTTCTTGATCTATCAAATTTTGAGGAAGATCTATTTCATGATTTTTTTCTATTTGATCAAGTATAATCTTTTTTGTAATTGAATTTAAAGCTTGAGAATATTGATTAGAAATTTGAGAAGAAATTAATTTTTTTAAATCATCTAGATCCTTTGCACCCATCATTTTTGCAAATTCATCATCCACTTTATTTTTTTTACTTTGCTTCACATTTATTATTTTACACTCAAATTTTGTAAGTTTATTAGATAATTCCTTTTTAGGATGATTAGCTGGTAAGATTGCCTCTACATTTTTGATATCACTCTTTTTAACTCCAACTAATTGTTGATCAAAACCTTTTAAAAATAAATCTTTTCCAAGTTCTAATTGGACGCCTTTTCCTTCGCTTCCCTCAAACTTTTTTCCATCAACAGTAGCTAAGTAATCAAAAATAACTTGGTCTCCTATTTTAGCTTTCTCATTTTCTTTTTTTTCCGCAAATTGTTTGTTTTGATTAGCTAATTCATTTATTTTTTCATTGATAATTGAGTCTCCTGCGTCTACCTTATATTCAATAGCTTCGTATTTTTCAAAATTATTTAGTTTAATATTGGGTAACGAGTCAACCTGAAGATTATAATTTAAATCTTTTCCCTCACCAAAAGTTTTTAAATCAATTTTAGGTTGACCGGCTATTTTAATCTTTTTTTCTTCAATAGCTTTTGAAGATGTATCTCTTAAAATTGCATTAATCACCTCTCCGTAAATGGACTTTCCAAATTGACTTTTAATTACTGAAGGAGGAACTTTTCCAGTTCTAAAACCCTTTAAAGAAACTTCTTTTTGAAGTTCATTTAATCTTTCATCTATTTTTTTTTTTATTATTTGTTTGTCAACAACTATAGATAAAATTGTTCTAAGACCTTTTTTCGAATGTATTTCTACTTTCATAATTCCTTTATGGTGGGCAAGAAGAGACTCGAACTCTTAAGCCTTGCGGCACTGGTTTCTAAGACCAGCGCGTATACCAATTCCGCCACTTGCCCAATATTTTAATCGATGTTTTTATATATTAAATCAGTTTTTTGTTAAATGATAAAGTCGAGAATAAACTATTATATAAATCAAAATTAATGAAAAAAACCAATACTTGCAAACCAAACTATTTTCAGCAAAAAATACACTTGGTAAAACAAGAAATATAAAAAAAATATTAATCAAAATTGAATTTATATAATTACTTTTTTCAGATCCAAAAATTGGTTCAATTTTTTTATATATGAGCATGTGCAAGTGTTGGTTATCAGGCATAACTGGAGATTTTTTTTGGTAAATTTTTCTCACAAAAGAAAAGAAAACTTCAAAAAATAAATAAAAAAGTAAAATACAAAAAAAGAAAGAGGAAATTTTATAATTAAGATTATTTGTAAATACGATATTTAAAGCTACTAAAGAACCAAACAAGTAAGATCCGCTATCCCCAAGAAATATTTTAGCTTTGGGAAAATTAAAAAGTAGAAATGAGATTAATATTATTATTTGTGCAGTTAAAAAGAACGAAAATTCTAGAT
>MDSV01053632.1_pt1 | contig 10598 bp, 13 predicted proteins | sample 810851 | NCBI WGS metagenome assembly MDSV01 (sample SAMN05326640, study PRJNA326480) | marine metagenome | isolation source: seawater | place: Atlantic Ocean: North East | collected 2012 | reverse complement strand
GTGAAAGCTTCATTGGTAAATCCCCTCCGTTTGGGATAAGCGCGGTGGATGGGGCATGGCACCGCGGGGCCATGTTGCGGTGTAGAGGGTAGCGGCCGATCACGCAGAACAACAGTTTCGCCGCTTTCGATCATCAGATTGCGGTGTTGCGACAAGGCGGGCGGCATCTCGCCGATAGCCCGAAAACCCTGTCATTTCACGCGGTACGGGCCATGATCGCATCGACCGGGCCGACCATTCCGGCGTAGAACGGCCCGAAATCGGCATAGAGGGCGGACGCCGTGTCGTACCGCATCGTGTACACGGTGTCTTTGAGGTCGTCCATCTTCACACCGAAGAGCGTGACGCCCCATTCCCAATCATCGAGGCCCGTGCTGGCGGTGATGAGCTGCACGATCCGGCCGGCGAACTTTCGCCCCGACGCGCCGTGCTCGTACATGAGCTCCTTCCGGTCGTCGTACTCGAGTCGGTACCAGTTGTGCTCGGCTTCACGGCGCTTGGTCATCGGATAGAAGCACCACGCCGACTTCCCCTCCGGCGGCAGCTCCGGGTAGAGACGCATGTTCTTCATCTCCTCGGGGACACCCTGGGCGTACTCGGACACCTCGGTGATCGAGACGAAACTGTCGACCACGACCAGGCCGGCGTTGGTAAGACCGGTCTGAAGGTCGCGAAGCTTCCACGAATCATGGTGCAGCGCCATGAAGCAGAGTTCGGCCTTGTGCCCGAGCACCGCCACCGTGACGACCTGGACGTCGTCGGCCTGAGCCGCCTTGACCGACGCAACGACCGCCTCGTCGTCGGTCCCCGGGGTGCGGGTGCAGAAAAGATGGACGACAGCGACGCCCTCAGAGGTCATGACCGGATCGAGCATCTCGCAAGCTTACGAGCCAGTCGGCCCCGGCCTCGCTTCCGCCGGCCGAGATACAGCCCGAACCGAGCCACGGTCGCAACAACACCGAGTCGGGGCAGTGGCCCCGGTGAGCTTCGCCTAGCGTGCTGCCCATGAGCCGAAGTACGCACCAAGCCCTCGCCGACGAGCGCAACGCCACGATCGAGATCTACATCAACGGTGACTTCTTTCCGCGAGACGAAGCCAAGATCTCCGTCTTCGATTCGGGTTTCCTCGTCGGTGACGGCATCTGGGAGGGAATCCGTCTCCACCATGGAGTCTTCGCCCATCTCGATCGTCATCTCGACCGCCTGTTCGCCGGGGCGGCGGCAATCGCGCTCGACATCGGCCTCGACCGGGACGGTATCGAGGCCGCACTTCGGGCGACCGTCGAACGCAACGACATGCACGACAATGTCCACGTTCGCCTGATGATCACCCGCGGCGACAAGAAGACGCCGTCGCAGCATCCGTCGAACAACATCGGCGGGCCCAACATCGTGATCATCGCCGAGCACAAGGCAGCCGATCCCGACGTCCGCGACCGTGGCATCTCGCTGTTCACCGCCACGGTTCGTCGCCCGGCCCCCGACACGCTCGACCAGAAGCTCAACTGCCATTCGAAACTGCACGAGGTCATCGCCCTCATCCAGGCGACCTCAGCGGGGGCCGACGAAGCCCTGATGCTCGACCCGACCGGTGCCGTCGCAACCTGCAACGCCACCAACTTCTTCATCATCGACCGTGACGGCCTGCACACGGCGACCGGCCAGTACAACCTGAACGGCATCACCTCCGAACTCGTCTGCGAAGTCGCCGAAGCCGCGGGAATCCCCGTCCACCAGCACGCGTTTTCGCTGACCGACGTGTACGCCGCCGACGAGGCCTTCGTCACCGGCACCTTTGGTGGGCTCACCCCCGTCCACACGATCGACGGCCGCACGATCGGCACCGGCGAGCAAGGACCGATGACGATCCGGTTGCGCGAACTCTACGAGGCGGCCATCGAGGCCGACGTGGCCGGTCGATGAGCACCGGTCACCCCACACCATGACCATGCGACCCGGCACATCCTCCGACGACGCAACCGACAACGTCACCCGCATCCAGTGCTGGTCGGGGCCGCGGAACGTTTCGACGGCGTTGATGTATGCATGGCGGCAACGGCCCGACACCACCGTGTACGACGAACCGTTCTACGCCCACTATCTCAACCTCACCGCCCGGGATCACCCGATGTTCGACGAGGTTGTCGCCGCCCAATCCACCGACGTCTCGGAGGTGATCGACAAGGTCATCCTCGGACCGATCGACACGCCCGTGTACTTCATGAAACAGATGGCGCACCATCTCCACGGTGTCCCCCGAGGTTGGCTTCACCGCACCGAGAACATCCTCCTCACCCGTGATCCTCGGGACATGCTCCGGTCGCTGTCGGTTCAGCTTCCCGACTGTGGGCTCGCCGACACCGGTCTCGTCGAACAGGTCGAGTTGCTCGATGCCGTGCTGAACGACGGCGGCTTACCCGTGGTGATCGACTCCCGCCTCTTGCTCGAAGATCCCGCCGGTGTTCTTGCGCGGGTCTGCGATCGACTCGGCCTCGAGTTCGACGAGGCGATGCTGTCATGGCCGGCCGGACCCAAACCCGAAGACGGTGTCTGGGCGCCCGCCTGGTATGCGTCGGTGCACACCTCGACCGGCTTTTCGCCGTATCGGCCCTCGAGCCACCCGACACCAGATCGACTCGACCCGATCCTCGACGAGGCGCTCCCGCTCTACGAACGACTGCTCGAGTTCGCACTCTGACCGCAGCCGTCGTCAGGGAGCGCAGCGCAGCGACATACAGGACAAGCCTCCGTCGATGCGGGCTGCTTCGTCAGCTCGAACGGTGATCACGTCGTAGCCGCTGTCTCGAAGCAGTGCTTCGGTCTGCGGGAAACCAGTGCGCATGAGCACATGATCGTTGACTCTGATCATGTTGGCCGCCGCTTCCTCCCCGGATGGGCACGCGAGCACGTCGTAGCCGTCGAAACACTCGCTGGCCGCCAACCTGGCCGTCGAGAAGATCACGCCTGAACCGATGACCGCACAATCGGTTTTGAAGTGGAGGACGCCAGGCGGGGTCGTCACAACCCGCACCGGGCGGCCGGTCGGGGCCACGGCGGCTGCGAGCGCTTCCGCGCCGGCCGCATTCGTGCGGGCAGAGAGGCCGACCAGCACCTCTCGGTCGGTCACCAAGATGTCGCCGCCATCGACGAACCCGTCGTCGACCCGGGCGACGGTCGCGAACCGGGCCTCGAGATCAGCGGTGATCGCCTCCGCCTCGCCGAACCGACTCGGCGCGCCCGGCCGAAGCACGATCGCGTGCGAACCGAGGCAAAGCGCCGCATCTTCGACAAACACGGCGTCGGGAAACGCATCGAGCGGCGCCATCTCCTCGACCTGGACACCCGCCGCTTCCAACGCTCGCCGATAACCGACGTGCTCGTCGACGAACGCAGCGAAATCCGGGTCGGGGCCATCGTCGGCTCGGAGACCATCGACCACGCTCGGGGTCGGCGGACGAACGAGAGCCAGAGAAAAGTCGATCGAACTCGGCACGGTCAGTGCTCAGAGACCATCCGCAGGAACTTTTTCGTCCGCTCGTGAGTGGGGTGTTCGAGCACCTGCTCGGGTCGACCCTCCTCGACCACCACGCCTGCGTCCATGAACACGACGCGGTCGGCGACCTCCTGCGCGAAGCCGATCTCGTGGGTGACGACCATCATGGTCATTCCCTCGCCGGCCAGCGTGCGCATCACGTCGAGCACCTCACCGACGAGTTCGGGATCGAGCGCCGATGTCGGCTCATCGAACAACATCATCTTCGGCTTCATGCTGAGTGCCCGAGCGATCGCAACCCGCTGCTGCTGACCACCAGAAAGATGGGCGGGATAGTCGTGGGTCTTGTCGGAGAGCCCGACCCGCTCGAGCATCTCGCGAGCGATGCTGATGGCCTCCGCCTTGGGACGACCCAACACGCCTGTTTGGGCAACAGTGAGATTCTTCAGCACCGTCAGATGTGGGAACAGATTGAACTGCTGGAACACCATGCCGATGTTCGTGCGGAGTTGGTCGACATCGGCATCGGGGTCGGTGATGTCCTCACCGTCGATCAGGATCTGACCCCCGTTCGGCTCCTCGAGCCGATTGAGACACCGAAGCAGGGTGGACTTCCCGGATCCAGATGGCCCGAGCACACAGACGACCTCACCCGTTTCGACGGTGAAGTCGATCCCCTGGAGCACCTCGAGGTCACCGAAGGCCTTGTGCAGATTGCGGACATCGATTGCGTGCGTCATCGGGCCTTTGCCGCCGATCGTTCGAGGCGCCGCACCAGGAAGGTCAACGGCAGCGTGATGAGCAGATACAAGATGGCGACGACCGTCAACGGTGTGGCGTTGCGCTCGGCGTTCATGAAGTCACGAGCGAACTTGGTGAGTTCTTTCGTGCCCGGCGTGGAGCCCAAGATGAAGAACAGCGATGTGTCCTTGATCAACAGGACGAGTTCGTTGGTGAGGGGCGGAATGATGATGCGGAACGCCTGCGGCAGGATGATGGTGAACATCGTGCGGGTCTGTGACATGCCCAGCGACCGGGCCGCTTCGGTCTGGCCCTTCGGCACGGCCTCGATGCCCGCTCGGATCGTTTCGGCCATGTAGGCACCGGCCACGAGCGCCAACCCGACCGAGCCCCTGCCGAGCACGCCACCCGGAATACGGAATCCGCTGAACGCGATCGGAAGACCGAACCCGACGAAGAGCAAGGTGATAAGCGCCGGAAGCCCTCGGAAGAGCTCGATGTAGCCGATGGCGAAGGCTCGGAACGGCTTGAGACTCGAAAGCCGCATCAGAGCCAACGCCAGCGCCAACACCATGCCCAGGACGAACGACAGCGCGGTGTAGAGCGCCGTGTTCTTGACGGCCGAGGTGACCACCTCGGGGAACATGTCGGCCGCGATCTCGGTGTTGAAGAAGTTCTTCTGGATCTTCGGCCAATCGGCCTGCGTCACCACGACCAACACGACAGCGGCAGCGAGGCCGTACATCACGAGTTGGTAGACGAGAACGCGTTGGCGTGGCTTGAGCTTCTTCATAGGGCGAAAACCGGTGAGGGGCCGGACCCTACGGCCCGACCCCTCATTGGATCAACTACGCGTGGTCAGGCTCAGGCGCCCGGGAACCACTCGGCGTAGATGGCGTCGTAGGTGCCGTTGCCCTCCAGCTTGGCAAGCGACTCATTGACGGCGGCGAGGAGATCCTCAGCGCCCTCTTCCTGCACGGCGAACCCGTAGAACTCGTCGGTGGCGTAGGACTCGATGACCATCGCCCCACCGGTGTCGTCGACGTAACCCTGGTTACCGACAAGGTCGGTGATCACACCGTCGACGTCGCCAGCCTCGAGCGCAAGGTACAGCGCACCGATGTCGTCGAACGCAACGACCTCGACACCGTCAGGCGTGTTGTCCTGAAGCCAGATCTCACCGGTGGTTCCGGACTGGACCGCGACCGCGCTGAGATCAGCAAGGGCCGACGCGCTGCTGTCGTCGGACACAAGGAGGGACTGCTTGCCCTCGAAGTACGGCTCGGAGAAGTCGATGTTCTCTTCGCGCTCGGCGGTGATGGTGATCGACGCAGCCGAGATGTCACAGTCGCCAGCCTCGTTGGCGAGACCGCTCGTGATCGCGTCCCAGCCCGGGGTCGCAACAGCGAGACCGAGACCGAGGTCGTCGGCGATGGCGCGCATGAGTTCGATGTCGAAGCCGGTGAACCCGCCCTCAGCATCAGGATCTTCGAATTCCATCGGCGGATACGGGACGTCGGTGCACACGGTCAGCGTGTCGGAGCTGACAAGGCCGAGAGCGCTGTCGCCATCGTCGTCACCGCACGCGGCGGCGAAGAGACCGATCGTGAGAAGCAGCGAAAGAAGCTGCAGAAGTCGCTTGGACATGGGGTGTTCCCTCCAGAAGTCGTGCACCGCCGTGGCGGAGCACCAGAAAGGGTAACCGAGGCGATGAGAAATCGTCGATCTGCGCCGCCGACAGCAGTCAGGGGCTCGAAACACCGACCAGCTCGAGGAGTTCCTTGACGAGCTTTGCCCCGACCATGGCGGTCAGGCCGTTGATGTCACGCTCGGGGTTGATCTCGACGATGTCCGCCCCGACGACGACGGCATCGCTCCGCGCGATACCGGCCAACGCATCAAGGAGCTGCCGAGTCGACCAACCACCGGGTTCGTGATGCGACATGCCCGGAGCGAACGCCGGGTCGAGCACGTCGATGTCGATCGTGACGTACACCGGACCGTCGATCGACGGCATCGACACGACGCCCTCGCGAGCCTCGTGGACCTCGACGCCGAAGCGTTCGGCCTGCGCCCGCTGATGTGGGGTCATGGTGCGAATCCCAAACTGGACGAGACGGGCAACCTTGCCCTCCTCCATGATCCGAGCGAACGGGCACGCATGGGAATACCGGTCGCCGTCGAGCTCGTCGTAGAGATCCGGATGCGCATCGAAATGCAGGAGTGTGAGCCCGTCATGCTCACCGGTCATCGCCTGGACGAGCGGCCATGTGACGAGATGATCGCCGCCGATCGAAACCAGCCGACCCCCACCGGCGATCGCATCTGCGGCCGCCTCCCGGATGATGGTCAAGGCCGGCTCGACCTCCTCGGGGAGATCGAGATCGCCGAGGTCCCGCCACGCGGCACCCTTCGCCGGATCGAGATCGATCCCCCGCTCGGTGCACCAGTTGGCGGATCCGCCATCGAGCGCAGCCCTGACCGCAGTCGGAGCGCCGGCCGGGCCGCGAAGAAACGACGAGTGCGCGTCGTACGGGACACCGAGCAACGAAACGGCCGCCAACGAATCACGCATCGACATAGATCTCGAGCGAGCCGTCGCGCGCGAAACCAGCCAACTGCAGCCCGGCGCGCTCGGCGGTTGCGACCGCCAACGCTGTTGGCGCGCTCACGGCAACGAGCGCGCGGAAACCGGCCGCCCAGGCCTTGTGCACGAGTTCGAAACTGGCCCGGCCACTCACGACCACCGCCCGTCCCGTCGCAGGGACCTGCCGATCCAGCACGAGTCGGCCCACCACCTTGTCGACCGCATTGTGACGACCGACATCTTCTCGGGCCAGCACGACGGCACCATCGGGATCCAGCACGCCGGCTGCGTGCACCGCGCCGGTCATGTCGAACAGTTCCTGCATCGGTCGCAAGCCATCGGGTCCGGCGGCCAACGCGCCCCACTCGACCGGGTCGCCCTCGACCGGTGCGAGCATCGCCGCCAGTTCATCGATGTTGTCGGTACCGCAGAAACCGCACGAGGACGTCGTCGTTGCCAGCCTCGGAGTCGGCTCCGGGGCACGGCCGCCGGTCGAGACCGTGACGATGTTGAAGGCGGACGCCGCCGCCGAACCATTCGCGCAGTACTTCACTTCGACGACTGGTTGGCCAGCAAGCAGCCCTTCGTTGTGGCAGAAACCGACGGCGAGCTCGAAGTCGTGGCCCGGGGTTCGCATGGTTGTCGCGACTCTCGTGCCGTCGAGCTCGATCGCCAACGGCTCCTCGGTGGCGAGGGTGACTGGTCGACGGCCCTGCGACGGGTCGTCGGCGGACCAGGGCCGGACCAGCCTCGTTTCGGCGCGCGATCGCGAACTCACGCCGTCAGGCTACGCCTGAGACTCCGGCATCGACTCGATCTCGATCGAGCCGCTCGGCCGTTCCACGTGCAGATCTCGATGCGTCGGCGTCGCTCGTCAGGGCTGACGGGTCAAGACGCTCCGAAGATGATGGGTGAGCGGCTCACCCATAGCCGCCATCCAAAAGTCACACGTGAGCGTGTCGCCCTCGACCACATACCGGCGGCGGGTCTCGCGCACCATCTTCGCCGACGGCGACAGGTGCACCGCCTCGGCGGTCAAATCGACGTCGACTCCCGCCTCGGTCTCGGCGACCGTCCCGGTGTGGATCTCAACGATGCCTGATGGCTGGCTCAACACGAGTTCGATCGTCCCGTCGCCCTGAGGTCGCAGATAACCGGCCTCGGCGTGCAGTGGTAGACCCGACTCGCGCTCCTGGGTGCGCTGCTGCAGCGCGAGGAACGGCTTGCCGACATGCCCGAAGGTCAGCGTCTCGCCATACGAGAACGATCGGATCGTCGGGTAGGCGCCCTCCCCCGGCCCATGCCACGTACCCAGCAACGGGATGAGCGCAGCGTTGAGTGGATGCAGATCCGGTGCGTCCATGCCGAGACGGTAGCGCACGTGCCCGAGCGCGAAACGGCCCCCGCCGTGGCGGGGGCCGTTCGTCATACTTGAGGACGGGGCCGAATCGACGACCCCGCTGATCCTTGGGATTTCTTCCTACGTCAGAAATCCATGTCGGGCATGCCGCCGCCGGCGCCCTCGTCCGGGGCGTCGGCGATGACGGCCTCGGTGGTGAGGAACAGCGCCGCGATCGAGCCTGCGTTCTGCAGTGCCGAGCGGGTGACCTTGGCGGCATCGATGATGCCGGCCTCGACCATGTCGATGTACTCGCCAGTCGCAGCGTTGAGGCCGTTGTTGCCCTCAAGCGAGCGCACCTGCTCGACGACGACGCCACCCTCCATACCGGCGTTGACGGCGATCTGGGTGAGCGGGCCCTCGAGCGCACGGGCGACCATGCGGGCACCGACAGCGGCGTCGGCGTCCTCGATCGAACCGATCATGGCGTTCACTGCGGCCTGAGCACGGATGAGGGTGGTGCCGCCACCGGCGACGACACCCTCTTCGATGGCGGCCTTGGTGGTGGAGACGGCATCTTCGATGCGGTGCTTCTTCTCCTTGAGCTCCACCTCGGTAGCCGCGCCGACCTTGAGGACGGCCACGCCACCCGACAGCTTGGCGAGGCGCTCCTGGAGCTTCTCGCGGTCGTAGTCGGAGTCGGTGTTCTCGATTTCGGCCTTGATCTGGGCGATGCGGCCGGCGACGTCGCTGCCGTCGCCGGAGCCTTCGACGATGGTGGTCTCGTCCTTGGTGACGACAACCTTGCGGGCCTGGCCCAGCATGTCGAGACCGACACCATCGAGCTTCAACCCGACCTCTTCGCTGACGACCTGACCGCCGGTGAGGATCGCCATGTCCTGCAGCATCGCCTTGCGGCGCTCACCGAAGCCCGGCGCCTTGACCGAGACGGAGGTGAAGGTGCCACGGATCTTGTTCACCACGAGGGTGGCGAGGGCTTCACCCTCGACGTCCTCGGCGACGATCAGGAGCGGGCGGCTCGACTGCATGACCTTCTCGAGCACCGGGACCAGCTCACGGACGTTGCTGATCTTGGCCGACACGAAAAGGATGTAGGGGTTGTCGAGCACGGCTTCCATGCGCTCGGCATCGGTGACCGAGTAGGGCGAGATGTAGCCCTTGTCGAAGCGCATGCCCTCGACGAAATCGAGTTCAAGACCGAAGGTCTGGCCTTCCTCGACCGTGATCACGCCGTCCTTGCCGACCTTGTCGATCGCCTCGGCGATCGTGGCACCGATCTCGGCATCGGCAGCCGAGATGGCGGCGACGTTGGAGATCTGGTCCTTGTTCTCGGAGACGTCCTGAGCGTTCTCACGGATCGAGACAACTGCGGCCTCGACGGCGGCCTCGATGCCCTTCTTAAGCGACATCGGGTTGGCGCCGGCGGCCACATTGCGCAGACCCTCACGGACCATCGACCACGCGAGGACGGTGGCGGTAGTGGTGCCGTCGCCTGCGACGTCGTCGGTCTTCTTCGCTACTTCCTTGACCAGTTCGGCGCCGATGCGCTCGAACGGATCCTCGAGCTCGATCTCCTTGGCGATCGAGACGCCGTCGTTGGTGATCGTGGGGGCGCCCCACTTCTTGTCGAGCACGACGTTGCGGCCCTTCGGGCCGAGGGTGACACGAACGGCATCGGCGAGCTGGTTCATGCCCGCTTCAAGGCCACGGCGGGCCTGCTCGTCGAATTGAATGGTCTTTGCCATCATTCCTCCGGAGGACTGGATTCAGGGCGCTGGCACTCTCGTACCGCGACTGCTAAGTCAACCCCGCGAACCCCCGGTTCGCAACCAGGAACGACGCAATCACCCGCCGGCAACAGCTGGGATGATCGACACGACCGTGCCGGCGCCGACCGAAGCCGCAAGACCCTTGAGGCGACGGCACTCCGTGTCATCGATGAAGACGTTCACGAAGCCATGCAGACGACCATCGTCAGTCATCAACCGCTCCTCGAAGCCGGGGTGTCGGGCCTCCAGCGCAACCAGCACGGCAGCGAGATCGGCACCGTCAACCGTGAGTTCACCCACGCCACCCGTGAGCGAACGCAAGGTGTTGGGAATTCGGACGAGCGCCACGAGCGACGACCCTAGGTCAGCGAACCCTCGTCGGACAGGTGGCCCCGGACCCCGGCGGACCCCCCCCGGCCTCTACCATCGGGGCATGAACTTCGATCGTCCGGACGCATCGCCGCCAGCGCCCCGAGTTCCTCTCGCAGCGAAGATTGCCGTCGGCGCGCTCGCCCTCTGGGGGACCTTCACCGTGCTCGACTGGTTCATCTCCAGCGCACTGCGGCTGATCCGCTTCGGGCTGTTCGTGGTGATCGTCATCGCCCTGTTCGGGTGGGCGGTCAGCGCGAAAGGACGTCGCTGATCGAC
>MDSV01157961.1_pt1 | contig 10599 bp, 5 predicted proteins | sample 810851 | NCBI WGS metagenome assembly MDSV01 (sample SAMN05326640, study PRJNA326480) | marine metagenome | isolation source: seawater | place: Atlantic Ocean: North East | collected 2012 | reverse complement strand
TGCTTGCTTCTTCGACGGCTTATGAACTTAACATCTGTGGTGGCTAAAAAGGGGGCGTCGGGCGCGGTTTTCCGACCACCCGTTATTCACCGCGCACGCAGTCATTTCTTGGCTTTCTTTTCCCTTGCATTCTTATGGAAAGCGACCTTCGCCAATCCATGAGCGAAGGACCCGGCTCGGTTGACCCTCTTCTAAAGGGCGACGGCACACCGTTCAAAATTGCGGTTTTAATCCCAACCATCAACAACGCCGATGAACTCGACATTGTGCTCGAGCGTTTGTCCAAGCAAACTTACAGCGACTTTGAAATTGTCATCGCCGACTCCAAATCGAAGGACCACACCAAACAAGTGTGCGAAAAATACGGTGCCACATGGATTGAAGATCCTTCTCGAAACCGAGCGGATGCATGCAACTATGTCTTGCGGCAAATGGATCATGAACTCGTGCTGTTCACCGATGATGACACCATTCCTCCACTGGATTGGGTCGAAAAATTGGTTCGCTGGTTCAAGGACGATGAAGTCGGCGCTGTTGGCGGACCTAACTTTGCACCTGATGAAGATCCATTCGGAGCAAAATGCGCTGATGTTGCTTTCTGCACCCGGTTCATGACAGCCGGCACTCGATACGGTGCGCAACCAAAGGGCGAACTTGTACCAATCACCCACAACCCGGGCGTTAACTGCGCTCACCGAATGGCGAACTTGAGAGAAGTCGATTTCTTTGAACCCGGTTGCATCGGAGCAGAAGACGTTGTGCTCGATGCAAAAATTCAGCGGGCCGGGCACAAGCTGTTCATCGATCCTTCAAACGTCATGCCACATCGACGACGACGCCCGTTCAAGCCCTACATGAAACAAATGAGGAATTACGGCTACACTCGAATGGTCGCCAACAAGCGCTGGCCAGAAATTTCGGTGTGGTCGCACACCGCCATTGGCATGTTCCCTTGGCTGGTTGTTGGGGCACTGCTCGCCATGGTGTATGGAGGGCTCACCGGTGGAGCCGACTCAGAACTTTGGTTCTCACTTGCCGGAGATTGGAATGCATCTCGCATAGCCTTCCATATCCCGCTTGGCATGGTTTCGTTCTACATTGGACTGGCGTGGCTTGGCGCAGCAATCGGGACTTCACCGCACAGATCACTTGGAACCGTGTTCTTCGCACCACTGTTCGTGTTCTTAGCGCATTGGGCGTACGGCCAGGGCGTGAATAAAGCATGGCGTGAAATACGGCGAACCGGTGGAAAGGCTGGAGAAGGCGCTCAAATTGACGATCGTATCCGCACCGCTTGAAACAACCTCGGATACAATCGAGTGATTTTGTTCGAGGGCGAAATGGTACTCGCCCCTATCGATAAAATGAATTCAGCCAATTTCCATCATCGTCATGATAGCGTAGGTTGTAGGCGGTTGGAATGTCCTCAGTTGCCCACTGCCAATGGCCTTGGCCATTGAAGCCCATCGTTTCGTAAAGTTCGGGCGAGCAATGGACCCCGAGTACACCGAAGTAAAAGGCATGGGGAACGCGGGTGGTAAGGCGGTGAAGACCCGCTTTGTAGAGGGCGAGTGAGGTAATCGCATCTTGACTTGTGGGGGCACTTCGCCACGGAATGCTTGGGAAAGGATTGCTGACTGCTTCGGATGGGGGGTCGATCATAGGGCCGGAATGACGTTGTGTGCTTTGGCGCAAGACCTGTTTCATAAATCTTCGAATCCGATAGTGAGGGCGCTTATTGTAGGGGCGCTTCTGCAAAAACTTGCGCTCGTATTCGTAAAGCGTGGGCTTGATTGCATCCCAGACTCGTTTGGTTAAGCAGTAGGACACAAAGTGGCGATTGGTGAGTTCGACATCATTCATATGCGGCAGCAATTCTTCTGCTGTACCCGCCTCAACATTCCAGACTTGGACGGTCCCTGCATCGCTGAATTGTTCTGCCCAGTCAGACAAAGCCAAGAGTGTTGTAAGGTAGGTCGAATTGAGTTCAATGTCGTTCTCAACCATGACCATCCGGTCGTAGCCCTGCTCATCCAACACTTCTCTTCGGGCGCCGATGAGTTGGGAGCCAACGCCAAAATTATGAGGTCTTAGAACAATCGAGGTGAAGGGTATTCCTGATGATTCAATCAGTTCTTTGAGTTCATCTTGCTGGCTTCCCTCGCCACCGTCCAGATAATGGATGACGTCAACACTGCCGTCGAGGACTTCTGGGCACTTCCCCAATGAAGAGAGCATACGCGAGAAATACTCGGGGCGGCCGTAACCAAAGGTTGTCACAGCTGTGCGCATGGCTGTCTGAAATGGTCTTGATTCAAGAGGCTGGTGTTCAATCGCGGCTTTCAGTGGCTTCTTCGACACCCCTACCAGATACCCGCCCCGAGTCGGAATCAGACTCACAAATAGCCCCAGGGGGAGAGGATGATGTGACAAATAGGGTCTTGAAAGGCGAGTTTTGATGCTCCAATCAAAGGGAACACCTTTGTTTGAGAGGAAGAGCGGTGTCTATGGTGCGTCGTACATTTGCCGATCGTATCTCCGATTTGGACCAGCCAGATATGCGCACCGATGAAGAGGAAATTTGGGGCGTCGTTCGAGCGATTCTCACCCTGACTCGAATCGCAGTTTTGTTGAGCATCATCATCATTGCAGAGATGCTTGAGGAGTATTTCTTCAACGGATTGAGTGTTGCCATCTGGTCGCTCATTATTGGCATACCACTGTTCTTCGCCCTTTCGATTTCAATCATTCTTGGTGACCGTTTTCTTGGCAAAGACAAAGAAAGTGAATCTACGGTGATTCGCCCCATTCGACAACGAAGTTAATCTTCGGCACTGCTCAATCCAGCCATGTCGCCGGTCTGAATGGTCCATTGGCTTGCGTACACTCCACCTGCTTCAACAAGGGAATCGTGAGTGCCACGCTCGACGACCGCTCCGTCAACCATTGACAGAATCTCATTGGCATTGCGAATGGTGCTCAATCGGTGAGCAACTGCAATTGTTGCTCGGTCCGAACCGCTTGCGATGAGGTTCTCTTGTATTCTGCGTTCTGTTTCTGCATCAAGGGCACTCGATGCTTCATCGAGGATCAACAGACTGGGTTGCTTGAGGAGGGCTCTGGCAAGGGAAACTCGTGCTCGTTGGCCACCGCTCAGTTTGGCACCTCTGTCACCAACCATGGTGTCGAGCTTTTCTTCCAAATCTTGGACGAAATCCCAAGAGCCTGCAAGCTTGAGGGCCACTTCAAGTTCATCTTCTGAGGCTTCTTGATTGTACTTGACATTGTCACGCACGGTACCGTAAAACAAGAACGGTTCCTGTGAAACAAAACCTATCTTGTCGCGAACGGAATCGAGGGTGTAATCGTTGATGCTTCGCCCGTTGATCAGCACATCGCCGCTGTCAGGCACGTAATACCGCATGAGCAGTTTGAGGATGGTGGTCTTTCCCGCACCTGTGTGCCCCATAACCCCGAGGAAATCACCACCCTCAGCATTGAAAGAAATACCGCTGAGTACCTTGATCGTCGTGTTTGGATACGTGAAGTGGACATCGCGGAATTCAACCGAAGCAATGCCCTCTTCCAGGTCAACAGCGTCTTCTGCATCGGTAATGGTCGGTTGCAAATCAATGGCTGCAAACACACGGCGGGCTGCTGCTTCGCCCCGTTGTAATTGATTGATGAGGATTCCAAAAATGAACATCGGCATGGTCATACGTGTGCTGATCAAAAGGAAGGTCACCAATTCCCCGGTCGAGATTTCACCGGTGCTGGCAAGCCAACCACCTGCGGTGACCAAGAGGCCAAAAGCGACGCCAGCAATCACGTAAATCATAGGCAAAAATCGATTTCTGTCTCGGCTTGCACCCATCGCTTGGTCGCGGTATGAGCCAGATTCTCGGGACACTCGGTTGGCCTCCCATGATTGTGCATTGTAGGCTTGGACAACGGAAATTCCGCTGATGAGGTTTTCCAAAACGGCGTGGATGTCCCCTGTGGATTCCCTTTGCTTCCGGTACTTGCGCTGGACCCTGGTGGAGAACCAATAGACGCACGGGATGATGAATAGAATTGGTCCAAATAAAATCCCTGCTAATTTCAGCGACATCGATGCTAAGATGACGAATGCTGTCAGGAAGGTGAAAATGATTCGAATGATCGACGTCGACGAATCTGAAACCACGTCCTCTAACTGGTTTACATCGCTTGAAAGAACAGACATGATTTGACCGGTTTGCCTCATGTCGTAATAGGAGGCTTCCATGCTGATCAACGAGCGAGTGGCGTCCATTCGCAAATCGTGCTGAATCTTGTAACCGAGTGTTTGCCATGAATATTCAGAAATCCCCTGAAAAACTGCAAGCATTGCAAAACCAAGGAAAATCATGAACCCATAGCCAACCGCTGGGTCGCCATGAATGGCGTTGACTGCGTCTTGGACAAATCCTGGCCCAACCATTGTACCGATGCCTCCATCAGATTTCGATGTGAAATAATCGACGGCCCAGCCAATGGCGACAAAGGGCACCAAGTCGACAATTCGAGCGCAGGCATTACCGATGAAACCAGCCATCAAACGGCGAGGATAACGCAAGGCATAGGGGACAACACGCCAGACTTGTCGGCCGAGAACCTGATGATTCTCGTTGATGTCATCGGGGGACATCGGGTCTGACTTGGAAGCGTGGGCTCTCGTCATGTTTCAACGGCGCGAACCACGGCATTTGAACCCTCGCTGGTTAAGCCTGAACAATTGGCAATCCTACCAATCATTCATGTGGGAGCCGCGACTAACCCCGACCATGTCACAGAACCGCCGGCAGCAAGCCGTCATGTTCTCAGCCCTAATGCTGCTTCAAGTTCTCGCCCCAATCACGTTCATTGGTGCAGCGACATCACCCGATGTCGAATTGGACTCAACGGTCGATTTCGACCTGATGTCGAGCGTCGGTTTGCACCCAAACGGCGATGTTGCACATGGCTGGTTTGATGCTTCAGAAGGTGCCGGTTCCATTGATTTGCTCTACCGCGATGCCTCCGTTGTTCCGATCGATGATTGGGCGACATGGAGCGGCCTTGGAAACACGCTTGACGGATGGTTCATCCTCACCCACACCTTCCCCGTTCCTTCACCTTGGTTCCACGAACTCGCGGATGCTGGAATTGAGTGCCATTCTTTCCTCCCGCCAAATGGATTTCATTGCCAACTTAACGGCCACACAACCGAGGAACTCGCCAACTTAGCGGTCGAAGGTGTCGTCAAAATGGACGGTGTCGACAAGGTGAGACAAAACCTTGTTCTTGGCATCACAGGATTCGATATGTCATCGGAAAACCTCTTTGTTCGAGAAGGTGTTGCTTCTGCAAACCTAATCTTGAGTGGTGAAACACTTCCAGAAGGCATTGAATCGAGGGATGACCTCGTGATGGAATACCATCAAGGACGCTATGCTACGGCGATCATCAAACCAACAGCCATCGCTTGGTTAGCTGCTCAAGACGAGATCGAATGGATCGAAGAACGGCCGTGGCACACACTCGACAACGATGTCGCAGACACCGTGATGCGAAGCGATCTTGTTTGGAATTCGACCATTATGTCGAGCATCGATGCCTCATGGAGCGGTTTGGACGGTTCGGGTATTATCGTCACGGTTTCTGATACGGGCCTGGATAACGGAGTGAACAACAGCGCCATGCATCCTGATTTGCGAGACCATATTGTCGATATCGTCTCATTCCCAATGTCCGCTGGGTGGACCACTTCATGCGGAGCATCAAGCAACGACGACGGGGCGGAAGACCTGGACAGTGGCCACGGTACACACGTGGCAGGCTCAGTTCTAGGCGATGGAACAAACACAGGAGGTGCGATTCGCGGCGCTGCCCCCGAGGCACGGCTGTACATGCAAGCAACTGAGCAATATTGTTTGAACAACAATGCTTACTACTTGACTGGGATTCCTTCAGATTACACAACGATGTTTCAACCTGCGTACGATAACGGCAGCAGAGTCCATACCAACTCTTGGGGATCAAATATGGCTGGTGCATACACCTCGGGATCAATGCAAGCAGATTCAAGCGCGAGAACATATCAAAACATGACCATTCTATTCTCCGCAGGAAACAATGGCTTAGACACAAATTCAGACGGTGAAATCGATGATGATTCACTTGGATCTCCGGCGACTGGAAAGAACGTCGTCACCGTTGCTGCTGGTGAAAATGACCGCCCTTCAATTTCATCGGAATGGGGCGGCTGGTGGCCATCAAAATATCCATCTGAGCCAGTTCACAGTGACAAGATGGCCGATACTTCTGAGGGGCTCGCAGCATTTTCCAGCCGCGGACCAACCGATGATGGACGATTGAAGCCCGACATCACTGCCCCGGGCAGTTTTATCCTCTCAACAAAATCTCGATCCACCTCATCAACCGGATGGGGCGCATATTCTGGCAATTCCAATTACACCTTCATGGGTGGAACAAGCATGTCTTGCCCGCTCACCGCAGGTGCAGCAGCCTTGCTCACGCAGCATTTGATTGACAATGAAGGGCATACAAACCCGAACTCATCACTGATTAAAGCAATTTTTACAGCATCGGCTCGTGACATGCAAGGGCAATACTCATCAGCCGCAAACGGTGCAGGTGAAACGGCGCCAAACAACCACGAAGGTTGGGGCCTCGTGGACATGCGAAGCGCAGTCAATGCCACTTGGATCGACGGGGATTCGGTCCAAACTGGCGAGGAACGAGGATGGAGTTTCATCGTACCTCCTGGAAGCGCTGACCTTCGCGTGGCTCTTTCATGGACAGACCCTGCAAGCACTCCGGCAGCATCAACGAATCTGGTCAACGATCTTGACCTAGCGGTCAAGGACCCTTCGGGCACATGGACGAACCTCTCAAACAACTTAGACAACCTCCGAGGCCTCGATTTTTCTGCACCAACTCAAGGCAGTTGGGAAGTGCACGTGCTCGGCACAAGCATTCCGACTGGCCCTCAGCATTTTGCTCTCGCACTCAATATCGACTCTGAGTTGGTAAACCTCACTGAAGACATGGACCTGGACGGAGTTGAAGACGATAATGATGATTGCATCGATGTCCCTGGTACATCGAATCAAGACAGGGTTGGGTGCCCCGATACGGACGGTGACGGCTACTCTGACCCGAACGCCACATGGACTGTTGGCAACGGCGCTGACGCATTCATCAACGACATCACTCAATGGGCCGATACTGATTTGGACACCTTTGGAGACAACCCTAGCGGAAACAATCCTGATGGGTGCATCTCTGTTGCGGGAACCTCCACTGGAGACCGGTACGGTTGCCCAGACAACGACGGTGATTCATTCTCTGACCCCGATGTGCTTTGGACTCGATTGCAAGGCGCTGATGCATGCCCCAGTGTGGCTGGCCCCTCGACTGAGGATCGAAGCGGTTGCCCAGATGAAGATGGTGATTTGTACTCCGACCCAGACCCTGGAGGCATCAACGGAACAGTTTGGACGGTTGCAAATGGTGCTGATGCCTTCCTTGGCGACGCAACCCAGTGGAACGACACCGATACCGACGGATATGGAGACAATCCACCTCCAGCATCAAACCCTGACGGTTGCCCTACCATTTCTGGTACCTCCACAGCCGACCGTTTAGGCTGTACCGACAGCGACGGTGACGGGTACAGCGATGCTGACGCCACATGGACCATAGCGCTCGGTGCTGATGCATTCCCCTCAGACATCACACAGTGGGCAGATCAGGACGGTGATGGTTACGGCGACAACGCCTCTGGAAACAACGCAGATAACTGCCCCCTCGTCAACGGACAATCGAACATGCTCGGGCACCTAGGATGTGCAGACAGCGATGGCGATGGATACGCAGATCCGTACCCCGGTTACTCGATTGGTGACGGGGCAGATGCGTTCAAATTCGATGTCACTCAATACCTTGACAGCGACAATGATGGATATGGCGACAACGCAACCGGCAATTTCTCTGATTCTTGCCCGACTGTGGCCGGTGGATCGTCCTTGGACAGGTATGGTTGCATTGACACCGACGGCGACACTGCATCCGATGAAGACCTCAATGGTACAAACGGCCCGGTGTGGTCCGTGACCGACGGTGCTGATGTTTGGCCGTTGGATCCAACCCAATGGGCAGATCAAGACGGTGACGGTTACGGGGACAACCCGACTGGCACCACGCCCGATGCGTGCCCAATCATACCGGGCAATTCAACCGCCGACAGATTCGGCTGTACTGATTCAGATGGCGACATGTATTCGGATCCTGACAGTTCATGGCGCGCTGAGCATGGCGCAGATGCATTCCAATCTGATCCCCTGCGATGGTCGGATAGCGATTTGGACGGCGTAGCCGATCAGATTGATGATGCGTGCCCTTGGTTCCCTGGTAGTTCATCGATTGACAGAGCAGGATGCCCCGACACAGACGGCGACGGGTATTCCGATCCAGATGCAAATTGGACGGTCATAAACGGGTCGGATGCGTTCAAGACCGACCCAACTCAATGGGCCGACCAAGATGGTGATGGCTACGGCGACAATGCGTCTGGCACCCTTGCTGATGATTGCCCAACAGTCGTCGGGAATTCTTGGCAAAATGCCACACTTGGTTGCTTGGATACCGACCAAGATGGATGGGCCGACCATCAAGACACACATCCCAATGACAACACTCAATGGTCCGACATCGATGGTGATGGCTACGGTGACAATCCCGGAGGTACCACGCCAGATGCGTGCCCCTTCGTGGATGGAAATTCAACCAACGGCAACCGATACGGTTGCCTCGACAGCGACGGCGACGGTTGGGATGATGCGATTGACGCCCTGCCGGCTTTGTTTGGCCAGTGGCTTGATCAAGACAGTGATGGCTACGGAGACAATGCGACTGGACCCTATCCTGACGCTTGCCCGGGCACACCCGGAAACTCCACGGTTGATCGATACGGATGCCCTGACAATGACGGGGACGGTATGTCGAACATGAGCGATGCGTTCCCCGACGACCCCACGCGTTCCCAGGACTCTGATGGCGATGGGTACGATGACATGGTAGACAATTGCATCCTTGTCGCTGGAAATTCAACCGCAGACCGAACGGGGTGCAGGGACACCGATGGAGATGGATACTCCGACCCGACGGTTGCTTCGGGCAACGATGTCGACTGGAATGAAAGCAACGGAGCTGACGCTTTACCACTCGAGCCAACACAATGGGCCGATCAAGATGGCGATGGCTACGGTGACAATGCGACTGGTGCTCTGCCTGACGCATGCCCAACTGAATACGGACTCTCAAACATCGACGTCTATGGTTGCCCTGATGGCGATAACGACGGATCTTCGCAGGGCAACGACGCGTTCCCAGACGAACCAAGTCAATGGGAAGATATGGACGGCGACGGCTATGGTGACAATCCAAACGGAACCAACCCAGATGCTTGCCCGAGTGTGATTGGGACATCGACGATTGATCGCTTTGGCTGCCCCGATGAAGACGGTGATGGGGCGAGTGATGAATCCGATCAATGGCTCGGCGACTCATCCCAATGGTTTGATTCAGACATGGATGGATATGGTGACAACACTGAAGGTACGGATGGAGATTCATGCCCCCTCGTGTATGGAACCTCGAACCTTGGAACAACCAAAGGATGCCCCGATGGCGATGGAGATGGCTATGGAGATGATGAAGATGCATTCCCTGAACAATTCAGTCAATGGAGCGACCAAGACGGTGACGGTTGGGGGGACAATGAAACCTCTGGGGCCTACAAACCCGACCACTGGCCGAACGACCCCACCCGCAATGCAGGTGAGGCTTCAATGACCTGCACCCCAATTGACCAAATTGATATTGTCGGAGGAGGCTGGTTCAACTTCCAATGCACCGTCACAACAGAAATTGAAGAGATCACAGTCCGGGTCGAGTGGCAAGCCATGACCGCCGTCACTGCAAGTTCACAGACACAAATTCTGACTTTCAACGCAGGCAGTGGCAACTCTCAGACCTTGTCTTTTGATGGGATTGTTCGCTATGCAGGTACTCACGAATTGGTCCTTGTCGCGAAAGAACCGGGTTCTGAAGTCGGCATGGATACAGTTTCAGTCACCTTGAAGGCTTGGGATTCCCGGATCATCATTGAAGACGATACCGAGGGCGATGGAGGAATACTCGCATCAATGGCCGACAACCCAATTGTCCAAGCAGCACTTGGCGCTCTTGTCTTGTTCTTCCTCATGGGCATGCTCATCATACGCGGAAATGCCAATGAACGTAAGATTGCTGAAGAACGATTGGAGCGGGCAAGGGACCTTGTCAGCCAACGCCTCGAACGCAGCAGAAACCCACCGAGCGATCCTCGACAGCGTTCAAGGGCAATCCCTCCAAAACCACCGGGATTGAAGTGAGCACGCAACAGACCCAACCGATTCCCTCAATAATGAGTGGCTTCTCGGACGGAATACCACATCGTGCGGATATGGTGAAGTGGTATCATAGGAGGTTTCCAACCTTTTGTCGTGGGTTCAACTCCCGCTATCCGCACCT
>MDSV01146966.1_pt1 | contig 10599 bp, 10 predicted proteins | sample 810851 | NCBI WGS metagenome assembly MDSV01 (sample SAMN05326640, study PRJNA326480) | marine metagenome | isolation source: seawater | place: Atlantic Ocean: North East | collected 2012 | reverse complement strand
CGCAGGCAATTGGCGCGATGTAATTTGGGCGATGTAATTTGGGTGATGTAATTTGGGTGATGTAATTTGGGTGATGTAATTTGGGTGATGTAATTTGGGTGGGCAGGCTAGCCAAGACGGGCGCGGGCTTTCAGTGCCTGTGCCAAGGTTCCGTCATCCAGAAAATCCAGCTCGCCGCCAACCGGCACACCATGGGCCAGACGGGTTACCTCAACCGGCAAGGACTGCAATCTTTCATGAATGTAATGCGCTGTCGTCTGACCCTCGACAGTGGCTGACAGTGCCAGAATAACCTCGCTGACGCCGGTGCTGGCGCGGCTGACCAGACGATCGATATACAGATCTTCGGGTCCGCGCCCGTCAATCGCACTCAGCGTGCCGCCCAATACGTGGTAGGTGCCGCGAAACACGGCCGCGCGTTCCATGGCCCACAGATCGCCGACATCCTCGACAACGCAAAGAAGGCTGCGATCACGCTGCGTATCGCTGCAGATGCCACAGATATCGGCATTTCCCAGATTGCCGCATTCGGCACAGTTGCGGACGGTGCGCGCCACACTGCCAAGCTCCTCGGCAAGGGGCAGCATGAGCCGGTCCCGGTTCTGCAGCAGATACAGCGCGGCGCGGCGGGCCGACCGCGGCCCCAGACCGGGAAGGCGTGCAAGACGCTTGATCAGCGATTCAAGTTGCGTGTCCATATCAGAAAGGCAGCGACATGCCTGGCGGCAGCGGCAGGCCGCCAGTGATGTCTTTCATGCGGGCAGCCATGGCGGCATCTGCATCAGCACGTGCATTGTTGGTGGCCAGACAGATCATGTCTTCCAGCATGCCGATATCGTCAACATCGAGGGCAGCAGGGTCGATCCTGACAGCCTGCATCACACCCTTGCCGGTTACGGTCACGCTAACCGCCCCGCCACCGACTGTAGCGCTGAATTCGGTTGTGGCCATCTCGGCTTGCAGTTCTTCCATGCGGGACTGCATTTCCTGCACTTTCTTCATCATCCCGGCCATATTGCGCATCATTGTCAGTGATCCTCATTCGAAGGGGCGCCCGATTCCGCATCGGACTGCATATCGGTTTCTATCGGGTCGGTTTCTATCGGGCGAATATCTTCAATTTTTGCACCCGGAAACACATTCATCACGGCCTGCACGGTCGGCGTGGCGGCAATTTCATCCTTTTGCGCATCGCGGGCGGCGCTGCGTTCCTCCGCAATTGTCTGTCCGCCCTTGCCCTCGGCAAGGCTGACCATCCAGCGTTGACCGGTCCACTGGCTGAGATTGCGGGCGATATCACCGGCAAGCGTATCGGGTGCGCCGTCGGCCAGCGCAATTTCCAAAAGATTGGGCTGCAGCCTGACAGGCCGCACAAATGTCCGAATGCGGGCTGCAAGCAAGGCTTCATCATGTGATTCGGCCAAGGCGGCCACGTCGTGCAAGCTGGTCAGAGAGATGACTGTATTGCCCGTCAGGTCCGCTGGTGGTGGTGCCGACGGATCGGCCATCTGCCCGGCATCAAAATGCGGCGTCCGGTCCTCGGGCAGCATGTCGGGTGCGGGTTCAGTCCGGGGTTCAGCCCGGGGTTCAGGTTGCGGTTCAGCCCGGGGTTCAGGTTGCGGTTCAGCCCGGGGTTCAGGCTGCGGTTCAGCCCGGGGTTCAGCTTGTGCCATTACAGCGTTGCCGGCTGCAGCGCTCATACCCGCTGGCGGGGGCGGCGTGTCCGATGGCGCGCCAACCTGAGCAGCGTTTTCCGGGGCCGGGCTTTCTGCAGCGGGTGTGGATGCCGGCTTTGCAGCAGCTGTCGGGGCGGCATCTTCGCCGCGTCCCAGCTTGCCAATGATATCCGCCGGGGTCGGCATGTTGGCCAGATGCGCCAGACGGATCAACAGCATTTCTGCTGCCGCCATGGGTTGCGGCGCGGTGGTGATCTCGGCATGCCCTTTCAGCAACATCTGCCAGGCGCGCCCAAGGCGGGCAATGCCCATATCCGCCAGCGCAGTGACAGGCGCGCGCTCAGCCTCGAGCAGGCTGTCAGCACTGCCGCCAGCCGCAATCAGGCTGGCCCGGTGGATGAGGTCCATCAGATCAGCGATGGCCATTTCCGGTTCCGCCCCGTTGGTGTGGGCGCTGGCCAGCGCATCCAGTGCGCCAGCCGCATCACCAGACATCGCAGCATCAAGCATGGCAATCGAATCAGTACGGCCGGGCCGACCCAGCATGGCAGCAATATTGTCGGCGCTGATCTGGTCGGCGGTCATTGCGGCCGCCTGATCCAGCAGGGATAGCGCATCACGCACCGACCCTTCGGCCGCACGGGAAATCACGCTCAATGCTTCCGGGTCTGCATTAATAGACTCATGCGTGCAGATGCTGGCCAGATGGGTGGTCAGAACATCGCTGTCCACGCGCCGCAGATCAAAGCGCTGGCAGCGCGACAGGATGGTGACGGGCACCTTGCGAATCTCGGTCGTGGCGAAGATGAACTTCACATTGTCGGGCGGCTCCTCCAGCGTTTTCAGCAGCGCGTTGAACGCACTCTTCGACATCATGTGAACTTCGTCGATGATGTAAATCTTGTAGCGTGCTGACACCGGGCGATAGCCGACACCTTCGATGATATCGCGGGCATCATCCACACCGGTATGGCTGGCGGCGTCGACTTCCAGAACATCAACATGGCGCGAGGCCGCAATCGCCACACAGGGTTCGCATTTGCCACATGGTTCGAGCGTTGCATCGCCTGTCCCGTCGGGACCGATGCAGTTCAGGCCGCGGGCCAGCAGCCGCGCCGTCGAGGTTTTGCCGACACCGCGAACGCCTGTCAGAACGAAGGCATGCGCAAGCCGGCCCAGTGAGAGCGCATTGCCAAGGGTGCGGACCAGCGCTTCCTGGCCAATCAGCTCGGAAAACCTGTCGGGCCGGTACTTGCGTGCAAGGACGCGATATCCTGTCTGGATGTCGTCAGTCATGATGCCTGAAACTTATCGCAGTGCGCAGGCTTTTGCCACAGCGAAACACGCCAAACGGGAATCATCCCGCAGGATCATCGGGGACATGGCAGGGAGAATCGGACATGTGGGAAGCGGAAGACTGAACGACCCGCAAAAAGCCAGCCCTGGCTGCTTCCTCTCGGACCTGACCGGTTAGACAGGCGCTACGTCCATCCAGCCTTCCTGACCCCTATATGGCCGAAAGCGGGTGAGCCGACAAGCCCTTAATGGCGGTGGTTTCAGTCAGCGTTGCGCGCGCTGCCGGCTGGATAGGTGCCAAGGATCGAAACCGCGCCATCTTCGCAGTAGAAGCGCAATTCCTCCATCGCCAGCTGCATCGCTGGCGAATCGATATGGCCCTCAACATCAACGTAGAACTGGGCCGATGCTGAAGAGCCGGGCCGCATATAGCTTTCCAGCTTTGTCAGGTTCACACCATTTGTGGCGAACCCACCAAGCGCCTTGTAAAGGGCTGCTGGCACGCTGCGCACGGTAAAGACCATGGTCGTCAGCATTGCCATATCGCTCAGCGGCGGCGTTTCAGCTTCACGCGACATGACCAGAAAGCGCGTTGTGTTGCGCTCGGCATCCTCGGCATTTTCGACCAGCGTTTCCAGACCGTAGATTTCACCGGCAAGGGACGAGGCGATGGCACCGATCTTCGGATCATTCCAGGCGGCAACGTCCTTTGCCGCACCGGCCGTATCGGGATGTACCATCTGGCGCAACCCCAGTTTGTGCAGCCGCTTGCGGCATTGGGCCAGCCCCTGCGCATGGCTATGCACCTCAACCAGCGTATCAAGGCTTGCGCCTTTCGGGGCCAGAAGCCGGTGGTTCACCGGTTGAAAATGCTCGGCAATGATAAACAGGCCGGATTCCGGCAACAGGTGATGGATGTCGGTAACCCGGCCGGCAATCGAATTTTCGACCGGCACCATGGCAAGACCGGCTCGCCCTTCCTGAACACTCAGGATCATCTCCTCAAAAGAGGCGCAGGCCAGCGGTGTCATCTCCGGTTTTACGGCGGCGCATGACATATGCGAATAGGCGCCGGGAACGCCCTGAAAGGCGATGATGTTTTTTGGATCGGTCATGGCTGTCTGTCTGCGTGGCGCGTTAGGTGCGTGGCTGGATGCCGTGGCGGAGTATCATTGGCTGGCAGGGAGCTGTCAATATCGGGTGCCAATGCGAATCAGGTTCCAGAGAGGCGCAGGCGTGCGGCGTCCAGATCATCTGGTGTATCGATGCCGCCGGGGGCTTGATCAATCTCGGCGACCGCGATGACCATGCCGGCTTCGATCGCCCGCAACTGTTCCAGCCTTTCGGACAGTTCCAGCGGTGACGGCGGCAGGGCGACAAAGGCAGTCAATGCTGACCGCCACCAGCCATAGACGCCAATATGGTGATATTTTGGGGCCGGTCCCGTCGGCACTGCCGCGCGGCTGAAATAATGCGCTGTGCCGATCCGGCTGGCAGACGGGTCTGGCTGTGGTGCCCAGGTGACAACGGCCTTTACCACCTGCTCGCGCGCCACCTCTTCGTCGCTGGCTGGTGTGACAAGAGTTGCCAGCGCGGCATCCTGATGCGCCATGGCGGCCAGCAATGCATGTGGCACTGCCGGATCAAGTTCCGGCAGATCACCCTGCAGATTCAAAATGGCATCATGGCGGTGATCAGGATCAATGGTCTCTGCTGCCTCGAACACACGGTCCGATCCGGACGGGTGATCGGCGCGGGTCATCACCGCCTTGCCGCCAGCATCCTGAATGACGGCGGCAATGTCCGCATGGTCGGTGGCCACCCATACCGGTGCCAGATCGGCTTCGACGGCGCGTTCCCAGACATGCTGAATCATCGGCTTGCCAGCAAGATCGGCAAGTGGTTTGCCGGGCAGGCGCGAGGCTGCCATACGGGCTGGAATGATGATCACAGGTGACGTCGGGTTACTCATAATGCGGCAATTCATCACATAAATGCGGGTTTGCCTAGGCAAATGCGTCAAATCGGCGTTGCGGGGCTTGAGAGCGCCGCGCAATTTCGCTAAAAGTTTGGCCTGCGGTTGTGTGCCTGACCGTGGATGTGAGGGGAGCTCCCGACAGGGAGATACAAGCATGGATGAACTTGGTCTCAATAAATTATTTGCTGCGTTTCTGGTGGCCGGCCTGCTGCTTATGACGGGTATCAAACTTGCCGATGTCCTGGTGCCGCATTCCGAACTGCAACAGAATGCCTATGTCATCGAAGTGCCGGAGGGTGGCAGCGATGCCGCTGCGCCGCCCGTTGACAAGGGTCCCGAGCCGATTCTGGCCATGCTGGCCAGCGCGGATGCGGTTGCTGGTGAAAAGCTGGCAAAGAAATGCGTTGCCTGTCATGTGTTCGACTCAGGTGGTGCCAACAAGGTTGGCCCGGCATTGTGGAACATCGTCAATACTGACAAGGGTGTTGCTGACGGCTTTGCCTATTCCAAGGCGCTGGCCGAATTTGGCGGGGCGTGGGATTACGCCGCGCTCAACCTGTTCCTTGCCAAGCCGAAGGCGTATATCTCGGGTACCAAGATGAATTTTGCCGGTCTGAAAAAGCCGCAAGACCGGGCCAATATGATCGCCTATCTTCGTCAACAGGCAGATGCGCCAGCAGCGCTGCCAAGCGAAACCGAGATCGCTGCCGAAAGCGGAAGCTGATCGCGTATGGCAGGTGATACCGCCGATACGCCCGAAACCGGCAGGAACCGCACGCACAGCCAGCTCAGCGATGCCGAGCTGGCTGACTTTTTGGCCGGGCTGTCCGCCGTCAGCAGACCGTTGATTTGCGACTGGTTTCGCGGCAGTGAGGCGGTGGAATGGAAGCCCGATGCATCGCCGGTAACGCGCGCTGACAAAGCTGCCGAAACGGCATTGCGCGCCGCCATTGAAGCCCGCTTTCCAGATGATGCCATTCTTGGTGAAGAACACGCGGCCCGCCCTGGCAGCGGCAAGACCGGATATTCATGGGTGATTGATCCGATTGACGGCACCCGCGCCTTTGTCTGCGGGCGGCCGGTATTCGGCACGCTGGTCGGGCTGGTTGATGGCACCACCCCGGTCGCGGGACTGATCGACATGCCGATGCTGGATGAATGCTATGTGGGTGTTGGTGGCAAGACGGTGCTGAATGGGGCGGCAGCAACCACCAGTCAGGTGACCAGTCTGGCGCGCGCGCGCATTGCCAGCACGGCACCCGAAGCCCTGCTTCCCGACAGTCTTGCCGCGTTCAACCGGATGGTGGATCAGGCGGCGATCACCGTATATGGCGGGGATTGTCACAATTATGCGCTGCTGGCAGCCGGGCATCTGGATCTGGTGCTGGAAGACGGTCTTGCCACGCATGACATCATGGGTGTTGTCGAGGTGGTGCGCGGTGCTGGTGGTATCATCACTGACAAGCAGGGCGCGCCCGTGTCGCTTGACGGGACCAGCAGCCTGCTTGCCGCGGCGACGCCGGCGCTTCACGCCGAAGCGCTGCGCATCGTGAAGGCCGTATGATGCGCCATATCCCGTTCATTATGCACTTTCCGGACATGTATTGAGATGATTCGCATCGGGTTTTATGGAAGTGATGCCGATATCGATCTGTGGCGCGCAGCGTTGAAGACACGCCTGCCATCCTTCGAGATTGCGCGTCTTCTTGATGATGTCGGCCAGCAATGCGATGTGGCGCTGGTCTGGGCCCCGCCGCCGGGCGCGCTGAGCGACTGTGCCAACCTGCGCGGTATCATCATGCAGGGGCAGGGTGTTGATCATATGATGCGTGATGAAACGGTGCCGCGCAGCGTGCCGCTGGTGCGGCTTGTCGATCCGGACATGTCGAATGCGCTCAGCCATTGGGCGATATTTTGCGCGCTGGATTTTTGGCGTGATGCTGATCATTACCGGACCGCACAGGCAGACCGCAGATGGGACCCGCGCCCGCAGCGTCCGGCCACCGGTGGACAGGTCGGCATTCTGGGCACTGGTGCCATTGGCAGCGTGATTGCCCGCCGGTTTGCCGCACTGGGCTTTTCAGTACGCGGCTTTGCCCGCTCGGAACGCCATATCGAGGGTGTGGAGATGTTTGCTGGCGGTGATCAGCTGGCCGCTTTTGCCGACGGGCTGGATATCGTGGTATCGGTGTTGCCGCTGACCCCGGATACGACCGGCATCATCAATGCGGATTTTCTGGCCCGGATGTCGGCTGGCGCCTTTGTCATCAATGGCGGCCGCGGGCCGCAGATTGTCGATGATGACTTGTTGGCGGCCCTTGACAGCGGGCATATCGGGGGTGCGGCGCTGGATGTATTTGCCGTTGAACCGCTGCCGCAGGATCATCGCTACTGGACGCATCCATCGGTGCGTGTCTGGCCGCATGTGGCCGCGCAGACGAATACCGATACCGCAGCCGATCAGGTGGCGGCGGCGATCATCAGCATGATGGACGGGCAGGTTCCGGCCAATATGGTGGACTGGTCACGCGGCTATTAGCGGCATAAGACCGCAGATTCAAGCGAGACCGCAGATATAGTGGAACAGCGCGCGAAGCCCCATGGCCTCACCGCCTTTTGGCCGGCCAGCGCGCGATCCAAGATTCCATGCCATCACATCAACATGCGCCCAGTTTGTGGATTTGCCGGCAAAGCGGCGCAGAAACAGCGCAGCGGTAATCGCCCCGCCATATCCCGATGCGCCAGTGCTGGACAGGGCTACATGGCCGCCATCGAGATGGCGTTCATACGGATCAAACAGCGGCAAGCGCCACAGCGGATCATCGGCCGCGTTGCTGGCAGCCAGAATGCCGTCGGCGGTCGCATCCTGATTGCAGAACAGGGCTGGCAGTTCGGTGCCAAGCGCGACCCGCGCCGCACCTGTCAGCGTGGCAAAGTCAATCATGAAATCGGGCGTATCCTCGAGCGCCAGGCTGAGCGCATCGGCAAGAACAAGCCGTCCTTCGGCATCGGTGTTGCCGACCTCAACCGCAATACCGGCGCGTGTATCAATGACATCAAGGGGCCGCATGGCGCGCTCCGACACCGCGTTTTCAGCAGCCGGTACCAGAACGCGAAGCTGCAATTGCAGCCCGCTTTCCATGATGGCCGATGCCAGACCCAGCACGGTTGCCGCCCCGCCCATGTCCTTTTTCATCAGCTCCATCGCCTTTGACGGCTTCAGGTCAAGGCCGCCGGAATCAAAGGTGATGCCCTTGCCGACAAGGGTGATTTTCGGACCGGCTTTACCCCAGCGCATATCAATCAGCCGCGGGGCAATTTCGGCGGCGCGTCCGACGGTGTGAATGGCCGGAAAATCTGTTTCAAGGGCGGTGCCACTGGTGACCGTGATCGTGGCACCATGTTCATCGGCAAGGTGGCGTGCGGCGGCTTCAAGGCCGGCCGGAGTCATATGGTTTGGTGGCATATTGATCAGATCGCGGCAGAAACTGACCCCGCGCGCAACACCTGAAAGTCGGGCAGCATCATCGCCGGTCTCTGGCAATACAAGACGACGCCCCGGCAGGGTATCGCTGTCACCGCCACGAAACGCATCAAACCGGTATTGGGCCAACGCCCATCCAAGAGCAAAATCTGCGGGATCAATCGGGGCGCTGGCTGCCGGGTTATCTGTTGGCAGGTCAAGCTGCCAGGTGCCGGCAGGCAGTGCCCGTGCAATGGCCGCCGCATCCCAGATAGGGATATTGCCGATAATGCCGATGGCATCCATCGCAGGCCCGCCACCCGCTGTGTTGCCGAACAGGCTTTTGGTCAGCACCAGCGCGCTGCCGGACGTGCCGGTGAAGGCGTTAGCGGCAATCCAGTCCTGCAACGCAGCATCGCCAGCATCGCGCCAGGCGGTAAATTCTGCCGGTGTCATCAGGTGCAGCCGACGCGCTGTTTTATCCGGACCAACAAGACCGAGGCTTTCAAGTCCGCGCAGCTCTACATGTTTCATCGTCACATGTGTCATCGTCGTCAGTTTCCTGTTTCTGGAGTGCCGGCGCGCCGCCGGACGTGATGCATCCGCCATTGCAGGGTCAGACCCCGCACACCCAGATATAGGGTGAAGGCCCCCAGAATGCCATTCAGGCCGAAATCACGCAGCATCAGAACCAGCACGACATAACCGGCTGCCGACAGGATCATCGCGTTGCGCATGTCACGGCTGCACATCGCCCCGACAAAGATGCCATCCATCTGGAACGCAAGAAATGATGCCGGTGCCAGCAGGACCAGCCAGTGCCAATGCTGCAATGTCATGGCGGCAAGATCGGGCAGGGTGGTCATCATCGCCACAAAGACCGGCCCGCCCAGCCAGACAACAGCGGCAATCGCCACCGCCGACAGTCCGGCCAGGATATTGGTGCGACGTACCACGCGGTCCAGCATCGGCCGGTTCTGCCGTCCGATTGCCTCGCCAACCAGTGCCTCTGCTGCATGCGCGTACCCGTCGAGGCCGAATGCAATCAGCCCGAACATCACCAGATATAGCTGTGCACTGGCCAGGGTCAGATCACCAAGGCTGGCAGCAGAGTTCAGAAGCACCGCTTCGCTGGCCAGCAGCAGAAAGGTACGGATGACAAGATCGCTGCCAGTGTGGAAGAACCGGGTGAAGGCGTCGCGGTCAAACCAGGCGGGTCGCCATTGAAGACTGCGCCGCAAGACACCTGCCAGAATATCGCGCCACTGCCAGCGGAGTAATGCCAGCGTGAAGACCAACCCCATCCATTGTGCCGCGACCGAGGCCAGTGCCACGCCCTCAATCTGCATGCCAAGGCCCAGCACGAAGGTGACGTTCAGCACCAGATTGCCGACATTCACCAGCGTGATCTGCAGCATCACAAGCCGCATTTGCTGACGCCCGAACAGACATCCCAGCAACACCGCATTGCACAGCGCCGCCGGCACGGCAAACAGCCGGATATCGATATAGGTCTTCATCAGCGATTCGACCGTGTCACTGGCAGTCAGCAGGGTGCCAGCCGCCAGATGAACAAGCGGCATCAGCGCTATGATCGCGCAGCCCAGAAAAAAGGCAACAAACATGCCGCGCACCAGATGATGCTCAATGGCAGCATTATCGCCGCGCCCATGGGCCTGGGCCACCAGCCCGGTTGTGGCCATGCGCAGAAACCCGAAACCGAAATAGATGAAATTGAACACCAGACTGCCAAGCGCCGCACCGCCAACAAAACTGGGATCATCAAGCCGTCCCATCATGGCGGTATCGGCAGCACCAACAAGCGGGAAAGTTATGTTTGCCAGAAAGACGGGCCAGCTGATCGACCAGATTCGCCGCCAGCTGGTATGCTGGCGCCAGTCGGCAGCAGCGGCCGTCTCGCTGCCTGCGGGTGGGCCGGCTTGTGATTGGTTGCTGTTATTCATGTGGTGCCGTATTTCGATCTGGCTGAGGGTGGTGGCAGATGCTGTGCCGCGCCGACGAGGGTATGTGTCATGACATCCAAATGATATAGCAAACCGCTGTTAAAAATGCTTTAAACGTCGGCGATGTCTTGGTTGTCAGCACATTTTGAACGCCGCCGGGGCAAGGCCGCCATAGGGGCCGGGGAATGCGATCGTGTCCGTCTTGAGACATAAGACTGTCCT
>MDSV01019607.1_pt1 | contig 10599 bp, 8 predicted proteins | sample 810851 | NCBI WGS metagenome assembly MDSV01 (sample SAMN05326640, study PRJNA326480) | marine metagenome | isolation source: seawater | place: Atlantic Ocean: North East | collected 2012 | reverse complement strand
GTTATTTACATTAATCTGATATCATATCATATGATACCTTCGTATCATTTACCTTCGTAATAAACTTGACTTGCAAAATGTAATACGCACCTGGTATCGTCGACCAAGGGAAGTCGAGGTTTTTACCTTCCATGCACTGTCGACATTTTTGACATCGTTATAATTCGAGAACGTTGATTTAACCGCTCTGTAAAAATGTCCAGTTCACCTGGTATCGTGAACCAAGAGTCGAGCTTTCTTTCTTCATTGATATGATAAATACTATGATAAATATGATCCTCGTCCCAAATATGATAATTCATTATTATATTGTCGACATTGTAACTACGTACGAAGGTATTAATAAATATCTTCGTAATAATATGATAATAAATCTCCAAAGGTCGAACCGTTCGTGTGTGTGTGTGATGGTGTGGTGTAAATGCGTTCGTCCTCTTGGGTGGTCGGCAATAAATCCACTATAACTCCTAATTTAGGGGTTTGTGGTCGGGATTCGTGGTAAACACCTAGCTAGATTATTCTCAATAAGGGTTATCACAGTGTTATCACCATTCATTAAAAGTTAGTTACCTTCACCTTCGTAAAACTTACCTTCGTATATTTCTATACCCTAGCTAATCGTAGGGTGAAATAAGCACGGCTCGAAAACAGTGGACAGGTCCCAATAGCGTCGGAAGACAAGAGCTAGGATCCTCCCGGGAGTTCGGAGCAGAGCAGTCACTGTGAAACCCTCATGGACCCAGCTGCTCTCTAGAATGTTACCAGATTGGGCCCGAAATGTTTTATCTCGCCGTGCTGTTTTTTACCTTCGTCTGTTGGACATCAGTAACGAGTGCCGATGCGCAAGTTTCCCAGGTAGCTTTTGCTGACGTTCAAACGCAAGGAGTGTGCAATGCGTCTTTGCAACTGAAAAATTGCGGCGGAGTCCTCAATACTGCGCGCGACGATCGTCACACCTGGCCGTCTGATGTAGAGTCTGCACAGCCTCTTTATGGTCAAACGGAAGAATACACTCTTTTTGCCGACTTCGTCGCACAACTCATTCGTCAGGTTTTTCGCGATTCTAGCCACAAAGAAATTCACCTGTACGATTCCAGGAGTCCAGGAGAGTGCTATTTTCCGCTGCTCTATTACACATGCGCCAGCGCTTATAATGTCTGTGTTGAGGATATGAATACTACTGTGAAAGTAGCGCGGCAAACCCGCTCACATTCTTCACTCCAAAGTGAAACTATATCTGACACAGCAGCAGAAAGCGGAATAGAAATAATCGCCGAACCGCTCATTGTCCCGATGCTTCCGTGTTTTAGCTACTGCAATGATTCTTACGTTCAGTATTGCAAGGATAAGCTGCTAATGGCGCTAAACACTTCCTTGCCTGGTTTGCCGTCGCTTGGACAATACGTTGGTAACATAACCGGGTGGTTCAACTGCACTTCCCTGTCAGGTAAATCCGTGTATTCCAAGACCGACGCGACGGAGATTTGCTTGCCACGCCCGAAAGATCCTGGTTCCCCTGATTCACCTCCGCCACCTCACCAGCCACCTTTCCCACCTCCGCCACCCGTTTCTCAAGCTCGGAGAAACTCGGTGAACCTGTTATCCATGGTCGGCTTTGCTTATTTTCAACTCCTCCTCTGAAATGTAATGTTTCGCCTACGGGTATTCTTGTGCGGTGTGTAATACTGTCGAAAACATCGCTCGCGTATATATGTAGCTGTCCTGTACATTAGAAATGTTGCTTTTATTTGATAATAGTTCTCTTCCTGCCTATGTCGACAACTATCTCTTGTACTATTCGTCACGTTGTGAGTGTTTGATATTCGGGCTCTGCCATGCGCCAATGAAGATGACGAAGGATGCGGCAAGATGCGAGTATTCGATTTCAACAGAGTTGTGCTGCTCAATTCCTAGTGAGATAGCGACGCATACCCAGAACCAAACTTATACGCATATAAAATGGCAATGAAAACACCAAGCACTGCGCCTGCCAACACTTGAAGAGGAGAGTGACCTAGGACTTCTTTAAGCTTTTTTTGACTAATAGACTCGCCATGGAACATATCGTCCAAAATTCTATTTAGAACCTCTGCTTGCTTTCCAGCGTGACGACGAACGCCAGCAGCGTCGTACATCACTATGAGGCTGAATGCTAGGCTGAGGGGAAACAGTGTAGAGCCGAGGCCGTATTGGTATCCGATCGCCGTTGTAAGTCCAACGACGAGCGACGTGTGCGATGATGGCATGCCGCCAGAGTCGAACATCACGCGCCAATCCCATCTACCTTCCCTGTAAAAAGCAGTGAAATATTTCATCGTCTGCGCAATGAGCCATGACCAAAACGAAGACATGAAGACAAGGTTTTCACTCAGGTCAGACACGGCCGTGCCAAGAATACCGGCTGATATGCATGCGGTTATTACAGTTTGTCCGGTTAAAAGTGAACCAGCCAGATTGTCCCTTTCTGTTGGCACTGGTTTGGCTGAGCCAAGAGCTGCACATCCTTGCAGCTCGCTAGTTACTTGGACACGGTTCCCCAAGAGGGACACGGCGGTATTCAACGCGCAAAACCACAGTTTGGAGAAAAAATTAGCGACACTAGTTGAATCGTCATGTCTGCAAGTGGTAAGTTGACAAAAAAATGCCAAGGGTAAATAACCAGGAGAGGGACCTGATTGGAGATCCAAGGATTTTCTTTTCCCCTGCACATCGTTTCTGCCATTACTATCTTTGGCATTAAAAAGCATCCGCGGGGATGCCTTTATCCCCACGAAAGCCACAGAAAATTTCCGACTCAGCGCCTGATGGGCACGCCGGCCAGAAATGGAACGTGCTGCCGCCCAAGCGCCTCCGGAAAAGCTGGGGGCAGTCGCCATGGCCACGCGTGAACAAAGATAAAATGGCCGAGGTCACTTCCTTATCCAAAAGAAAATCTCCCTAGCAGTGTCAAGAGGTGCAAATATAGGAGTACGAAGAAGCGCGTTTCTGCGACTCAAAAGAACGCGACGTCACTGATACGCGACTTCACGCCAGATAAGACCTAGCTGTCTTTGTGCGTCGCCTGCTATGCCCGGCCTGCTATGCTCGGCCCATATTCGTTCATTGTCCGCAGACTGAAAGCCAAGGAAGATGATGAGATCGATGACACTTTAAAACACTAGACTAAAAGTTATCATGTCATAACTTTTATCATTATTCACATACGAAGATATAAATACGAACGAAGGTACCTTCCATTCGTACATTCGTACCTTATTGTTTTTGATAACAGATAATTTAGACTAGCATTTTAGGGTTCGTGTTGAATTTTTCATTCGTACCTTCATTCGTAGTCTACAAAATAAAGCCAAGCCCAACTTTCTTAAAGGTATCCAAAGTTCACGCAAACTAAATAGACTACTTTGGATAATATCTTGTGGGTCACGAGACTGATCCTATTTAGCTACCCTCATAGATCGCCACGGTATATTTTACCTTCGGTTCCTTCGTAGTCTATGGATACCTTCATTCGTTCGTAATAAGTGTTACGTTTCGTAAGTTTCGTATCCTTCAGCTACGAGTTACCTTCGTACCTGTAAGTTTTATCTGCAGTTATTTCTTCCGCGCGCGGACAACAGCACCGGAAGCGGAGGCGGTGGCGTCGCAATCACCGACAGTAGCCAGATGTGAGCTCGCGACTGTTGATAAAAGAGCACCGATGCACGTCTCGGCCATTATGCTCCGCACAGTCAAGTTGCGGGAGTTGCTGCACCATCTGGAGAACAGCGAGGTAGAAACAAGTTCAGACCTTGCTCAAACGGAGGCGAATGCACACCTTGTTTCAGGGTTGTCGAGCTCTCTCGTGAAGATTACGCAGCGCATACTTGCCGACGGTCAAAGATCAGTGAACCGCGCACCTGATGGAGAACGGATGCACCGTCGCAACGCTTTCAAGGAGAAAAATTTGGACTTTTATCTCGTGGCTGGACGCCAGCAAAACCTGAAACCATTTGTTGAGAGATGCGGCGCGAGCCAATCGCAGGTGAATTTTAAGAGCTGGGAGGCCAGCAAAGCTTTGAATTGTGCGCTTCTCAGGGATGCTTACGGGCTTGTCACGTGGGACCTTCCAAGGAATCAGTTGTGTCCACCTGTTTCAAACCGCTCAAATTACATACACTGGGTGGAGGATCTCCTTGAACTATCGCGACCAGATGGAGTCGATAAGATAGGTGTAAGTGTGCGCGGCCTCGACGTAGGCGTTGGTGCAAACTGCGTGTTCCCTCTTCTCGGCGCCTTGATAAATGGCTGGTCGTTTGTCGGGATCGATATCGTGGATACTGCTTTGAAATGGGCAACAAAGAATCAGAGGAACAACCCAAAGGTAGCTAATCTCATCGAAATACGGGATGCAAGTATTGGACAGAAGAGTTCGCGCGAGGACGACCAGCAATTTAGCACGTTACTTGGCATCAAGGCCGAGGAACGGTTTTCTTTTTGTATGTGTAATCCACCTTTTTTCGATTCAATGAACGCTGCGATGCTTAACCCACGCACTAATTTTGGGGGCACTCCTGATGAGATGTGTTATCCAGGTGGAGAGGAGGCCTTCACTCGGCGATTACTTGACGAATCACTCGTGATGAAGGATCGTGTGCATTGGTATACAACAATGTGTGGTAAAAAACAAACTTTGATAAAAATACTCCACTTGCTTGAGGTGGCAAAAGTTTCTACTATAAGGACAACACGGTTTCTGCAGGGACGAACTACGAGATGGGGAGTCGCTTGGTCGTTTTCATCGCGCCCTATATCACAATCACCACACATACGGTCCGAAGACATTCATGGGACAACTAGTACACCGCAAGTCAAGCCAACTTGGCGCACGACTTTTGACCTCCACGCAGAAAAAAAAAGTTTACGCCCTGCTGAGCTCATAGCTGAGCTCCATACCGCTCTAGCAAAAACTTGTACGGTGGTGCAGAAAGATTCGGAATTGCTCGACGCTGGCAAGATCAGATGCACATTTTTGGATGCCAAGCAAGTGAGTAATGGGGGCGATGGTTTCTGGGTCACTGTCTTGCATCCAGCCCCCGGGTCAACTGTCGTGTCCGCAGTGTGCGATGATAAATCTAAGACAAAATCACACGTGCAGGAACGATTCGCACTTGCCCTAGAGCTTGTCAGGGCTCGCCTGTTACATAAAGCGCGCTTTTCGTAAAATTGACTCTTTCTCCATATCTACCCGGGAATGCTTCCTCGAAACGTTTCTTCAAGGCATACCGAATCAAAAATTCTGCTTCATATTCTCTTGCTGCACTCATCGAAATTTAAGCTGTCTTGACTCAAGATATCATCTCTCGTACTCCGGAGTCTGGATTCGGGTGATGTGACGCTAGAAGCTGACGTCATTTATTCAATTCTCCACTCATTTGGAATTCAAGGAAATCGTGAGCTTGCAGGAGCGGAATCTTTCTTATCGATGTGTTCTGATAAAACATCAGGGTTGCCCTCAGCCACAAAAAGAGTCGTCAACTTATCTCACAAGATCGTCTGTTGCATCATCATCATTGTTGTTGTACTTCTAACTTGATGCACGCGACAATTACAAGCCGAAGTATTCACCTTTGGTTCTCGTAGTTCTTGAACCAGTGCGAAGGTGTATCCAAATTGTGCAGCAACCCGCATCCAAGCATGACAGCGAAGGCAAGTGTCCATAGCAACACCGCCGCGCCGATTGCGTTTATCTGTGCATTACACGTGTCATCGCAAATTAAGTATTCTTCGTGTGCGACGTCAACGAGAGACAACTCAAGTCCAACCACGTCGAAATCAAGCAACATTTGTCGTTTTCGAACAGGGGTCATTGAGGCTGCAATGAATGTTGCAACATATCCAGTAGAAGCCGACTTGACTGCACTTGAACGGCTCAGGAAAACACTCGCGTCCCCGGTGAGCGTATCGGATGAACCGCAAATTGAAATGTCGTGGGGCGTTCGATCCCACGCGTCGCTCGAAACAGCGTTTTGAGCGGCTCTACCTCCAGGCAGGTACTGCTTCGGCGAGTTCACCGACTTGAACCAAATGTAGTGCCGATCTTCGCAATCACCGACGATGTAGCGTCTGCTACTGTGCGGCTCAAGCATGCGCGCCACTAGTTCATTTGAGCTGCCCTCAAGGGGGACGTGCGACCGAAACGCCTGGCCCAATACGCCCAAATTGGTCGCCCGTGTAAGATCCTTCGCGCTTGCTTCGTTTGAGGCGATGTGCACCGCGACAGTCTGAAGTTGGCAGGACTGCGCTCCTGGTTTATTTACACAGGCTATGCTCGAACTCTCGTCTGAAGCCATCTTCGCGAGCGCATCACCAACCAGGTAAGCAAGAGCGTCCGCACCAAAAGTTTCGTGTGCCACTGTGTCCCTGTCGCTGCCGTCCGCGAAGTATGCACTATCGGTTGCCAAGAGCGGGCCGCCGGCTTGCGCGAAAGATATAGATGCAAGTGCGACTGCCGCCACGGCCAACAGCGCGGGGCGAGTGAGTGATCCTCGTGTGTCCATGTCCACCCCTGCGACTCGACGACAAATTTCGTACCCAGTGCGAGCGAATAAGTGTTCGCACCTGATAATTTTAATTTACTCTTATAAGAGTAACAAGTAAGGGTTAGTGTTTTCACTCACGGGTTTTCGGAAGTTCTTAGCTATGATGAGTCGTCTACTGTAACTTTTATATGTAAAAACCTATTTTTATTATTATCCATACGAAGAAAAGGAAGGTATGTAGACTACCTGTAGACTACGAGTTACCCTTTATCAGTAGTTATTAATATCCATCTTCGAAACGTAACACTCGCTCGAACGAATCAATCCAGCAAGCAATGCAAGTAAGGTCGAAGGTGCAGTGTAATATGATATCCATATTTTACTTCAAATAAAGTTAAATAAGTTGTCGTGTGATTTATGGCAAAATTCATTCACTTCACCGGTGTTCTGTGGAAAGACGCGCACCGTCGTGTCCTGGCTGGTCTCAATTTATCACCTTCGTAACTTTTGAACGTCTGCAACTTTATTCGGCACGCCCAAGTTACGGATGAGAAAGCCGCTAGATGGTGTGGAGAGGCCTAAGGTGCAAATACGAAACAGGGAGAAGATAACCATGTTTATAGGTCAAATGCCTTACGACACCAAGGTGGACGATATTGTGCCATGGCTCAAGGCCATCATGCAGAGACATGGTTGCGCGCACGACATAGATGCAGTTAGGTTAGCTGGGTCCGGTAACTCCAACAAACAGTTTAAAGGGTTTGCTTTTGTCGACTTTAAGACGCGCAAAGCGGCGAACATCGTCAAGAAGTTCCACGGCACCTTATTTCGCGGCCGCAAAGTGTCGGTTGAGGATTGTAGGCGCAAGGTTTACGTGGATTCAAAGAACGATCGTAGCTCTAGTGGTCTCAAGAAGGGGTCAGGATTTGTTAAGCAGCTGACTGGCACGGACACTGTTGAAAATCTCGTGAAGGATATCTGCAACACCAGTGATGGGGTCTTGGCGCTGACTGACTTTGACGACCAACTGAAATCCTTCTTCTCTGTCCTCCCGAAAGATGTATTATCAGCGGCCCTACAGAGCATTAAAAAACAAGCTACGAAAGCTCCACCTGCAAGAAAGGCACAATATTTTATGGTGAGCCAACTTCTCGCTAGTCTTACAATGTGGTTTTTCGAACAGTCTTCAAGCTGGAGCACTTTTTCCTCCCAGGGCATCACCAAAAAAGTCTCAAGGCAGTACTGGGAGAAGCGAGCCGCGAGGAGGGGGGAATGAACTTGTTTGCCAACACTCATATCGCATGTAAACACGTGTTCACGGGTCGACATGAAAAAGCTATCAGCCTGCGCGGCTCAAACCACCTGTACACCCCACACAGTTCGGCCCATTTTCGATAAGTTAACACTGAGGTGTTTTACAAAGATCACAGAGTTTCTAAATTGCGCGGAGAGACGCATGTTTCCTGCATGTTTGTTTGAAATGTCAAAAAGCCCAGTGCTGCCATCGATGTCACAGGAACCGATGAATGACGTTCTTTTCACAAAGGCTCTTCTGAAAGCCAAAAGAGAGGTTCCAAGCAGAGCAAAAAAACGGTCTGACAGGATGGCTCGGCACTCAAGCACCGTACTTCATCCGGACACTCTCCGAGGGTGCGTAGACAGACACGGATCGTGCGGGTGCGTAAACACACATAGATGCGGGTCGATTGTTAAAGTCCCACTCTTCTGACATTATTTCTGGGCACGTGTATGTCCAAAGATTTGAGAAACCTCCCATCTCTGGGTTGTCTGAAGATAGAACGAGCTTCCAGGGGCCACCGTGCTTTAGGCCAATTCGATAACCTTCATAAGAGTTTACCGGGTGAAAATTGAATACGAACACGCATTCGCCTCGCTCGACGACAATCATCTTATCGTTGTTGCACTTCAAGCTGGTGTATTGGTGGTCTGAGCAAAGATATTTGAACCTCGCCGCCACGTCGTTCATCGCTGTGTCGAACGCGTTGAGGTACTTGTACCTGAGATGGTCCATATCTGCCAAATCAAAGCGTCGGCGGCAGAGAAGGTATGAGTTTCCGTTCCCTGGGACAAATTCCCCGGTCGAAGCCTCGATTCGATCGCCGCGGGGGAAGTCAATCCACTCTGGATGTCCGAATTCATTTCCCATAAAATTCAGGTATCCTTCTCCGCCGAGACACATGGTGAGCTGGCGAATCATTTTGTGCAGAGCTATTCCGCGAGTTATGACTGGAGTATCCGGTGTTAAAGTGGACATGTCTGTGTACATGGCTGCATCCATGAGCCAAAACGCAGTGGTCTTGTCGCCGACTAGCGCCTGATCATGGGATTCGGCATATGAAATGCATTTTTCACCCCCCCTTCGATTCTCAAGAGTGTGAACGAGGTTACCCATATCCCATGCGTCATCCATGCCCCACTCACTTAAAACCTCGACCCACTTGTCCGCAATCGCCATCTGCAAGCGATAGTCAAACCCGACACCACCTTCACTCACGGGTCGAGCGAGGGTTGGCATGCCCGAAACATCTTCAGCGATGGTGACACAGTTCCCAGCATAAAGGGTGTGGAGCATATCATTCGCCAGCATGAGATAAACCATAGCATCTACGTCCGTTGACATGCCGAAATACTCACCGTAATCCCCTGTGAAGGCCATCTGCAGGCCGTGGTGTGAGTACATCATCGAGGTCACACCGTCGAAACGGAAACCATCGAATTTGAACTCTTCCATCCAATACCTGAGATTGGAGAGCAGGAAGCGCAATACTTCCCAGCTGCCATAGTTGAAACAGCGCGAGTCCCACATCCAATGATACCCTTGTGGACCGTCGTGGAAATACTGCCCGTTAGTTCCGTCGAACATGTTTATTCCATCAGTGGCATTGGAAGACGCATGAGAGTGGACAATATCCATAAGAACAGCAACGCCGTAAGAATGTGCCGTATCAATCAAGTATTTGAGCTCATCTGGCGTGCCACAACGAGATGACACGGCGAAAAAATTGGTGACGTGGTATCCAAAAGATGCATAATATGCGTGTTCTTGTACAGCCATCAGCTGTACGGCGTTGTACCCAAGCTGCGCAATACGGGGGATGACGTCGTCGGCGAACTCTACGTAAGAATTTATCTTTGGTTCGATTGACGACATGCCAACGTGCGCTTCATAGATTCGGAGCTCGTCCGGGCTCTTGGGCCGTGCATACTTGAACTGATACACTTCCTCAGGTGGCGGGTCATAATATATCCCATTGAAAGGAATCTCATCTGGTGCCTGAACAGCAAATTTTATCCACGCGGGAATCTTGTCAACAGGTTCCTGTCCTTCAACTTCCAGATGCACCTTGACGCGTGTGCCGTGGGGAATTGCGGGAGAACCATCCGCAAGGTTAGGTAGGAACACCTCGAACACGCCGTAGTCATTCTTGGTCATCCAAACACCCTCCGCTCCGGTAGACCAACCGTTGAAGTCACCAAAAAGGCACGCTGCCTTTGCGCCGGGCGCCCACTCGCGATAGGTAATGCCTTGCTCGTTTCGGGTGAAACCCATGACTTCGTATCCTCGAGAAAACTTTTCCATTCCTCCTTCGTTTTGGTCAATTGCATTTCGCAACCCACAATACTTTGACCAGCGATAGCCGAGATGGTCGCGGTACTGATTAAGTGTCCCGTCGAGTGCGGTGATGCCCCAGCCATCACCAGTTATGGGGGGGTATTGAAAATTATCAAAGCGATGCTTCGGCTCGTCGATTGGTTTGATTTCAGCCCCGTAAATGGGTTTGGTGTTCGCCCTGGTTGGGGTCACGGGCTGAAAGTCTTTTATCTGCTTTGGGTCAAGTCGCCCACCAGGGCGGGCCGCGGCTGGGCCACCAGTTGGAGGGCGATTCGCACCTCCGCCGGCTGCCGCCATAAAATTGTTTTGTTCCTGGGGAGGAGGTGCAGCGGCTCCCACAGGCGCCTCGGGAGAAGGAGCATACTCAATGCTTGCTGAGGGCGCCGGTGCAGGAGGAGAGGGTGGTCCCGGTGCAGCTGCTGAAGGAGGCACAGGAGGTGGTGCAGG
>MDSV01146383.1_pt1 | contig 10600 bp, 9 predicted proteins | sample 810851 | NCBI WGS metagenome assembly MDSV01 (sample SAMN05326640, study PRJNA326480) | marine metagenome | isolation source: seawater | place: Atlantic Ocean: North East | collected 2012 | reverse complement strand
TACTGACATTAAACAAACCAAGTCAATATCTTGAATAGTGTCTTTTAACAAGTCTACAGAAGTATGAGGGTTTAGTGCCACTCCTGCTAGCATACCTTCTGCTTTTATAGCTTGTAAAGTTCGGTGCAAGTGAGTACAAGCTTCATAATGTACCGTTAAGATATCTGCACCTACTTCTTTAAAGGTTTTGATATACCTATCTGGATCTACAATCATCAGATGTACGTCCATTGTTTTTTTACTGTGCTTTTTGATAGCTTTAATAACAGGCATACCAAAAGATATATTGGGTACAAAAACACCATCCATCACATCGATATGAAACCAATCGGCTTGACTTTCATTAAGCATTTCACAATCCTTTTGAAGATTGGTAAAATCGGCAGCTAAAAGTGAGGGTGCTATTAAATGTGACATAGTTATTAGATTATTTTGTGCAACAAAGTTAAAAAAAAAGAGAGCCGAAGCTCTCTTAAGTTTATCCCAAATAGGTTTTTAATATTTTACTTCTAGAAGTATGTTTCAGTCGGCGAACAGCTTTTTCCTTAATCTGTCTCACTCTCTCTCTAGTTAAGTCAAAGGCTTCGCCAATTTCCTCAAGAGTCATAGCGTGAGCACCATTCAAACCAAAATAGGCTTTAACCACTTCACCTTCTCTAGGTGTTAGTGTAGCTAAAGCTCTTCCGATTTCTTGTCTTAGTGAATCAATCATTAAGCCTTCATCTGGATTAGGACTATCTTCACTACCGATGACATTATACATATTACTGTCTTCTCCTTCTACTAATGGAGCGTCCATAGAAACGTGACGACCAGAATTTTTCATAGCCTGTTTGACTTCATCTTCAGACAAATCCAATTCTTTAGCCACTTCCTCAGCTGTTGGAGGTCTTTCCAATTGTTGTTCCAATAAGGCGTAAGCTTTATTGATTTTATTGATAGAGCCAATTTTGTTTAGTGGAAGTCTTACAATTCTAGACTGCTCAGCTAATGCTTGAAGAATAGACTGACGAATCCACCATACGGCATAGGAGATGAATTTAAAACCACGCGTTTCATCAAAACGTCTAGCAGCTTTTATCAAACCAAGGTTTCCTTCGTTGATTAAATCAGGAAGTGATAAACCTTGATTTTGATATTGCTTAGCTACTGAAACTACAAAACGTAGATTGGCTTTGGTAAGCTTCTCTAAAGCCATTTCATCACCTGCTTTGATACGTTGAGCTAATTCGACCTCTTCTTCTGCAGTAATAAGGTCTACACGACCAATTTCTTGCAAGTATTTATCTAGTGAAGCGGTTTCTCTGTTAGTTACCTGTTTGGTGATTTTTAGCTGTCTCATTTTGTAAGTTAAAATTAATAATTCGGTTGTTCTAGCATTCTTATACGCAGTAAACAATCAAAGGTTACAACTATTGATTATTTTTTTTCAGGTTTCGGTAAAAGTACTTTTCTTGACAACCTTAACTTACCAGATTTAGCATCAATTTCAGTTAATTTAACTTCTACTTTATCGCCTTCTTTTAAAACATCTTCAACGTTTTCTACTCTTTCCCAATTGATTTCAGAAATGTGTAATAAACCGTCTGTTCCTTTGCCAATATTTACAAATGCACCATAAGGCATAACAGAGCGAACAGTACCTGTATAAACATCTCCTACTTCAGGAGTAAATGTCAATGCTTTAATTTCAGAAATAGCATTATCCAATAACTCTTGAGTAGTTCCTAAAATTTCTACCTTTCCTTGATTATCGATTTCCTCGATAGTTATTGTGGTGTCGGTATCAGACTGAAGTTGTTGGATAATTTTTCCACCAGGTCCAATTACTGCTCCAATAGTATCTTTTGGAATAAACATGACATGTATTTTTGGTACATGAGGTTTAAGTTGAGCTCTTGTTTCAGAAATAGTATCCGTTAATTTACCTAAGATATGTAGTCTTCCAGCGTTGGATTGTTCTAACGCTTGAGTAAGGATCTCATAAGATAAGCCTTCAATTTTGATATCCATTTGACATGCAGTAATACCATCTTTAGTACCACATACTTTAAAGTCCATATCACCTAAGAAATCTTCATCTCCTAAGATGTCAGATAATACTGCAAAATTACTGCCATCAGTAATTAATCCCATAGCAATTCCAGAAACAGGTTTTCTTAGTTGAACACCTGCATCCATTAGTGCCATAGTACCTGCACATACCGTTGCCATAGAAGACGAACCATTAGATTCGAGTATGTCAGAAACTACTCTTACTGTGTATGGGTTGTCTTCATCAATCATTCTAGATAAGGCCCTTTGTGCTAAGTTACCGTGACCTATTTCTCTTCTGCTTACTCCTCTAATTGGTCTTGCTTCACCTGTAGAAAATGGAGGGAAATTATAGTGTAGATAGAATCTTTCAGAGCCAACTTGGGTTACACCATCAATTCTATTCTCGTCCATTTTAGTACCTAAAGTAACTGTTGTGAGAGATTGTGTTTCTCCTCTAGTAAATAGAGCAGAACCATGAGGTCTTGGTAGATAATCTATTTCACACCAAATTGGACGAATGTCAGAAGGGCTACGGCCATCTAAACGAACATTTTCATTAAGTACCATATCTCTAACAGCTTTTTTCTCCGCTTTCTTGAAGTAAGCACCAAGCATAAAGCTCTTTTCTGCTAATTCTACTTCAGAAAGTGTTTCTTTGAAAGCGTCTTTAATGGCTTTGAAGTCGTTGCTTCTAGCGTGTTTTTCAGAGGCTTTTTTTGCTACAGCGTAGAATTTGTCATAGCAATATGCCATTACATTATCCTCTAATTCTTTATCGTGATTCTCGTGAGAGTATTCTCTTTTAGTTTCTGTGCCTACTGATTTAGTTAGTTCCAATTGAACAGCACAGTGGGTTTTGATTTCATCGTGAGCAAATTTGATAGCCTCTACCATTTCTGCTTCAGAAATTTCGTCCATTTCACCCTCAACCATTGCTACGCTATCTGCTGATGCTCCGATAACCATATCAATATCTGATTCTTCTAATTGAGCAGGGGTAGGGTTAGCTATTAATTCGCCATTGACACGACCCACTCTAACTTCAGAAATAGGACCATTAAATGGTATGTCAGAAACTGCAAGTGCAGCAGATGCACCTAAACCTGCTAGCGCTTCTGGGCATACGTTTTCATCGTGCGAAACTAGTGATAACATAATTTGTGTTTCAGCATGGTAGTCACTAGGGAAAAGTGGACGTAGTATTCTGTCTACTAATCTCATTATTAATATTTCGTGATCTGTTGGTCTAGCTTCACGCTTTAAAAATCCTCCTGGAAAACGTCCATCTGCGGCGAATTTTTCTCTATAATCTACGGTAAGTGGTAGAAAGTCTACATCGTCTTTGGCCTCTTTGTTAGATACTACAGTAGCTAACAGAACAGAATTACCCATTCTCAATTCAACTGAACCATGCGCTTGTTTAGCGAGTTTACCAGTTCTTATTTCAATGGTTCTACCATCTTTCTGTTCAATTTTTTTTAAAATTTCTTTCATTTTTCTTTGTCTATTTACATACTAACGGATTTATACACAAAAAGGCAATTGAAAAATTGCCTTTTGCGTATTGTCCGCTTAGAAGATACCTTATCTTCTTATTCCTAAATCTTTGATTAGCGCTCTATATTTCTCGATATCTTTATTCATTAAGTAATCCAGAAGACCTCTTCTCTTACCGACAAGAAGTTGTAGCGAACGCTGTGTGTTTTTATCTTTTCTGTTATTTTTTAAGTGAGCTGTTAGGTAAGATATTCTGTTGGTAAATAAAGCTATTTGACCTTCAGTTGAACCTGTATTTTTTGAGTCACCGCCATATTTTTTAAAAATGGCGTCTTTTTCTTTAGCAGTTAAATGCATTATATATTATTTTTTATATCCTAAAAATTGGTCTGCAAATATAGAAAAACTTTTAAATAAAGAAAGATAATTCTCTTTATTTCTAGGAAGTGTACATATCTAGTAACAGAGAGACTTTGGATTTAAGGTTTTTTCGTTCAACTATAAAGTCTAAAAATCCGTGCTCTAAAACAAATTCAGAGGTTTGAAATCCTTCGGGTAAACTTTTACCAATTGTTTCTTTAACTACTCTAGGACCAGCAAAACCAATTAGGGCTCCAGGTTCAGCAATATTGACATCACCTAACATAGCAAATGATGCTGTTACACCACCTGTTGTAGGGTCGGTTAATAGTGAAATATAGGGCAGTTTAGCTTGTGCGAGCAAAGAGAGGTTAGCTGATGTTTTTGCCATTTGCATCAATGAAAAAGCGGCTTCCATCATTCTTGCTCCTCCAGATTTTGATATCATCATGAAACCACATTTTTGCTTAATAGCATGTTGTATAGCTCTACTGATTTTTTCTCCAACAACAGCACCCATAGAACCTCCAATGAAATTAAAGTTCATACAGGCAATAACAAGTGGTTTGCCTTCTATTTTACCAAATCCTGTAGTAATAGCATCTTTAAGACCTGTTTTTTCTTTAGACTGAATAAGTCTGTCTTTGTACTTTTTGGTATCCTCAAATTTTAAGGGGTCTTTGGATTCCATTTTAGAATCTAATTCCTTGAATTTGCCGTCGTCAAAAAGAATTGCAAAATAGCGGCTGGCATTTATTCTTTCATGAAAGCCACATTTTTGACATACGCTTAAGCCTGATTCATGCTCTTCGGTTGGTACTATATGTTTACACTTAGGGCATTTATACCACAATCCTTCTGGGATTTCCTTTTTGTCATTGGTGGAAGTAGTAATGCCTCCGTGTATTCTTTTAAACCAACCCATTTTGTTTATTTCAAGGTATTAACGTTATTTAAATCAGCAAAGGCTTGATTGAGACGAATTTTGAAGGCTTCTTCGCCTTTTCTTTGCCATACTCTAGGGTCGTAATATTTTTTGTTTGGAATATCACTACCATCAGGGTTTCCTATCTGACTAGAAATATAATCTTTCTTTTCGTTCATGTAGTCCCTTACTCCAGAGGTAAAAGCGTATTGAAAATCTGTATCTAAATTCATTTTGATGACGCCATATCCGATAGCTTCTCTAATATCTTCTACAGAGGAGCCTGAGCCTCCGTGAAATACAAAATTAACTGGATTTTCTTTGGTGCCAAATTTCTCCTTGATGTGTATTTGAGAGTTTTTAAGAATTTTGGGTTGTAAATCAACATTGCCAGGCTTATAAACGCCGTGAACATTTCCAAATGCAGCAGCTACTGTAAATTTATCACTAACCTTCATTAACTCTTCGTATGCATAGGCTACTTCTTCGGGTTGAGTGTAAAGTTTTGAACTATCTACGTCAGAATTATCTACACCATCTTCTTCACCACCAGTAATGCCTAATTCAATTTCCAAAGTCATATCCATTTTGCTCATTCTTTCTAAATAGCGTTTACAGATATCAATATTTTCTTCTAATGGTTCTTCGGATAAATCTATCATGTGTGAGCTATACAATGACTTACCATGAACTCTATAAAAATCTTCACTGGCATCAAGTAGTCCATCTATCCAAGGTAAGAGCTTTTTAGCACAATGGTCGGTGTGTAAAATAATTGTAGCACCATATAGTTCTGCTAATTGGTGGGTGTGCATAGCACCTGAAATACCACCTGCTATTGCTGATTGATGCTTATCGTTTGACAGCCCTTTTCCAGCAAAAAATTGACTTCCTCCAGCTGAAAATTGAACCATTGCTGGAGAGTTATTATCTCTTGCAGCTTCCAAAACAGCATTAACACTACTTGTGTTAACTACATTGATTGCTGGTAATGCATACCCGTGTTTTTTAGCATGTTCAAAAATCTCTTGCACTTCGTTTCCTGTGGCTACGCCCGCTTTTATCATCTTAAAATTAAATTATGTTAGTTATTAGGGCAAATGTATTAAATACTATTTTTTATTGAATGTTTCATAAATATATTTTTTTACTTTCGGCTTAAAGTTTTAAACACAGAATGTTAACTAAAAATCAAATTAAATTAATTCGTTCATTATCTCTTAAGAAGAATAGGCAAAAACACGGTTTATTTATTGTCGAAGGGGAGAAACTAGTAAATGAAGTCCTCAGTTCTGACTGGGAGGTAGAGGGTATCTACGCTACAAAAGAATGGTTAGGAGAAAATGCAACAATCATTTCTAATAACGATTTAAGTAGGATTTCATCTCTAAAGACGCCAAATAAGGTAGTAGCCGTGGTTAAAATTAAAAAAGGTACATTGGATATTAATAGTAATACAGTTTTAGCTTTAGATGGTATCAAAGACCCTGGCAATCTTGGTACTATTATACGTCTTGCAGATTGGTTTGGAGTTGAAGATATTATTTGTTCAAATGACTGTGTAGATTATTTAAATCCTAAAGTGGTTCAGTCAAGTATGGGTTCGTTTACTAGAGTTAATCTTAATTATACAAGTTTAATGGATGCATTCAAAAAATATTCTGATTACAAATTGTTAATGACAGTATTAAATGGCACTCCACTTAGCGAAATGACAAATGCTGATAAAAAGATTGTTGTGATGGGTAGTGAGTCTAAGGGAATTAGTAATAAGATTTTAGAATTAACAAGTGATAAAATTACTATTCCTAAATCTAAATCTTCAAAGGCCGAATCATTAAATGTATCTGTTGCTGCAGCAATTATTCTTTCTGCTATTTAAATTTTTTGGTGTACTTAGCCAATAAGCCTGTCCATTTACAAGATTTACAATAAAAACGCTTAAAACCAAAAATACTGAGAGTTAGTGTGTTAATTTGTTTGTCGTATATTTTGCTTTTATATCTGTCTAGAGGGTTACTGCAAATAGGGCAACAATTACTGTAAGTTTTGTTTTTTAATCTAGACTTGTAGAGTTTTAATCTTAGAGTACACAAAACTAAAAGATATACGAAAATTAAAAGAATAAATAAAGCAATGAAATCCAATTGGATAAAGGTTAGTGTTAAAAATACATTATTGCTAACTTAGGTAAATTTTTAATGACTTCAAATTTTTTCAGCTACTTTTTTTCCATCTATTGCAGCAGATACTATTCCTCCAGCATATCCTGCACCTTCACCGCATGGGTAGAGTTTTTTAATTCTTATGTGTTGAAGAGTTTCATTATCTCTAGGAATTGATAAGGGAGATGATGTTCTACTTTCTAAGCCAATAATATTAGCTTCATTGGTTAAATAGCCTTTCATTTTTTTTCCAAACACTTTAAAACTATTAGAAAGTGAATGAGCTATACTTTCAGGTAAAATTTCATGTAAAGGTTGGGATAAAATTCCTGGTTGATAAGATGTTTTATTTAATTTATTGGATATTTTTCTATTGATAAAATCAACCATTCTTTGAGCAGGAGCAACTTGTAATACAGGCGTTATTTTACACATACTTTTCTCTAAAGCCATTTGATAAAATAAGCCTTTCAATTCTCCATATTTTTCATATGGTGTCAAGTCTTCTTCTTTTACCTCTACTACTATTCCCGAATTAGAAAACACAGAATCTCTTTTAGATGGTGACATTCCATTGACGACTATTTCGCCGCTATTTGTCGCTGCGGGAACAATAAAACCACCTGGACACATACAAAAGGAATAAACACCTCTATTATTTGTTTGTGTAACTAATTTATAAGATGCTGGAGGCAGGTAAGGCCCTCTTTCAGAGCACGAATATTGAATTTGATCAATTAAGCCTTGAGGATGTTCAATCCTTATACCCATAGCAAAAGGTTTGTTTTTGATTTCTATAGATTTTTTATCTAAAAGTTTAAAAATATCTCTAGCAGAATGACCTGTCGCTAAAATGGTGTTTTTGGCCAATACTTTATCGTTGTTTTGTAAGACAACACCTTTGATAGTGTTACTTTCTATTATAAAGTCAACAACTTTGGTATCAAAATGTATTTCGCCACCATGAGACAAAATAGTTTCCCTAATATTGGCAATAATTTTGGGTAATTTATTGGTTCCTATATGAGGTTGAGCTTCTATAAGAATGTCTTCCTTGGCACCATGAAATACTAAAGTTTCTAAAATATCAATTATTGAACCTCTTTTTTTAGAACGTGTATATAATTTACCATCCGAATATGTGCCAGCCCCACCTTCTCCAAAACAGTAATTTGACTCTGGATTTACAATATGATTTTTATTAATTGCTGCAATGTCTCGCCTTCTACTTCTTACATCTTTACCTCTTTCAAAAATAATTGGTTTTTTACCTCTTTCTAATAAGGTTAGAGCAGCAAAAAGTCCCGCTGGTCCTGAGCCTATTATTATTACTTCTTCAGAATTAGAAACATCTTTATAATGTTTTTCAATTTTCAGTTTTTCTTTTATTTCTTTTTCAAAGATTTCAATTCTAAGTTGAATTTTAACTTCTTTCTTTCTGGCGTCAATTGATTTTTTTAAGATTTTCCATTGGGAAGGCTCGATGTCACTTGAATTCAATTCCTTGCAAATGTGATTATTTATAGAATCATCAAAAGCAGCATTTTCTGGGCTGAGTGTTAAGGAAAGTATTTTAGACATCGTATGTTGTTTTATTCAAATGTAAATGATATTGAAAAACCTCTTGTTTTCATTCCTTTTATTGAACGACTATAAATACTACCATCATTAACAACTAAATTTGTTAATCCAAAATTAGCTTTTAGTTCGGGAGAAAACTTAAAATAGGGTAGGTAGAAGTCTAAGCCCAATCCAATTTCATATAAAAAATCATCTTTTTTAATTTTCACAATTTCCAAGCCTTCATCATCAATATTTCGCTGAGAAGCTAAGTCCAAAGAATACTTTAAACCTGTCATTATATATGCTCTGCCATTATTGTATCTTGAAGATTTGTACTTTATGCTTACGGGAAATTCAATAAAAGTAGATTCAATTTTTTTGTTTTCATCTGTTAGAACAGTAATATCATTTAAGGTGTAAAATATTCTTCTTTCAGCCAATGATAATGTTGGTATAAATCTAAAGTCTAAATTGTTTCCGAGCCTCATGTTACTGACTACACCAAGATTAAAGCCTTTTTGATTTTGAGATTGAATTACAAACAATTCATTTTCAACATTAGAAACAGTAGTGAGTTTAAAGTCTAGAGTATTTAACCCAATTAAGAAACCAAAATGAATGGGTTTATTATCATAATTAGGTAGGTTTAATGGCACGTTATAGCGTTGAGCAAAAAGGTTTTGGCTTAGGAGCAAAATTATAGCGACTTTGTAAATTTTTTTCATACTGCAATATCGTAAAAAAAATAGAATTATTTTGTTGCTGTATACAAAGCTGCTATGCCAAACGTTAAGGCCTTAAATTTTGGCTCTTTAAAGCCCGCTTTCTCTAGTTCTTTTATAAAAGCATTTCTACTAGGAAATGCAGCTACAGATTCAGGCAAGTAGGTGTAGGCGGAGTTGTCTTTAGAAAAAAGTTTGCCAAGAAGTGGCAGTATAACTTTAAAATAAAGCCCATAAAATTGTTTAAATGGGAAAATTGTCGGTTCGGCAGGCTCTAAAATAGTAAGTTTACCACCAACTTTCATTACCCTACACATTTCGCTTAACCCTTTATCCAAGTTTTCGAAATTTCTGACACCAAATCCTGCAGTAACAGCATCAAAAGTATTGTCTTCAAAACTTAAATCTTCAGAGTCTCCATATTGCATATCGATTAGTTTGTCTAGAGATTTCCTTTTCATTTTTTCTCTACCTACATCTAGCATATTATTAGAAATATCTACTCCAATTACTTGGGTTGGGTTAAGCCGACTTGCTTCGATTGCCAAGTCTCCTGTTCCAGTAGCGATATCTAAAATCATTTTAGGATTTACTTTAGCAATTTCTCGGACTGCTATTTTTCTCCAAACAATGTCTATTCCTAATGATAAAAAATGATTTAAGAAGTCGTACCTACTTGCTATAGCATCGAACATTTTGGCTACTTGTTCTTTTTTAGAGGTTTTGTCTTTGTTATATGGAGTGATTTTTGTTCCCAATGTTAAAATTTTAGGGTACAAAGATAGCTAAATACTATTCTTTTATTCAATATCTTTCTTGTTGATACTGTTTACAAATAAGATATTACCTAAGCTATCGTAACCTTCAAAAATATCGAGCTTTTGTTTTTTTACTAATTCTCCTCTAAAGCCAATAATTGTTAAATCTGAATTTGAAGAGCGTTTGTTTATGATTTCTTTGATACTTACTTCCTCATCGTGAGGAACCATTTTCATATTTCTAGGCGATATTGGAAGTCGTCCCGACTCTATATAGTCAAACATTTGGTTTTTGTATTCTTCGAATTTATCTTCTGGGTAAACAGTGAATACTTTTATTTGAGCCTTTTTCCATTCTGGATGACCTAAGATGATGTAACCTAATAGAATCATCATATTTGAATTTTCATAGTCTCTTGATGATATCCAAATATGTATTTCTTCTTTTTTGTCAACTTTTTTATCATTGGAGCGCATTATGGCTACGTCATAGCCAGTTGTATGAAGTAAATTAAAGTTACTCATTACATCTTCGAAAGATTCTTTATCAGATTCTCCATATTCTAATAGTAT
>MDSV01106717.1_pt1 | contig 10600 bp, 9 predicted proteins | sample 810851 | NCBI WGS metagenome assembly MDSV01 (sample SAMN05326640, study PRJNA326480) | marine metagenome | isolation source: seawater | place: Atlantic Ocean: North East | collected 2012 | reverse complement strand
TTTTATTGAGAAAGTGTGACGCTTATAGTCTAAAATTGAAGTAAATCAAGCGGTTAAGAAGAAAAAAAAGGGAAAAATATCGTGAAAATAAAGGGTTTTTTTTGATTTTTTGAAGTTACTGAATTAATAATTAAGAAATCTAAATGAAATTCACAATATTAAAAAACAAGGTCATAATTCAAAAAAACATATCAATATTTTTTCTATTAATATTAGCAATAACATCAATAGTTAGTATGCAAATTTATAATGTAAATAAGAAAAAAATAAATAAAAACTATAGTGAATTAGTTAATAATACTTATTTTCAAAAAACTATAAATCATATTTTTGATAATCTTGAGTCCAGATATGAAAATGTAAGACATGTAATAATTTTAGGTGAAACATTTGATAAAATATTAAATAAATATCAAATTCCTGAAAAAGAAATAACAAAATTAAAAAAAAAAATATCCGAAACAAATAGCTTAAATAAACTTAAACCTAATCAAGTTATCGAATTTTCTTTCGATCGTTCTAAAAATAATAAAATAACATCTTTTTTGTTGCCAATTTCTAGAACTGAAAAAATTTATTTATCACTTAATATAAAAAATAATACATATAATAGAAAAAAAATAATAACTAATTTGAATAAAAAAATTATATTTAAAGAAGGAAAAATTACGCAAAGCTTATACAAAACTGCTACAAACTTAGGAATAAAAGCAAATATAATAGTAAAATTTGCAAGAATTTATGGATTTCAAATCGATTTTCAAAGAGACATTAGAAAAAATGATAACTTTCAAATAATGTATGAGGTATTTGAAGATGATGATGGAAAAATATTCGAAACAGGAAATATTATTTTTGCTGACCTTAAATTAAGAGGTCAAAATAATTCATTATATTATTTTAATGAAAAAGGTAGCGAAGGTCACTACGATAAAAATGGAAAAAGCGCAAAAAAAGCTTTAATGAAAACTCCAATAAATGGAGCAAGATTGTCATCTCCTTTTGGAATGAGAAAACATCCTATTGATGGATTTAATAAAATGCACAGAGGAACTGATTTTGCTGCACCACTAGGAACTCCTATCATGGCTTCAGGAAATGGAGTGGTGGTTAAAGCTGGATGGTGCGGAGGTGGTGGAAATTGTGTAAAGATAAAACACAATTATACTTACTCAACTATTTATGCACACATGTCAAAATTTGCTTTTGGTATTAAAAAAGGTGTAAGAGTTAAACAGTCTCAAATAATCGGCTACGTTGGTTCAACTGGAAAATCTACAGGCCCTCATTTGCATTATGAAGTAATTGAAAACGGAAAAAAAATTAATTCACAAACATTAAATTTACCCTCAGGAAAAATCTTAAAAGGAAAGGAAAGAGAAATTTTTGAGGTTAAAAAAATTAAGCTTGATGTTTTAAAATCAGAATTAATTTTAGGTTTAAATTAATTAATTGTTAACAATTTTTTTGTCTTCTTCTTTATTATCTTTAGACTCTGATGTTGTCGTATTAGACTCTGATGTTGTAGTATTTTTATCAAGTTCATTAATTTCTTTAAGATGGTTAATATTTTGTTTTTCGTTTAATATTCTTGTAAAATGGTCTGCATGTTGAAAATAATTTTCTGATAAAATTTTGTCTTCATTTGCAAGGGCTTCTCTTGCTAAATCTGTATATTTTTCTATTAGTTTTGATGCATTGTGATTATTTCTACCAGGTGTTTTTCTTTGAAAATTTACATTTGTTGAAAAATCTGATTTAAATTTAACGTTATCTCCACCTCTTCTAAAATTTCTATCGTTACTTCTAAATCTTCTTCTATTATGATTTTTATTATTTCTAAATGTTACCATTTTATTTATTATATTTTTGTACTAACAATACATCGATCATTTCTAGCATAATCTTTTACAACTTTATTAATATAAAATTTATTGTTTTTTAAAATATCTATAACTTTATTTTTTTGATCAAAACCTATTTCTAAAATAAACTTTCCATTTTTTTTTAACAATAATGCAGTTCTATTAATTACTTTTGTAATTTTAGAAAGCCCATCTTGTCCACCACTTAAAGCAACCTTCGGTTCATACTCTAAAATATCTTTTTCCAAATACTTTAAATCTTGATCTTTAATATATGGAGGATTAGATATAATAAGATCATATTTACCAATCAAAAATTTGTCAACATCAGATTTATAAAACGTAGTTCTATTTTCTAAATGATGCATTTTTGCATTAAAACTGGCTACATTTATTGCTTTTTTTGAAATATCAATTCCAACCCCAAAAAAGTTTTTTCTTTCTTTCAGTATCGACAGCAAAATACATCCGGAACCCACGCCTATTTCAAGAACTCTTAGTTTATGATTTATTTTGTATAATTTTAATGTTTCCTCAATTAAAATTTCTGTATCTGGTCTTGGAATTAAAACATTATTATTTATGTAAAAATTATTTTTCCAAAACTCTTTATTTTTGACAATATAAGCTATCGGTTCTCCGTTTTTACGTCTTTCAATTAAATAATCAAATAATTTAATATTTTTATCATTTATTTTTTTTTGAGGATTTAATATTAAGTATTTTCTATCTTTTTTTATCACTCTAGATAATAGAATTTCACTATCTAATTTTGCTAAAGCATTAGACAAAAAATATAATTTTTTGCTATAATTATTAAGTAAATTTTTAATATTCATTTAAACTAAATTTTTTAATTTTTCCTCTTGTGCTTGTAAATTTAAATTTTCAATCATTTCATCAAACATTTCACCTTGCATAAACTCTTCTAGTTTATGTAAAGTAAAATTTATTCTATGATCAGTCACTCTTCCTTGAGGAAAATTATAAGTTCTAATTCTTTCAGATCGATCACCTGTGCCTATTTTATTTTTTCTATCTTTTGATCTTTCGTCTTCCTTTTTTTGTCTTTCTAACTCGTATATTCTTGATCTTAAAATTTTTAATCCTTTTTCTTTATTTCTAATTTGAGATTTTTCATCTTGTTGACTTACTACAATTCCTGTTGGAATATGAGTTATTCTAACTGCTGAGTCTGTTGTGTTAACACTTTGTCCACCTGGTCCGCTACTTCTAAAAACATCAATTCTTAAATCCTTATCCTCTATTTTTACATCTATATCCTCTGCTTCAGGTAAGACTGCAACTGTTGCTGCAGATGTATGAACTCTCCCTTGTGTTTCAGTATCTGGAACTCTCTGAACTCTATGAACTCCACTCTCATATTTTAAAGTTGAATAAATATTTCTACCCTTAATAGAAGCTATTACTTCTTTTAAACCTCCAGCATCACTTTTCGAAATACTAATCAATTCTAAAAGCCATTTCTTTTTATGACTAACTTTTTCATACATTTTAAAAAGATCTGCCGCAAATAAACTCGCTTCAAGACCCCCTGTTCCAGCTCGAATTTCAATAATTGCATTTTTTTTATCAGCTTCATCTTTCGGTAGCAAAAATAACTTTAATTTTTTTTCATTTACTTCATTAATTTTTTTTTTTTCTTCTAATTCGTTCTCAGCCATTATTTTCATCTCTTCATCACTTGATGGGTCAGAAATTATTTTTTCTAACTCTTTTTTATCTTGCTCAAAAGAATTAAATTCTTTTGCTTCATTTATAATTTCGTTTAAATCTGAATATTCTTTTGATTTATCTGCAAAAAGTTTTTTATCTATTTTTCCTGAAGATAATTCAGTTTCAAGATCAGTATGTTTTTGTATTAAATCCTTAACTTTTTTTTGAGGAACCATTACTTTTTCATTTCTAATTCTAGTGCTTTTTTTTCAACCAAATTTACTATTTTAGATATAATATCAGCGTTAGATATTTTTTCAGACTGAATTCCATTTAGATAAAGCATATTGCTTCCTTTTCCACCCCCAGTTAAACCAATATCTGTTTGAGCGGCTTCTCCTGGTCCATTAACTACACAGCCAATTATTGATAAAGTAATTGGAGTTTTTATATGTGCAAGCTTTTCTTCCAAAATTTTTACTGTGTCTATAACTTGAAAAGCTTGACGAGCACAAGTTGGACATGAGATAATTTTAACTCCTCTCTCTCTTAAGTTTAAAGATTTCAATATTTCATTTCCTATTTTAATTTCTTTTATTGGATCGTCAGAAAGGGAAATTCTAATTGTATCTCCAATTCCTTCTAATAATAATGTTCCAAGTCCAATTGATGATTTAATGCTACCAGGGATAAAACTACCCGCTTCTGTAATTCCCAAATGAAGAGGATAATCACAAACTTTTGATAATTGTCTATATGCTGCTATTGACAAAAATACATCTGATGACTTTACACTTATTTTAAAATTAAAAAAATTCTGATCTTCTAAAATCTTAATATTTCTTTGAGCACTTTCTACTAATGCTTCCGGACAAGGTTCTTTGTACTTTTCTAATATATCCCTTTCTAAAGACCCTGCATTAACTCCAATTCTTATTGCACAATTATTATTTTTTGCTGCCTTAAGCACCTCAAAAATTTTTGTTTTTTCACCAATATTACCAGGGTTTATTCTTAAACATTTTGCTCCATTTTCTGCTGCCTCAATGGCTCTTTTATAATGAAAGTGAATATCTGCAATGATCGGGACCTTAGAATGTTTTGTAATTTCTTTTAAAGCTCTCGTAGAGTCCTGATCAGGACAAGATACTCTCACTAAGTCAGCTCCTTCATCAACTGCTTCGTTTATTTGTTTAATTGTTGCTTTAACATTTGTTGTTAAAGTATTAGTCATTGTTTGACATAAAATTGGATTATCTCCACCAATTTTTACATCTCCAACATTAATTACTCTGGTTTTTCTTCTTTTTATATCTCTAAACGGTCTTATGCTCATGACTTTATAAATCTAAACCAAACTCTTTGTGAAGCGCGGAAACAGCTTTCTTTAAATTATTTTTATTAATCAAAACTGAAATTTTTATTTCAGATGTTGAGATTACTAAAATATTAATACCTTTGTTTGCTAGTGTTTGAAACATTCTGTATGTTACACCAGGTGTTGTAATCATGCCAACACCAATAATTGATACTTTTGAAACATTTTTATCAATAATTAATTTTTTAAACTTAACATTTTTGTTTTGTTTAATGAGTTTCGATGTTTTTTGTAATTCATCCAATTTGATTGTAAATGTCAAATCAGTTTCTTTTCCATTGGCAGATATATTTTGAACTACCATATCAACATTTATAGAACTTTGTGAAAGTGGTTTAAATATAGATGCAGCAACTCCGGGTCTGTCTTTAACTCCAACAAGAGTTAATTTTGTATCATTCCTCGTTGATGTAATACCTGTAATGATTTTATTGTTCGATATATTTTTTCTTTTTGTTATTAAAGTCCCCTTATTTTTTACAAAAGAAGATTTGACTGTAACATCGATTCTATTTAACCTTGCATCTTGTATGGAGTTAGGTTGCATTACTTTTGCTCCTAGTGATGCCATTTCTAACATCTCTTCATAAGAAATTATTTTTATTTTTTTTGCTTTTTTTAATATACGAGGATCAGTAGTCATAACTCCTGACACATCTGTATAGATAATACATTTACTAGCTTTAAAAAATTTTGATATCATTATTGCACTAGCATCAGATCCGCCTCTTCCAAGTGTAGTAATTCTGTTATCTTTATTTATTCCTTGAAATCCTGTAATTACTGGAATACCTCCTGACTTCAAAAATTTTAATATTTTTTTTTTGTACATTGAGCTAATTCTCGAAGAACTATAGTTGCCCTCTGTAAGTATAGGAATTTGCCACCCCATCCAAGAACTAGATTTGTATCCAAGGTGATTTAGCCTTCCTGCAATTAATGCACATGAGGCCTGTTCTCCTGTTGAAACTAAAACATCATATTCAGATGAATTAAAGTTTTTTGATATCTTTTTAGATTTTTTTACTAAATCATTGGTCGCTCCACTCATCGCTGAAGAAACAACAATCACTTTATATCTTTTTTTTACGTAACCAATAACGATATTGGCAACTTTATTAATCCTATCTATTGTACCTACTGAGGTACCACCAAATTTTAATACAACAATTTTCATTGATATCTTTTTTAAAAAATATTTAAATTATGTTGATAAAATACATCTTAATTGTAATGTCAACAACCTTTCAAATATGAGCACAATAAACAAAAAAGAAATAGATAAATTTTCAAAGATCGCTTCTGAATGGTGGAATCCTAATGGAAAGTTCAAACCATTACACAAATTTAACCCCATAAGAATCCGTTATATAAAAGATAATATAATTCAAAATTTCAAATTAAGATTTTCTGATAAACCATTAAAAAATATAAAAATTTTAGATATTGGTTGTGGAGGAGGACTATTGTCAGAACCAATGTGTAGGTTAGGGGCAGATGTAATAGGTATTGATGCCTCAGAAAAAAATATTCAGGTAGCAAAAATTCATGCGAAAGAAAATAAATTAAATATTAACTATGTTTGTACTACTCCTGAAGCCTTAAAAAATAAAAAATTTGATGTTATTTTAAATATGGAAATAGTTGAGCATGTTGAAGATGTGAGTTTTTTTATAAAAAAAAGTTCAGAGTTACTAAAAAAAAATGGTGTTATGTTTGTTGCAACATTAAACAAAACTTTAAAATCTTATTTATTTGCAATTGTTGGGGCAGAATATTTCTTAAGATGGTTGCCAATAGGCACTCATGATTGGAACAAATTTGTAAAACCCTCAGATTTAGTTAAGATTGCGAAAGATAATGATTTAAAATTAGAAAAAATAAATGGCATGAGTTTTAACTTATTAGATGATGAATGGAGTGTCAGCTCTGATGACTCTGTGAATTATATCGCTAAATTTAAAAAGAATTAATTATCATTCTCATGAACCCAAGGTATAGTTTCTGTATCAATACCCTCTTCTTTTAGTTCTTTAACCTCTTCAAGTGTTGCATTTCCATAAATGCCATTTTTTTTCTTATTACCATTATAGTGTATTGAGCGTGCCTCATATGCAAAATTTTTTCCCACATAATCAAAATTATTTTTAATAAATTTTTGATATTCTTTAATCTTATTTCTTACTTTTATATATTTCTTATTTTTTTCTATTTCAAAAGTTTGTTTTTTAGAATTTAAAACATTTGGTGACATTAAACTTTTTTCAACTCTAAAAGAATTGCATTCATGACAATTAATATGTTTATTTTTTTTTAATTTTTCATATTCAATTGATGATGCAAACCAACTATCAAAAGATATATTACAGTCTTTACATTTTAACTTGTACTTTATCATTAATTATACATAGTAATTTATTTTAATAATTCAACAAACTAATTAAGTTCTATAATTTGCATTAATTTCAATATATTTTTTAGTAAAGTCCATTGTATAAGATGTAAATTTTTTTTTTCCTAACCCAAGATCAACTTCAATATCAATTTTTTCATTTTTCATATATTCAGAAACTTCTTCTTCATTATATGAATTTACTAATTGACCTTTTTCAATAATTTTAATTGCACCAAATTTAATTGACAATTTATTTAAATTAAGATCTACATCTGATTTTCCTATCGCCATAACAACTCTTCCCCAATTAGGATCTTCGCCTGCAATTGCAGTTTTTACTAAAGGAGAGTTTGCTATTGAAAAAGCAATTTTTTTTGCATCATTTTGAGTTTTGGAATTATTTACCTCTACAGTTATAAATTTTGAAGCTCCCTCTCCGTCCCCTGCTATCCTTTTAGCAAGATTTAAAAGTACAGAATGTAAAGAAGCATCAAATTCTTTTATTTTATTATCGTTTATATTTTGGATTACTGAATTTTTTGCTATTCCAGTAGAAAATATCGAAACCATATCATTTGTACTTGTATCACCATCACAACTAATAGCATTGAATGTTGTTTCTATATTCTTTTTAAGTAATTTTTGTAATATATTTGGAGTTAGATTTGCATCAGTAAATATATAGCCTAGTGTTGTTGCCATGTTTGGAAAAATCATTCCTGAACCTTTTGCAATGCCAAATATTTTAACATTTGTATTTCCGATTTTACACTCTTCCATGGCAAGTTTCGGTGTTAAATCTGTTGTCATAATCCCAAGTGCCGCTTTTATCCATATATATTTGTTTTGGGTATATTTAATTTTTTCAATTAATTCTGGAATACTTTCTTTTATTTTCTGCGTTGGATATTCCTCACCAATTGTACCTGTGCATCCAAAAAGAATTTCATTAGGTTTAATCTTTGTGGGTTTTTCTTCATCTAAACTTTGTTTTTCTGTCAATTGAGCTGATACTTCGTCAGCTATTTCTTTAAGACCTAAAAATCCCTTTTTTCCTGTAAAGGTATTTGCATTTCTTGCATTGACAATTAAAGCACTAATTCTTTTTTTATTTAATTGTAAATTCCATTTAATATTTTCTGATATTATTTTTGACTGAGTATATACAGATGCATAATTTGCACCTTTTCTAAAATAAAACATAACAATGTCATCTCTTGAACTATTGTAAAGTTTAGCACTTGTTGTAGAGACTGAAACTCCATCTAAATGCTCCAAATCTTGAAAGTCACCCATTTTTGACTTTTTACTTTGAGAATTAAACAAATTACTTAAGTTTATTGCCATACTATTTAAATTAGTTATTTAATACCTATATTAATATAAAAAATATACTTAAATAATATATCAAACAATTAAAATTTAGATGCTAAATCCCTTAAATTTCATCACAAAGCTTATTAAATCTAGTAATGAAAAAGAACTAGAAAAACTTAAAAAAATAGTTGAATTAGTAAACAATAAAGAAAATCAAATAGCTACACTTCAAGATGTCGACTTTCCAAAAAAGACTGAAGAATTAAAAAATAAAATTAAACAAGGCTCTAAGCTAGATGAATTATTGCCTGAAGCTTATGCTTTAACAAGAGAAGCATCAAAAAGGTCAAGGGGTGAGCGTCACTTTGATGTTCAAATCATGGGCGGAATTACTCTTCATCAAGGAAAAATTGCTGAAATGAAAACAGGTGAAGGTAAAACATTAGCTATTACTCTTGCTGCTTATCTAAATGCTTTAGAAGAAAAAGGAGTTCATGTTGTAACCGTAAATGATTATTTAGCCAAAAGAGACTGCGAAGAAATGGGAAAGATTTTTAAATTTTTAGGATTATCTTGTGGTTATATTAATAATGAACAAGATGATGAGGAAAGAAAGAAAAATTATAATTGTGATATTACATATGCAACGAACAGCGAATTAGGTTTTGATTATTTAAGAGACAATATGAAGTTTTCTTCAAATGAAATTGTGCAAAGAAAACATAATTTTTCTATAGTTGATGAAATAGACTCTTGTTTAATTGATGAGGCTAGGACGCCACTTATAATTTCTGGTGCTGCTGAAGATAAAACTAACAAATATTTAGCAGTTGATAGATTAGTTAAACAGTTGGAAAGTAAAGACTTTGAAATTGATGAAAAGGATAAGAATATTATGCTTACTAATCGAGGAATTGATAATGTTGAAAAAATTTTTTCAAACGCAGGCATTTTAAAAAATAATAATTTTTATGATCCAGAAAATTTAACTTTAGTACATCATGTAAACCAAGCATTAAGAGCTAATCATTTATTTGAAAAAGGTAAAGATTATATTGTAAAAGAAGATTCTCTAAAAATCATTGATGAGTTAACTGGAAGAATACTTGAGGGCAGAAGATATGGAGATGGTCTTCATCAAGCATTAGAAGCAAAAGAAAGAATTGATATTCAAGTCGAAAATCAAACCTTGGCTTCCATTACATATCAAAATTATTTTAAGCTATACAAAAAAATTTCAGGTTGTACGGGTACTGCTCTAACCGAAGCTCAAGAATTTTTTGAAATATATAATTTACCAGTAGTCAGTATCCCAACTAATAAAAAAATGATTAGAAAAGATTGGAATGATCAAATTTTTAGAACAGAAGATGAAAAAAACAATGCTATTGTTTCAAAAGTTTCAGAATGTATTAAAAAAGGCCAACCGATTTTGATTTTTACTTCAAGTATAAATAAATCAGAAAAATATTCTAAAATTCTTAATAGTCATTCAATTAAACATACTGTTTTAAACGCAAAGAATCATGAAAGAGAAGCTGAAATTATTGCAAACGCTGGAAAAATAAATTCAGTAATAATTACTACTAGTATTTCGGGAAGAGGAGTAGATATTCAGCTTGGTGGAAAAAAAGGAAGCCTACCAGAAAATGAATTAATTAAAGAAAAAGAAAAAATAAAATCTCTTGGTGGTTTATTTGTAATTGGAACTGAAAGAATGGAATCAAGAAGAGTTGACAATCAAGCAAGAGGAAGATCTGGACGACAAGGTGATGAAGGTAATTCCATATTTTATGTAAGCTTAGATGATGATTTAATGAGAATTTTTGGTTCCGAATCTATGAATAATATACTTGAAAAGCTCGGGCTTAAAGATGGGGAAAGTATTGATCACCCTTGGATAAACAAGGCATTAGAACGTGCACAACAAAAAGTTGAAGCAAGAAATTTTGATATAAGAAAAACACT
>MDSV01031447.1_pt1 | contig 10601 bp, 11 predicted proteins | sample 810851 | NCBI WGS metagenome assembly MDSV01 (sample SAMN05326640, study PRJNA326480) | marine metagenome | isolation source: seawater | place: Atlantic Ocean: North East | collected 2012 | reverse complement strand
GAAACTGCAAAACTAGGTAAATTAAAAGATAATGGTAAGTACGCTGATATTGAAAGGATAGATCCGGCTTATACATCTGGTCTGTACTATAATACTTTATACATTAACGAAGATGAATGTATAAGATGCTACGCGTGTGTGCATGCATGCCCAGCAAAAGCAATATCACCAGAATATGATTTAGAGCCAAAAACTCTTAGAAATATGGTTAAGAATTAAATTTATTATTAAGATATAATAAAATAAATAATAAATATAAAAAGTTTTAATAAAAAACATACGAGGAGCGAACTCTATGAATGATGCAAACACTGCATGGATACTTGTGTCCACTGCATTAGTTCTTTTAATGACACTTCCAGGATTAGCATTATTTTATGCTGGACTTGTTTCATCTAAAAATACTTTATCAACATTGGCTCAATGTTTTGTAATAGCATGTTTAGCTTCAATAATATGGTTTATTTGCGGTTATTCCTTAGCATTTAATGGCGATGGCCTTTACTTTGGCGATCTAAATAAAATATTTTTATCTGGTATTTCCATCGATTCATTATCTGGCGATATCCCGGAAACACTTTTTGTAATGTTTCAGATGACATTTGCAATAATTACTCCGGCCTTAATAGTGGGAGCTTTTGTTGAAAGAATTAAATTTTCTGCAGTTATAGTAATTACAAGCATTTGGTTAATTCTAGTTTACAGCCCTGTTACACATTGGGTATGGGGAGGAGGCTGGCTTGCGCAAATGGGTGTGATGGATTTTGCTGGAGGATTGGTAGTACATACTACTGCAGGCATTTCCGCACTCGTTATTGCAAAAGCACTGGGTGCAAGAAATGGTTTTCCAAAATCTGTAAAACCTCCGCACAGCCCAGTAATTGCAATGGTTGGCGCAGCATTGTTATGGGTAGGTTGGTTTGGTTTTAATGCCGGTTCTGCACTTGCTGCAAATCAGAATGCAGCGATGGCTATGCTTGTAACACATATATCAGCTGCTTCAGCAACAATTACATGGATGGTTATTGATTGGTATAAAAATGGCAAACCAGGGTTAGTAGGAATGATAACAGGGATGGTTGCAGGCCTTGCAACTGTCACTCCTGCTTCAGGTTTCATTGGTCCTCTTGGGGGCTTGATTCTTGGTATATCCTCTGGAGCAGTGTGTTATTGGTTTGTTGGTTTTGTAAAAGCGTCACTAAATATAGATGACTCACTTGATGTTTTTGCCGTTCACGGTGTTGGGGGAATTTTGGGAACTTTGTTATGTGGCTTGCTAGCAACACAACAATTCGGTGGATTAGGTTTAGATACAAATGTATGGGATCAAACAAAAGTACAAATAATTGGAGTTTTAAGTATTGCCATATACACCTATATAGTTACAACAATAATTGTTGCTGTGACTAATAAACTTGTAGGTTTAAGAGTTTCAGACCAAGAGGAAAATACAGAAGGGTGTGACTTTGGTAGTCATGGTGAAAGTAGTTATAACTTATAAAATTTCTTTAGATTTTTGAAGTTTTTCAATTTCTTTTAATTTAGAGGAAATTCTTTCGTTAATAATTTTACCTTTCCTATTATATTTTATAGCAAGCTTATAATATTTAACGGATGTATTGAAACTACCAAGAATTTTTAAGTAATCTCCTCTATATTCATGCCCAAGTGATTTTTCATCAAGTTTGTATGCTGCCTCACTTATTTTTAAAACCAATCTATGGTCTTTATGTTCAATAACATAAGGTATTAATTTTTCAATAACTTTTTTGTAATCTTTATTTTTTATGTAAGCCTTCGAAAGATTGTATAGAACTGAATTATCTGCGGGATATATATTATTTAAATCTTCTAAAATTGATAATGCTTTTTTATTTTCATTATTATTTAAATATGCATCTGCTAAAGCAATATGTATATAATTCTTTATTTGGTATAGTTGTTTTTTTGTCCTTAAGAATTTTTTTAAATTCAAAAATACATTAATTGCTTTAGAATATTTTTTTTCTTTTATTAACGCAAGTCCATATGCATAATGATCGACAACCTTATTGGGAGAATTTACTATATCATCTTCATTGTAAACGAAATCTTTTATAAATTTTCTTGTGTTTAATTTTTTTATTGAAACTCTTGCTGACACAAATTGGTAACCAAAACTATCATGTTGGAAATTGCCTCTATACTTTGATGCTAAATTCTCAGTCTCTATTATTCTATTTCTTGTTAATGGGTGCGTTCTTAAAAATTCAATAGCACCTTTTTCGTTGTTCTCCTTTAGCAATGTTTTGAAAAAATCACTCATTGCCATCGGGTTTATATTTGCGTTCACCATCATACTAATTGCTAGCCTGTCAGCCTCTTTTTCATGTTCTCTAATAAATGATATTTGTCTTTGTGATTTAAAACCCTCGCCAGCTATAATTGATTTACCAATAGAATCAGAATCATACATTCCAGCTATTACTGCAGCAATTACACCTAATGCTGTTGTTATATCTACTTTTGAAGATTGTTCATGCATTCTAGAAAGATGTCTGGCTTTTACATGAGCTATCTCATGAGCTAAGACACTTGCTAATTCAGCTTCCGAGCTAGTTTTTAAAATTACACCAGAATTTATAACAATTACTCCACCAGGGGTTGCGAAAGCATTTATTGATGGATGATCTGCCACTAAGAACCTATATTTGGTTGCGCTATTATGATTGGATATTAATAAGCGATTACCAAGCATTTGGATGTAGTTTGTAATAATAGGGTCTGATATTAGTTTGAATGATCCTAATATCTGAGAATATATGATATCTCCAAGTTTATTTTCTTGGGATACACTCATGTATTTTGAAGATGTGTCTCCAATTTTTGGGATTAGAATATTATTAGCTTGCGCAGAACGCTCAGAAGTTATTGTTATTATTAGAAATATTGCTGCATATTTTATATATTTCATATGTTTTTAATATTTTTTTTATAGTGAGATTCTTGTGTTTACACGGTACACTAATAAGTATATCCTATTTCGCTTATGTAGACACATTAGATAAAGTGTCTTATAAAGTTAATAGTTTAATCAAACATGGAGATTGTATATGGCCGAATATGACCAAGAATTAGACGCATGCGGGCTTAACTGCCCATTACCAATATTAAGAGCAAAAAAATCTCTTTCCTCAATGGAAACAGGGCAAATATTACATGTCGTCGCTACAGACCCAGGCGCAATAAAGGATTTTGAAGCGTTTTCAAATCAAACAGGTAATAAACTTATGGATTCTAAAGAGGATAGCGGTAAATTTTACTTTCTTATACAAAAAGCATAAGTAAGTTTTTACACGAACTTAATGAAGCAAAATATTGATAATAAACAAGAATTATTCACTGGAGCAGAAATATTTGTTAAATGTCTTGAAGCTGAAGGCATTGATCTAGTATTCGGATATCCAGGCGGTGCTGTTTTGCATATTTATGATGAGCTGCACAAGCAAAACAGCGTAACACACATTCTTGTGCGTCATGAGCAGGGCGCAGTTCATGCAGCTGAGGGGTTTGCTAAATCTTCAAATAAACCGGGAGTTGTTCTAGTTACATCTGGACCTGGAGCAACAAATGCTATAACAGGAATAGCTGACGCATATATGGATTCTGTCCCAATTGTCGTATTTACAGGTCAGGTTAGAACTGCATTAATTGGTAATGATGCTTTTCAAGAAGTTGATACTGTTGGTATTACCAGACCCTGTGTCAAACATAATTTTATGATCACAGATGTAAAAGACATGGCTAATACAATTAAAAAAGCATTTTACGTTGCTTCAACAGGTAGACCTGGCCCAGTAGTAGTAGATATCCCTAAAGACATCACTGAAGATAAATGCGAGTTTGTGTACCCAGAAAAAGTATCAATGAGATCTTATAATCCGTCTGTGCAAATTAATGACAAGGACATAGATCTGGCAGTTGAAAAAATTCTAAAGGCAAAAAAACCTGTAATTTATGCTGGAGGCGGAGTAATTAACAGTAATGCTTCTGATGAGCTAACTAAGTTGGCAAAATATTTAAATTTTCCAGTTACAAACACGCTAATGGGCCTTGGATGCTTCCCAGGAAGTGACCCACAATTCTTACAAATGCTAGGAATGCATGGTTCGTATGAAGCAAACATGGCAATGCATGATTGCGATCTACTTATAGCTGTGGGCGCAAGATTTGATGATAGAATAACTGGTAGATTAGATAAATTTAGTCCAAATGCTACTGTTGTTCATATTGATGTTGATCCTTCTTCTATTTCAAAAAATATTAAAGCGCATATTCCAATTAATGGAGATGTTAAAGACTGTATTAATAAAATAATAAAAAAAACTATGGATAAAAAGTTGAAACCAATGAATTTAGATTCCTGGTGGGAACAGATAAATGAATGGAGAAAAAAAGATTCTTTTAAATATATTCAAGAAAAAGATATTATTAAGCCTCAGTATGTTGTTGACAGATTGTATGAAATAACAAAAGGTGATGCTTTTATTACTTCAGATGTGGGACAACATCAAATGTGGGCTGCGCAATTATATAAATTTAATAAACCAAAAAGATGGATAAACTCAGGAGGTCTTGGAACGATGGGTTTTGGTTTGCCATCTGCAATGGGTGTTCAGTTTGCAAATCCTGATTCTTTGGTTTGCTGTATTACCGGCGAAGCAAGTATTCAAATGTGTATACAGGAGCTATCAACTTGTTTGCAGTATGGGCTACCCATTAAAATTATAAATTTAAATAATAGATACATGGGGATGGTAAGACAGTGGCAAGAATTTTTTTATGAAAAAAGATATGCAATGTCATATATGGATGCTCTTCCTGATTTTGTAAAACTAACCGAAAGCTATGGTCATGTTGGATATAAGGTTGAAAACCCAAATGATGTAGATGGCGCAATCATTGAGGCGATCAATAAAAAAGACAAACTTGTATTTTTAGATTTTATAACAGATCCAAATGAAAATGTATTTCCTATGATTGCAACTGGCGCAGCGCACAATAAAATGATACTTTCCTAAAATTAATTTACAATAATAAAAATTTAGCGTTCAATAAGAGTGGTATTAAACAAATGAGACATATAATTTCTGTGTTGTTAGAGAATGAATCAGGAGCTTTATCAAGGGTAGCTGGGTTATTTTCAGCAAGAAGCTTTAATATAGAATCCTTGTCGGTTGCGCCATCGGAAGATCCTTCCGCATCAAGAATGACAATAGTAACGTCTGGTGACGATAATGTTATTGAGCAAATTGTAAAACAACTTGATAAATTACTTGATGTTATAGAAGTTTCCGAGATTACTTCAAACGAACATATTGAAAGAGAAATAGCTTTTGTAAAAATAGAAAATAAAAGCATCGATGAATCAATGATGGAAGATCTTTCAAAGAATGAATTTTTAAAAGTCCACAAAACAAAAAATAACGAAATAATAATTGAATGCGTAGATAGTCCAAAAAAAATCAATGATTTTTTAAAATCTATAGATAAAATCGCAATTAAAATAGTTAGATCAGGATCTGTTGGTGTAAACAGTAATTAAATTATAAATTGGAGATATATAAAATGAATATTTATTATGATAAAGATGCAGACATATCAATTATAAAAAGTAAAAAGGTAGCGATTATTGGTTATGGCTCTCAAGGTCATGCACATGCAAATAATCTAAAAGATTCTGGTGTTGATGTAGTAATAGGTTTGCATGAAAATTCAAAGTCAGCAGAAAAAGCTAGAAAATCTGGATTTAATGTAATGACAGTTGCTGAAGCTACAAAAACTTCAGATTTAATAATGCTTTTAATTCCGGATGAAAATCAGGCTGATGTTTATAATGAAGATATTGAGCCAAATTTACAGAAAGGAGCATCGTTAGGATTCGCGCATGGTTTTAATATTCATTTCGAAACAATCAAACCAAGCTCTGATACAAACATTATTATGATAGCTCCTAAAGGACCAGGACATCTTGTAAGATCAACTTACACAGAAGGTGGTGGTGTCCCAACACTAATAGCAGTTAATCAAGATCCGTCTGGTAACAGTAAAGACCTAGCGTTGTCTTATGCTTCTGCAAATGGTGGCGGTAAGGCAGGCGTTATAGAAACAACATTCAAAGAGGAAACAGAAACAGATTTATTTGGTGAGCAAGCTGTCCTTTGTGGTGGCGCAACTTCTCTAGTTCTTGCTGGATTTGAAACTCTTGTTGAGGCTGGCTACAAACCCGAGATGGCGTATTTTGAATGTCTGCATGAACTAAAATTAATTGTTGATTTAATGTACGAAGGCGGTGTTGCAAATATGAGATATTCAATATCAAATACTGCTGAATACGGGGACTTAACCAGAGGCCCTAGAATTGTAAATAATTCAACAAAAGACGAAATGAAAAAAATCCTTGCAGAAATACAAAGTGGTGAGTTTGCTAAGGAGTATATAGATGAATATAAGTCTGGAAATAGTAATTTTGATAAAATGCGTAATGATGGTGAAAAGCACCCTATAGAGTCTGTAGGTGATAAGCTTAGATCAATGATGCCGTGGATTAGCGCAAACAAACTAGTTGATAAAAATAAAAACTAAGTTATCATTTATAAACAAGTATATGTTTTAAATAATAAAAGGATAAACAATTATGAGCGGAATTTTACATTTTATACTTTTTTGGGGATTTTATGCCTTTCTGGCATACATGGTTGTAAATCTTATAAAGTAATAAAATCTTTTTATATAACGCTAAGCATGTATAACATGGCTTGGCGTTTTTTATATTAATAATATGATAAGAAATAAGATATATTTAATACCAAATTTGCTAACTACCGGTTCAGTATTATGTGGTTTTGTGTCAATTATTTATTCTTTTGACGGTTATTTGTCAGTTGCTGCTAATCTTATTTTAGTTTCTTTTATATTAGATGGCTTAGATGGAAGAGTAGCAAGAATTACAAAAACTACCAGTGAATTTGGAGCACAATATGACAGTTTGTCAGATACTGTTTCATTTGGTGTGGCGCCAGCAGTTTTTTTATACCAATGGTTTTTAAAAGATATAAATTTTCTTATAAATTCTTGGCTAGAACTTGGCGTTATTGTAGCTTCACTTTATTTAGTTTCGGTTTTACTAAGACTTGCAAGATTCAATACTTCTAAGAGTAATGATTTTTTTATAGGTTTACCGTGTCCACTCGGTGCTATCCTAGTTAGTCTTTTTTTTATTGTTTTAAATAAATTAAATATTAGTCCGCTATTGTTTAAAGAAATTTCTGTTTTTATAACACTTTTAATATCATTTCTAATGATAAGTAAGTTTTCATACTTTAGTTTTAAGAATATTGGAGATCAGGAAAAAATAAAATTTTACTGGTTATTTTTTACAATTTTTGCTTTAGTTGTAACATTGATTAATCCTCCTATGGTTTTATTATTTCTTGCAATAGTTTACTCACTTTCTGGATTTGTTATGAATGTATTCAGATACTTCAGAAAGAAAAACAATATTTATAACAAAACAAGTGAAAAAAAAGATAAGTATGTCTAAAGATAAAGATAAATTAGTTATATTCGATACAACATTAAGAGATGGTGAGCAAAGCCCCGGTGCATCAATGAATGTTTCCGAAAAACTGCGCATAGCAAAAGTACTTGAAAAATTAAATGTAGATGTTATTGAAGCTGGATTTCCAATAGCAAGCAGGGGAGATTTTGACGCTGTATTCAATATATCTTCAAATATAAAAAATAGCACAATTTGTGCTTTAGCCAGAGCTATAGAAAAAGATATTGATGCTGCAGGAGAAGCTATAAAGCCTGCAAAGAGTTCAAGAATACATACTTTTATAGCAACTTCTGAAATACACATGCAAAAAAAATTAGGCATGAGTAAAAAAGAAGTGATAGATCAAGCTGTAAAATCTATAAAAAGAATTAAAAAATATACTAACAATATTGAATTTTCCCCAGAAGATGCTGGACGATCTGAGTTTGATTTTCTCTCGGAGATAATAGAAAAGGCAATTAATGCTGGTGCAAACACTATAAATATTCCTGATACTGTTGGTTATAATATACCTGAGCAATTTGGAAATTTAATAAAAAAACTTATTTACAATATTCCAAATTCTGATAAAGCTATATTTTCTGTTCATTGTCATAATGACTTAGGGTTAGCTGTAGCAAATTCGTTATCGGCCGTAATGAATGGCGCTAGACAAGTTGAGTGCACAATAAATGGGCTTGGTGAAAGGGCAGGAAATGCTTCTCTTGAAGAAGTTGTTATGACTGTAAAAACTAGACAAGATATTTTCAACTGCGATACACAGATTAACACGGGACATATAGTTCCCGCATCTAAACTTGTTTCAAGTATTACAGGTTTTCCTGTTCAGCCTAATAAAGCAATAGTAGGTGCTAATGCATTTGCACATGAATCAGGTATTCATCAAGATGGTGTTCTTAAACATAGAGAAACTTACGAAATTATGAAAGCTCAAGATGTTGGTTGGCAAGAAAACAAGCTTGTTCTTGGAAAGCATTCCGGAAGAAACGCATTAAAAACTAGATTGTCAGAAATTGGTTACGAAATTAAAGATACAAGTGAGCTAAATACCTTGTTTAAAAAATTCAAAGATTTGGCAGATATTAAACATGAGATTTATGATGATGATCTGCACTCTTTAATATCTAATGCTTCAGGCAAAGAAGATAGTCAAAATTATAATTTAGTTAGTATTAAATCTATAAGCGATTCTAGTTCAGAACCATATTCAGAAATTACATTAGAGAAAAATATGGAGCGTTTTAATAGTGATTCAAAAGGTGGTGGTCCAGTAGATGCAGCATTTAAAGCAATAGAAAAAATAGTAAACAGTAACTCTGTACTACAATTATACTCTGTCAATAATATTACTGATGGAACAGATTCATTAGGAGAAGTAACTGTCAGAATGGAGAAACAGGGAATTATTGTTAATGGTATAGGTTCAGACACTGACATTGTTATAGCATCAGCTAAGGCTTATCTAGACGCAATAAATAAGTTAAACAATAAAGCAAATATTGTTCATCCACAATTAGACCATGTCTAGCAAGGAATACTTAAATAAAATTACTTTGCTTAAATTAATGCAATCTGAATTTTACATAAAAAAAAATACAATAGAATACGAAGAAAAATTAATTTTAGAAAAAAAAATTATTATATGTAAAGACTTATATGATAAAAATGAATTAATATTCGAGAATCTTAAAAAGGCAGCTCTTGAGTTTCACGATAAGACATTAATTGATTTAAGAACTGATCAAGAAATTTTATCATCTGTTTCAAATTGTTTTAATAGTAAGTCAAACTTATCTGTATTAATAATTTGCAGTAAAGAAATATACGAATCTGTAAAAAAAAGATATTCTTTTAATAAAAATATATGCATAAATAATGAAAAAAATAATCTTTTAGTATTTAATACTTTGTCACTATCAGATAAAATAACAAATACATTAAAAAAACAAATATGGGAAAATTATAGATATATTATAAGTTATGAGTAGCTTACAAAATACATTAATGACAAAATATGTTCATATGAGTGATACTCATATAGACGCTGTATATATCATCGAAGAGAAATCGTACGGATACCCTTGGTCTAAAAAAATATTTAATGATTGTTTATCTAATAATTATATTTGTCGTGTTTTAATACTAGATGATAAATTAATTGGTTATCTTGTAGCTTCTATTGTTAATGACGAGTGTCATATAATGAACTTATGTATTGACAGCTCGTTTAGAAGTTGTGGGTATGGCAGGTACCTTTTAGGTGAATTGCATAGCGAGATAAAAATATTGAATTGCAAGGTTGTTTTTCTTGAGTGTAGACCAAGTAATACTTCTGCCTTAAAACTATATAACTCTGAAGGTTATAATGAAATTGGGCAGAGAAAAAATTACTACCCAGCTCCTGGTGGATATGAGGATGCATTAATGCTAGCCAAATATGTCTGAAAATAATAAAAATGTTGGAATTATAAAAATTATTTTAAGTATTTTATCAAGTTTCATTGGTATACAGTCTGATAAAAATAGAGTTCGAGACTTCAAATCAAACAATGCAAAAAGTTTTATAATTACAGGGTTAATCATGACTTTTTTGCTTGTTTTAATACTATATTTTTCTGTGATTTTAATACTATGAAACAATTACTATCTATTAATATCAATATATCCGCAAACATCGCAGCCAGAAATAGATTTTTTTACCATTAAATTATTTTTTGTCTTTATTCTAGAATAAATCTCGTCCAAACACTTTGTAATTAAAATCTTAGAAGCATTAAGTTCGGTAGAATTAAATAAAGTTGACTTGATAGTGTTTTTTGAGACATTTATAGATAAATACTCAAAATTATCAACTTTGCTGCTTATCAGTGAATAAAAAGGTAGCTGAAGAGAATAACCATTTATTACATCACTTTTTGTGTCAACATAACCTGTTTTATAATCAACTATATACTCTTGTTTATTTAATATATATTTTAGATCATACCTGCCAACAAGTTTT
>MDSV01085183.1_pt1 | contig 10602 bp, 12 predicted proteins | sample 810851 | NCBI WGS metagenome assembly MDSV01 (sample SAMN05326640, study PRJNA326480) | marine metagenome | isolation source: seawater | place: Atlantic Ocean: North East | collected 2012 | reverse complement strand
ATTTTATTTTTTTTCATCATTTAAAATTTTAAACAAATCTTTTGACATTTTGAAGTGAATTGTTTTTTTTTCAGGAGTATCAATTTTTTTATTTGTTTTAGGGTTTCTTGATATTCTGGCTTTTTGAATTTTAGTAGAAAAAACTCCAAATCCTCTCAATTCAACTCTCTCTCCACGTTTTAGAGATATCTTTATTTCCTTTAGAATGATGTTTGTAAATTTCTCTAAATCTCTTTTTAAAAAGTTAGGATAGTTTTTTGATAATTGTTTTAAGAGCTTTGATTTTACAATCGCCAATTTTATTTTTTATTTTTTTTGTTTAAATCTTCAGATAGACTCGAAAAAGGAAGATTCTTTCCTGAACCCTCCGATCCATATTTTTCTAAAGCCTCTTTCTTTTGTAATTCCTCTAATAGTTTTATGCTTAAGGTCACTTTTCTTTTATTAAAATCTATCTCAGAAACTGCACAGTCAATTCTTTCTCCACCTGTAAATCTAGAAGTCCTAGCATCTGCAGGATTTATTGCTATTTGATTTTTTTTTATCATAAAATCCATTTCACATTCCTCTGGTCTTACAATCAGTCCTTTGTTGTCAGTAGAAACAATTTTTACAGTTATTATATTATTGACTTTTATGTTCTTAAACCAGTCAAATGGGTCTGGCTGAGTTTGTTTTAAACCAACTCTTATTTTTTGATCACCAGCCTTTATCTCTAAAACTTTTACCTTAATCTTATCGCCCTTATTAAATTTTTTTAATTCTTCTTCGCCATTATCTAGATAAGTTAAATCATTACAGTGTAAAAAAGCATCAATTTCTAAATTTTCTATATTAATAAATAAAGAGTATTCATTTTTATTTACAACCTCCCCATTAACCTCAGTTCCAACTGGATATTTTTTTTCAAAGGTTTCAAAAGGGTTTTCCTTGGTCAGCTTGTGAGAAATTGCAACACGTCTTTTTGTTTTATCAATCTCAGTTATCACACAGTCAATTTCGTCACCAACTTTAAACATTTTTTTCACAGAAGTATTTTTTTTGGTCCAGCTAAGTTCACTAGAGTGTAGTAATGTTGTCAATCCAGGCTCCAATTCACAAAATGCTCCAAAGTCCATAATCTTAACTACTTTAGCTTTATAGATTTTTTTTAACTCATAATTTTCAATATGTTCGAATGGATCAGGCGATAACTGTTTAATAGAACAACCAACCTGTAATTTTTCTTTATCAACACTTATCACTTTCAAATCATGCTTTTCCCCGATGTTAAATATTTCATCAGGATGATTTACTCGACTATATGAAATTTCTTGTAAATGTACTAAAACATCTAGCTCATTGTTTACATTAAAAAAACATCCAAAAGAACTATAACCTTTTACCTCTGCATCTTTTATTATGTCTCCCACTTTAAACTTTTCAATAATTTTTGCTTTATCCTCTTTTTTAAATGTTGAAATTATTTCTCTTCTTGAAACACACGCATTTCCTCTAATTTTATCTAATTTAATTAACGCAAATTTTTGTGGTTCGTTCATAAGATGATCTATATTTTTAAGAGGTTTATCACTAATTTGGGACCCCGGTAAAAACATAAGAGAACCTGTTTCCAAGTGTTCTACAATACACCCACCTTTGCACTTTGATGTAATTTTACCCATGATAGGTTCTTTTTTTTCAAACGCTTCGACAAGTTTATCCCAACCTTTAATTTTTTGAGCTTTGCTAGCCGATACTACAACATCTCCATTCTTATCCTCTATTTTTTCTAAAAGTACTGAAATCGTCTCACCTATGACAATATTTTTTGAAAGACCCATGCTTTTAAGTTCATTAACATCTAGGACTGGTTCACTTTTTAATCCTTCTATAAATAAAAAAACAAATTTTTCAGTAATTTTATTTATTTTGCCTTCAATGACTTTTCCTTCCTCAATAGTATTTTTTGTAAATTGGTTATTTAGTAATTTTTCAAATTCTTTAGAGGCTGGGTTTGAAAGGTCTTTATATATTTCCATTAATAAAATTGATTATTATGTCTAAGTTAATTTTTTTAAAAACTCCGAATATTTAGATAAAATAATGGTTTTAATCAAGAATGAAATTTAGCAAAATCACTAAAAAATATTATATTTTAATGAAATATTTAATTTTTTCCGATTATTTCAACTTTCAAGCAAGATCAGTCTATTTTTGCACCTAAATAATCGATTTTTTTTAAAAAGGATGGAAACGACGTATTTATAGAATTTTTGTCGAATATTTGCCATTTCCCCCCAAATGAAAGAGCAGCGATAACACTTGTCATAAAAACTCTATGATCTTTTAGGAAATTTTTTATGATAATTCTTTTACTAATTTTTAAATTTGGGTTACCAAAAATTTTAATACTATCTCTAGTAACTATATTTTTAATACCAATTTTATTAAGAATTTTTGAACCCCATTTAAGTCTAGGACTTTCTTTTTGGTTTAACTCAGATAAATCTTTGAAATACGAAACTCCATTTGCTTTAGCGGCAACCAAAAAGATTAATAAAAATTCATCAATCGCCGAGCTATTTAATTTTACAGGACAATTAATTGGTTTGATTTCATTTGTGCTTTTGATGATTAAGTCAGCAATTTTTTCACCTTTATAAGTTTTAACATTTTTTTTTATTATTTTGATACCCATAAGTTTGAGAATATAGAGTACCCCTACTCTAGATGGATTTATATTTACGTTTTTTATTTTAAGGCTAGAATTTTTTGTTATTGCAGTTAAAATAATAAAAAAAGCTGCTGAGCTTATATCAGAAGGTATGTTGTAGTTTAATGCGGGTATATCATGCTTCCCTGTTATCTTTATAATATCAAAGTTTTTTTTTTTTTATAACTTTTATTGGTAACTTTAAGTATTTAAATAGCAGTTCACTATGATCCCTCGACTTTTTAGCTTTGATTATAGTCTCACCAAAAGTATTTAAAGCAGCAAACATCACAGTGCTTTTACATTGAGCAGATCCTTTATTTTCAAAGTATCTTATTGATTTTGAGTAATCTGTTCCTTGGATTTTAATTGGAAGCTTCCCATTCTTACTATTAAATTTTGCTCCAAATTTTTCCAATGGTTTTATAACTCTTAGAAAATCTCTTTTCGATAAACTTTTGTCTCCCTTTAGCCTCACTTCTTTTTTTGAGTGAACTAATAACCCCAAGATAAGCCTACCTAAAGTACCAGAATTTCCAGCATCTAAAATTATATTGTCTTTATACTTGAATCCGTTAAGACCTAGACCACTTATTTCACAAAAATTTTTTGAAATCTTTATTTTTACTCCAAGTTTTTTTAAACAATTTAAAGTACTGATAACATCTTCTGATAGTAACAAATTTGACGCTCTACTTTTTTTAGAAGATTGTGAAGATAATAAAGCCCATCTTATTGATAAACTTTTATCTCCATCTATTAACAAACTTTTGTTAAATCTATCTATTTTATTACTTATTTTTACAAAATTAGACATTGAAATAAATTAATTTATTTTAAAAGAGTCACCAAAGTAGGCGTTTTGTGCATCGATATTTTTAATGAGATTATTAGGAGTATCCTTTGCAACTACTCTTCCATTAGACAATACAATTGCAAGATCCACGCAAGTTAATAGATCTCTCGCCTGATGATCACATAAAATTATTGAAATATTATTTTGAGTTTGCAAATCAACAATTATTTGCTGGAGGTTTTTAATTGTCATAATATCTAAAGCTGCAAAAGGTTCATCCAGTAATAAAATTTTAGGATTACTCAATAATGCTAAAGAAATAACTAAACGTTTTTTTTGTCCCCCAGACAGAAATTCAGCCTTTATATTTTGTAATGGCTCAAGTTCAAATTTTGAGATTAAAAGGTCTATCTTTTCATCTCTTAATTTTTTATCCTCTATTACTATTTCACTTATTGCTTTTAAGTTTTCTCTTAAAGTAAGATCATGAAAATAACCTCCATGTTGAGGTACATATCCAATTTTATAGTTTTTTGTTCGATAAAATATTGGATCTAGTGTTACATTTTTTTTTTCTATAAACACTGATCCATAATTTGGCTTCAACAAACCTATTATTATGTTGAAAATTGTTGATTTACCGACTCCATTAGGTCCTAATAATCCAAGAATTTCACCCTGGTTCAAATTTAGACTTAAGTTTTCTAAAATTTTACGCTTACCAAAATATACAGAAATTTTTTCTAATCTTAATAGCTCCTTTTCTCGCTTAAAGTTTTTAATACGAAATTTTTTAATAATCGCCATAATCAGTATTTACTCGTAATATTTACTTTATCTTTTTTGTTAATCATAGATATTTTTAATTTTTTATATAATAAATCAATTTCTACTTTATCTGCTTTAATTTTTGTATTTTCATTAACATAATAAACATCCTGTAAAATTTCTATTAAATTTGCTTCAAAATTGAGATTCAAAATTTCGGAGTCTATTTTTTGATTTCCATATTTAACATTAACTTTTTTTTTAAAAACAGTATTATTGTTTATTTTATTATAATTGGCTGTTTTAGAGTAAATATAAATAATTTCTTGATTTTCCCTGGCTATTTCAGCATTTACTTCAAAAAGTTGAACTTCATTTAATTTATCTTCTTTTAAAGTAGCTGATTGAGCGGTAACTATATATGTATTACCTAATAAATCTTCAGAAATGTATTTTAAATTTTCAATAACATTTCTATTTGTATCCTTTTGATTGACTTCAGAATTTTTTTTTTCTAATACTTTTTCCGATTTTTCATTTATAATTTTTTTTACGTCCTCAGTAAAATACTTATAATAAAATAAAAAACTTCCTAAAATAAGTAAAATTAACAAACCGTATTGGAAAATTTTTTTTATATCCATTTATATTAATAGATTTTTCTATTTAAAATATTATGAATGTGTAAAATTCCAATAGTAATGAATTTTTTTTTATGTTCATATACACATAGGCTGGTAATTTCTTTTTCATTCATAATAGCAAGTGCTTTTGTAGCTAAAATATCTTTATCTACTTTTATAGGATTTTTTGTCATCACATCTTTAACTTTTAGAAAGTTAAGATTTATATTCCTTAAATTAAATCTCCTTACTTGACCATCAGTAATAATTCCAGTTGTATATTTTTTTTTATTTCTAACAATTAGCGTTCCTAATTTTTTCTCTGTCATGATCTTCAATGCTTTAGTCATCAGTTTATTTTCATCGATAAAAGGAATTTTATCTTTTGTTAACATCAAATCTTGAACAGTCTTTAATTTTTCCCCAAGGCTTCCGGCAGGATGAAATTTTTTGAAATCTAAGTTATTAATTTTTTTCTTTTTTAAAGTTGAAATAGCCAAAGCATCCCCAATACTAAGTTGATTTATTGTACTAGAGGTTGGTATCATTTCTAGGCCAGCTTCTTTAACTTCTGGAGTAATTAAACCAATATCACTGTTTTTATATAAATCTGAATTTTTTTTTGACGTAATCCCAATTAATAAAACTTTATTTCTGTTTGCATAATTAATTATATTTTTTAATTCAATAGAATTTCCAGAATAACTTATCAAGACCAAAACATCTTTTCTTGAAATACTACCCATATCTCCATGAGAACAATCATTTGCAGAAAGAGAAAACGAGGGTGTTCCAATTGATGAAAGAGTTGCAGAAATCTTGTTAGCGATAATTCCACTCTTTCCAACTCCACACAAAATTACTTTTGATTGACAATTTACAATTGCATTTACAGCTTTATCAAAATTTTTATTTAGAGTTTTTTTTAACTTTTGCAATGCTTTGATTTCCAAATCAATAACTTCCTTTGCAATTTTTCTAAAATTTGTATTCTTATTTAATGAGCCCATATATCATCTTTGAATAAAGCAAGGTCTAAATCGACTCTTGTTTTTAAAAATTTAAGACATTCTTTATATAATTCAAATCTATTTTCTCGTGTAAGAATCTTTTCAAGCTCCTCGTGAATCTTGTGTAAATAAATTACATCGTTAGCACAATATTTTAATTGTGCAGGGGTCAGTTCTCCACCAAAATCAGAACTTTGAAATTGCTTGCTAATATCCACATTTATAAATTCTTTAATTAGTGTCTTTAATGAATGATTATCTGAATATGATCTAGATAGTTTTGAAGCAATTTTTGTATCCAATATATTATTAGTTTCAGTTTTTAGGTAATACTTAATAAAAGCTAAATCCGCTCTTCCATAATGAAAAATTTTTTTAATCCTATCATTTTGTAAGATTTTGATTAAATTTGGAGCTTTATAATTTATTCTATTAAGTTGAATGATGTGTGCATCTGAATTACCACTTGAAATTTGAATAAGACATAATGGATCACGTCTTATATTTAACCCCATAAATTCACCATCTATAGCTATTAAATTGCCTAAATCTAAATCATCTGGTAAGTCATTTTTGTGAAGTTTAATATCCATATTTTTTTATAATATTTATATATGAAAGCAAAAAATTGTCTAATATTTGGTGGAAGTGGTCAAATTGGAAGTTTCTTAATTAGAAAACTGACAAAAAATAACATTAAGGTTACAGTTGTAACAAGAAATATTCATCAAAAAGGTTTCATAATAAAAACCCAAGCTAATGCTGGATATATAGATATTGTTGAAGCAAATGTTTTTGAGGAAAAAAAGATAGAAAAATTATTTATTGATGCAGATTATTGTATAAATTTAATCGGTATTCTGTATGAAAAAAAAAGAGGAAATACTTTTAAGAACATTCATACAATTTTTCCAAAGTTAATAGCTAAACTTTGTAAAAAATATAATTTAGATCATTTTATTCATGTTTCTGCACTTGGAATAAATGAAGCTGTAGATTCTAGATATGCAATTTCAAAACTTGAAGGCGAAAAAAATATTTTAGAAAATTTTTCAAAAAGTACGATTTTGAGACCATCTATAGTTTTTTCAAATTCTGACAATTTTAGTACTCAATTCATGACGTTATTAAGTAGACTTCCAGTTTTTCCCCTGTATTACTCAGGAAAAACAAGATTTATGCCAATACATTGTTCGGATTTAACAGATATAATTTATCATATAATTTCTGAAGGCTCAGAGTCCCAAATAATTGAGTGTGTTGGTCCGGAAAAATTAACTTTTAGGGAGATTTTAGAAATACTTTTAAATTTGATTAACAAAAAAAGGTTATTATTACCCTTTCCTTTAACATTAGCTAACTTGTCTGCTAAATTTTTTCAATTACTCCCTAAACCACTACTCACTGAAGATCAACTTAGATTATTAAAATACGATAATGTATCTTCAGGAAAATATAAAACTAATTTCGATTTAGGTCTGCCTAGTAAGCTAAATTTTAAAGAAGAAGTAAAAAAATATGCTTTTATGTGGCGAGATGGAGGACAATTTTCAACTGAAAAATATAATTCCGAAAATATAAAAAAGAAAAATTAATATTCAATTAGCCAGTTTGAATTTTCTTTTCAATGTATTCTTGTATATCTTCTTTATCATTGGAGTCCTCTTTCTTACCTTTTGGCTGATAAGCATAAAGTAAATGAAGTTTACAATAAGAAAAATCTTTTAAAGATGTTCTTCCACAAAAATAAAAAGATTTTTCATCAGGGTGACCAATAGGCCATTTGCATAAATTATCATCTAACTCCTCCAGTTGTTTTGGATTTTCTGGCTCAAAATCTTTCTCAATTATAAGAGATTTAAATTTACTTCTTCTACCTTTGCCTGATTTAATTTTGCTATTTTCCTGATATTGTTTTGAATTCTGATTAGTATTAGTAGATCTTGTTTTAATTTTAGCAGAAAGATTTAGTCTGTGAGCCTTCCCAATAACTGCATTACGGCTTATTCCGCCAATTATTTCAGCAATTTGACTGGCAGTGTTTCCCTTACCCCAAAGTTCCTTTAATTTCTCAACTTTTTCTTCTGTCCAGCTCATGGTTAAACTATATAATGTGTTAATTTAATGTTCAAACACTATATAGTGGTCTAAATAAACAAATAACAAGATCATATTTATAGTTATTCACAAAAAAAATGAAAAAAATTTCAATCCAGACTTGTATCAATGTAATCTTTAAATATAGAGATATATAATAAATTTTTTATGACCTATTTAACAAAAAATTATAACAGAAAAAAAATCTCCTTTAAGCATGGAAAAGGAAGTTACCTATATTCAAGAGATAATAAAAAGTATTTAGATTTTGTTCAGGGCATAGCAGTTAACTCTCTAGGTCATACGCACCCTAAACTGGTGAAAACAATTAACAATCAATCAAGAAAGCTCTGGCATGTTTCAAACTCTTTTGAAATTCCAGAGGGAGAGAAATTGGCTAAAAAATTATGCCAAAAAACATTTGCAGATTTTGTGATGTTCCAAAATAGTGGGGCAGAAGCCACAGAGGCAGCAATAAAAGTAGCTAGAAGATATTTTTACTCTATTGGAAAACCAAACAAAAATAGAATTTTATGTGTAAAAAACTCATTTCATGGAAGAACATTAGCTGCAATTTATGCTAGTGGATCAAAAAAAATGACCGAGGGATTTGGCCCAAAAATACCAGGATTTGACCATTTTAGATTTGGAGATCACAAATCGCTTAAAAAAAAGATTACAAAAAAAACTGCAGCAATAATGATTGAACCTATCATGGGTGAAGGAGGTATTAAGGTAATACCAGATTGGTGTTTAAAAGAATTAAGAAAATTATGTAACAAAAAAAAAATATTACTGATTTTAGATGAAGTACAATGTGGAATTTCAAGAACAGGTAGCTTTTTTTCGTTTGAAAAGTCCAAGATAAAACCTGATATTGTTCCAATTGCAAAGGGAATAGGTGGCGGATTTCCACTAGGTGCTGTTTTAATGAATAAAAAAGTTGCTTCTGGAATGGTACCCGGAACACATGGCTCTACTTTTGGTGGGAATCCTCTGGCTATGGCTGTCGGGAATGCAGTAATGGATATAGTTTCAAATAAAAAATTTTTGAAAAATATCGAAAATTTATCTAAGTATTTTCTGTTAGAATTAAAAAATATTAAAGAGGCACATCCACATATAATTAAGAGTATAAGAGGGAAAGGTTTTTTAATTGGAATTCAATTGCATAAAGATCAAACGACTTTCATTAAAAAACTGATGGAAAATAAATTGCTTACAATAAGAGCTTCAGAAAATGTTATTCGTATACTTCCTCCATTAAATGTAAAAAAAAATGAGTTAGATCGAGCTCTAAAGATTATAATTAAAGTTTGCAAAGAACTGAATTAGGATGAAAAATTTTATTAACTTAAAAGATATTCCGGCAACTGATTTAAAAAAAATCCTCATCGATGCTAAGAAAAGAAAGAAGTTAAGAAAAAAATTAGATAATCTTGAGGTTGATAAAAAAACCCCATTAAAAGGAAAGTTATTGATACAAATGTTTGAGAAATCTAGTCTTAGAACTAGATTAAGTTTTTATTTAGCAATCAAGCAACTAGGTGGTAACACCTTAACTCTTAGACCGGACGAACTTCATTTGTCAAAGGGTGGAGAAAGTATTCAAGATACAGCAAAAATTTTATCAAATTTTGGAAATGCTTTCATGCTTAGAACTGATAGTGATAAAAAATTAGATGAATTCAAAAAATATTTATCTATACCCATTATTAATGGCCTTAGCCCGAGCTCTCATCCTACTCAAATTTTATCAGATATTTTTACTGTCGAGGAGATTAAAAAAAAATCAATTTCAAGCTTAAATATATCTTGGATTGGTGATTCTAATAATGTTCTAAATTCTTTAATTGCTGCCTCAATTAAATTTTCTTTTAAATTAAGAATTGGATGTCCATTAAAATTTCAGCCAAATAAAAAAATTATGACATATATTAAAAGTAACAAAAATAAGATCATTATAATTAATGATCCAAAAAAAGCAGTTAAAGGGGCTGACGTTATTTTTTCAGATAAAGTAATTTCTATGAATGATAAAGTAAATAAAATTAAAAAATTAAGTCAATTTAAAAAATTTAAGATAAATAAAAAATTAATAAGCTTTGCAAAGAAGGATTGTATTTTTCTTCACTGTTTACCAAGAGGTAAAGAGGTAGAAGAAAGTGTTTTTTTGAGTAGACAATCTAAAGTATGGCAACAGGCTCTTAACAGAGTTCATGTTCAAAAATCTATATTACTTTACTGTTTTGGAAAATTAAGGTAATGGCAACGGGTTATCTGAATTTTGATTCAAGTATACTATAACTGATGCTCTATCTTTTTCTTTTCTTAATCCCGCGAAAGCCATCTTAGTTCCTTTAATCCATTTAGCTGGTTTAAGTAAGTAGCCATTAAGCTCCTCAAATGTCCATGCTTTTCCATAAGCCGAAAGAGCTTTTGAATATTTGTAATCATTTACTGCACCCACTTGTCTACCAACAACATTATAAAGCGCTGGACCAATGTTATTTTTTCCACTTTTTACAATAGAGTGACATGCAGCACATTTTTTAAAAACTTTTTCTCCTCTAGTAATATCTCCCATAGCAATTAATGCGGCTATATCAATTT
>MDSV01126592.1_pt1 | contig 10603 bp, 9 predicted proteins | sample 810851 | NCBI WGS metagenome assembly MDSV01 (sample SAMN05326640, study PRJNA326480) | marine metagenome | isolation source: seawater | place: Atlantic Ocean: North East | collected 2012 | reverse complement strand
ACTGGTTTTATTTATGATTATGCTTTTGTTATGTTAATTGGACTATCAATTTTATTAACTTATCTAATTTTAAATTAAAAATGAATTTTCCAATACTTTCTACTTTAATATTTCTACCATTAATAAGTTCTTTGTTTATTTTTTTGTCTAAAGAGCAAAAAAATAATTTTGGAGCAATCTCTATATCTTTATTTTCAAGTATAGCGACCTTTATACTTTCATTATTTCTTTGGTTTGCTTTAGACTCTAGTTCTGCGGAATTTCAATTTATTGAAGATAAATCTTGGATTAACGACTTTATTAAATTTAAATTAGGCGTTGATGGAATATCTATCCTTTTTATAGTACTAACTACATTTATTACTCCAATTTGTATTATTTCATGCATTAACAGTGTTAAGGACAGAGTAAAAGAATTTTTGATAGCTATTTTAGTTCTCGAAACGTTTATGATCGGAGTTTTTTGTTCATTAGACCTAGTTATTTTTTATTTATTTTTTGAAGCTGGTTTAATTCCTATGTTTTTGATTATAGGTGTATGGGGTGGACCAAAAAGAGTTTATTCTGCATTTAAATTTTTTCTTTTTACATTATTAGGATCTGTTTTGATGCTTGTTGCAATTATCATGATATATTGGCTCACTGGCACTACAGACATCACACAAATTTATGAAATAAAAATTCCTAAAGAATACCAAAATTTACTTTGGTTAGCATTTTTTAGTTCGTTTGCGGTTAAAACACCTATGTGGCCTGTACATACTTGGTTACCCGATGCACATGTTGAAGCACCCACAGCAGGTTCGGTAATATTAGCTGCAATACTTTTAAAAATGGCAGGTTACGGTTTTTTAAGATTCTCAATACCAATGTTTCCAATAGCTTCAGAATATTTTACACCGTTAATTTATACATTAAGCATTATCGCGATCATCTACACTTCGCTTGTAGCTTTAATGCAAGATGATATGAAGAAACTTATTGCATATTCATCAGTAGCTCATATGGGTTATGTGACCCTGGGTATTTTTACTTTAACAAAACAAGGTATTGAAGGGAGCATTTTTCAAATGATTAGTCACGGTTTGATATCAGCAGCTTTATTTCTTTGTGTTGGTGTAGTTTATGATAGATTGCACTCAAGATTAATAAGTACGTACGGTGGTTTAGTAAACTATTTGCCAAAGTATTCATTTTTATTTTTAGTATTTGCTTTGGCAGCGTTAGGTTTACCTGGAACGAGTGGGTTCTTGGGTGAATTTTTAGTTTTAGTTGGAAGTTTTCAAAAAAATTATTTAGTTGCTATGATTGCAACTTTTGGCGTAGTTCTTGGAGCTGCATATATGTTGTGGCTTACAAAAAGGGTGATATTTGGAAAAACAATTAATGAAGGAATAAAAACTTTAAAAGATACTAATAAACTTGAAGCACTCATGTTGGCTAGCCTTGCTCTTTTAATAATATTTTTTGGATTTTATCCAACCCCTATCATTGAGACATTGAACGTATCAGTAGATAACCTAATAATAAATTACGAACAATCTATAAACGAAACTAATTTAGCAAGAAATGATCAATAATTTAAATATATTGTTACCTGAGGTTTTTTTAACACTCTTCATTTTTAGTATTTTGATGTTAGGGGTGTTTATTAAAAAAAGTTTTAATCTGGTTTTTAATCTAACTTCACTTGCTATAATAGTCACTATTGTAATAATTTTGAATTCTCCGAGTGATACTGAAAAAATATTTTTAAACAGTTTTTTAAGAGACTCGTTTTCAAATTTTTTTAAGATATTAATACTAATATCAAGTTTTTTTGTTTTAAATTCCTCAAAAATTTTTATCATTGATAATAAAATAGATAAGTTTGAGTATCCAATTATTATTTTAATTTCAATTTTAGGTATGTTTTTTATGGTTAGCTCTAATGATCTAATTCTATTTTATTTAGGATTAGAATTACAATCTTTGTCTTTGTATATATTGGCTTCTATTGATAGAGATAATATTAGATCATCTGAGTCAGGAATAAAATATTTTGTATTAAGTGCTTTATCTTCAGGATTATTATTATATGGCTGTTCTTTATTATACGGTTTCACTGGTTCAACTAATTTTGATCAAATTGCGGTTGAATTGAGCAAAGAAAATACTGGTGCAATATTTGCAATGGTCTTTATTTTAGTCGGATTAGCATTTAAAGTTTCAGCTGTACCATTTCATATGTGGACGCCAGACGTTTACCAAGGTGCTCCAACCTCCATCACGAGTTTCTTTGCTGTTGTTCCAAAGGTAGCAGGTTTAGCTTTAATGATAAAATTTATGTTAGTTCCATTTTCAAAAATAGTAGTAGAATGGCAAACTATAATAATTTTTATTTCTATTGCTTCAATGATTCTTGGTGCAGTAGCAGCGATAGTTCAAACAAATATAAAAAGACTTTTAGCTTATAGCTCTATAGGCCATATTGGTTATGCATTAGCTGGTGTTGCTACAGGTTCAATTTCTGGTTATGAAAGCACAATTATTTATATATCTATTTATGTCGTAATGAATATAGGTGCTTTTTCATGTTTATATTTAATGAAAAAAGAAAATCAATACAAAGAAAACATTTCTGATTTATCTGGAATATCAAAAAGACATCCAATACTTGCAATTTCATTCTTGATTATTTTATTTTCATTAGCAGGCATACCACCGCTAGCTGGTTTTTTTGCTAAATTTTATATATTTACTTCAGTATTAGAACAAAAGATGTATGCTTTAGCAATAATAGGTTTACTTTCAACAGTTGTGTCTGCATTTTATTATCTTAGAATAATAAAAACAATATATTTTGATGACAGTGTTTCAACTTTTGAAATGACCAGTAACAAATCTGCTAGAGCTACAGTAATGGTTAGTTGTATTTTTATAATCACGTTTTTTTTATACCCCTCAGTATTAAATAATATTATAAATTCTTTATTTATGAATTAATGAAAATTAAAATAATTAAATTTAAAATTGTTAAAAGCACAAACGAAATAGCAATTAAATTGATAAAAAAAAATCCCAAGTTACCAGTGTTAATTACAACAAATTCACAGACTAAAGGGAAAGGTACTATGGGTAAAAAATGGGTTTCAATTAAAGGAAATTTGTTTATTTCAATTATTTTCAAAATTAATCCAAACAGAGTAAATTTTAAACAATTTGCTATTCTTAATGCTATGATAATAAAAAAGATTATTTCAAATATGACTTCAAAAAAAATTAAGATAAAGTGGCCTAATGATATTTTGTATAAAAATAAAAAAATTTGTGGAATACTTCAAGAGTATATCAAACGCTATAAAGATAATTTTTTAATAGTTGGAATAGGTATAAATACAAATATTAACCCAAAAAACAAAAGCTTTTCATCCACCTCATTGAAAAATATAATTAATAAGAAAATCGACAACAACAAATTATTAAGAAATATAAAAAAAAATTATGAAAAATTACTTAGTCAATTACCAAGGTATTCTTTCCTCGAGCTAAAAAAGATGTATAAGTAAAATATGAATTACATTATTGGTGATATAGGAAACACTTCAACAAAAATCAGTTTTTTAAATAACAATTTTAAAATTTTGAATTCAATAATCTTTGACACAAAAAATATCTATAAAAAAGGTTTTTTGAAAAAAAAAATTCACAAACGTTTCAGTAAAAAAACATATTTAAAATTGTTATTTTCTAGCGTTGTTCCAAGCGCTATAAAAGAATTAAAAAAATCACTTAAAAAAACGAACTATAAAGTAATAGAAGTAAAAAATTTAAATTTAAAAAAGATTATTAAAATTAACATTAAAAATATAAATCAATTAGGCTCAGATAGAATTATGAATGCTATCGGCGCTAAGAAATTTAATAATTGTTTGGTAATAGATTTTGGAACAGCGACAACTTTTGATGTTATCAAAAATAAAGCCTATCAAGGAGGCGTGATAGCGCCTGGAATTAAACTCTCTATACAAAATCTCAGCAATTCAACTGCGCTATTGCCAGATTTCAAATTAAAGAGTGACCAAAAGAATTATGGAAAAAATACCAAAGAAGCTTTAAACGCAGGATTTATTTGGGGTTATGAAGGATTAATTAATAATATTATAAAAAAGATTACTTTAAAAGATAAAATGAAATATAAAATAGTTTTAACAGGTGGTTATGCTAATTTTTTTAAAAATAAAATCAAAAGTAAAACTATTGTTGACCAAAATATTACAATAAAAGGTATTTCAATAGTTTTAAAAAACATAATATGAGTAAAGAAGAATTATTATTTTGCCCCTTAGGTGGCACTGGAGAGATAGGCATGAATATGAATCTTTATGCTTACGGCAAAGAGGATAATCAAAAATGGATTATTATTGATATGGGAGTAACCTTTGCCGATGACTCAATACCGGGCATAGACTTAATCTTTCCGGATCCAGGTTTTATATTAGAAAAAAAAGATGATTTATTAGGTATAGTTTTAACTCATGCACATGAAGATCATATAGGAGCTATTGCACATATTTGGCCTAGTTTTAAATGCAAAATATTTGCAACCCCATTTACTTCAGAGCTTATCAAAGAAAAGTTTAAAGAAAAAAAAATTGATATTTCGAAATATTTAAACATAGTTCCTCTTAATAGCAAAATTCAATTAGGTAAGTTTGAATTAGATTTTATTACGCTAACGCATTCTATTTTAGAACCTAATGGCATAAGCATCACTACTCCTGCAGGGACAGTTCTTCACACAGGAGATTGGAAAATAGATCCAAATCCACTTATTGGAGGTTCAGTTGATAAAAAAAAATTAATTGATTTAGGAAAAAAAGGTGTATCGGCAATGATTTGTGACTCTACTAATATTTTTAGCCCTGGACGAGCTGGATCAGAGTCTGATGTTAGAGATAGTTTAATTAGAATTATGGAAACTAAAAATAATAGAATTTTAGTTACGTCTTTTGCTTCAAATGTTGCAAGGATGGAAACAATTTTTTATTGCGCAAAGCACACTGGGCGGTCAATTTGTTTGGTTGGTAGATCTATGCATAGAATTTATAGAGCTGCAAAAAATTGTGGTTATCTTAAAGGTTTATTAGAACCTATAGAAACTCATCAAGCTAAAAAAGTTTCTAAAGATAAAATTGTTTATCTAGCTACTGGAAGTCAAGGTGAGCAAATGGGTGCAATGAATAGAATTATTAACGGTATACATCCTGAAGTATTTATAGAAGAAGATGATTGTGTTATTTTTTCATCAAAGATAATTCCAGGCAATGAAAAAAAACTTTACCATCTTCAAAATCTTATAGTTAAAAATAATATAGAAATGATAAGTGAAGAAAACGCGTTTGTTCATGTTTCAGGACACCCAAATAGAGATGATCTGAAAGATATGTATAATTGGGTGAAACCTAGATGCATCATACCTGTTCACGGAGAACATAGACATATAGCCGAACATGTAGAATTTGCAAAAGAAATGCAGGTACCAAAAACCTTAAAAGTTGAAAATGGAGATATTATAAAGTTACTTCCTGGAATCTCTCCTCAAATAATTGATAAAGCACCAACAGGAAAGATTTATTTAGACGGTAATCTGGGCGTGGATGCAGACTCTCAGTCAATTAAGGAAAGAAAAAATATATCTATAAATGGATATTTGGAAATAACTTTAATTGTTTCTAATACCGGAAAGTTAAAAAAACCTGTGATATCTTTTAGGGGCATTCCTGACAAGGTAAAAGAAAATTTTATATTTGAACTTGAAGACGAGGTATTTAATGTTTGCAAAACATTTTCTTTAAACAACAAGAAGCAGGAAAAAAATTTAATTGAGCAGTTAAAAAAAAATTGCAGAAAATTTGTAAAAGACAAGGCAGGGAAAAAACCTTTTACCAATATAAATATAGCTAGGATATAATGAGTATCACTGGATCATTAGTCGTGTATATAATTATTTGGTGGATAATTTTTTTCTCTGTATTACCTTTTGGGATAAAATCTAATAAAGAAGCTTTTCGAGATAGCATTCATGGAATTGATCCAGGTGCTCCAAAAAACCCTAAAATAGCAAGAAAATTTCTGATAACAACTATAATTACATCAATAATTTTTATTGTGATATATTATTTGGTGAATAATAATCTCTTAAATTTAAGGAATTTTTTACAATAATGTATTTATCAAAACTTTTTATTCCGACAACAAAAGATTTACCTTCAGAAGCAAAAATTAAGTCCCACCAATTAATGTTACAAACCGGTATGATTAGACAATCTTCTGCTGGAATTTATTCTTGGCTACCACTAGGTTTTAAGATTATGAAAAAAATTGAACAAATAGTTAGAGAAGAACAAAATTTAATTGGTGCCCAAGAAATGTTAATGCCAACAATACAATCTGCAGATATTTGGAAAGAAAGTGGAAGATATGAAGACTATGGTGATGAAATGTTGAGAATAAAAGATAGACAAGGTCGCGAAATGTTATATGGACCAACTAATGAGGAATTGATAACAGAAATTTTTAGGTCAAGTGTTAAGTCGTATAAATCTTTACCTCAAATTTTATATCATATTCAGTGGAAATTCAGAGATGAAGTTAGACCTAGATTCGGTGTGATGCGTTGCAGAGAATTTTTTATGAAAGACGCTTACTCATTTGATTTATCCGACGAGGATGCAAAACATTCTTATAATAAAATGTTTTACTCTTACATAAAAACTTTTAATAGACTTGGATTGAAAGCTATACCCATGGCAGCAGAGACAGGACCTATTGGTGGTGACTTATCACATGAGTTTATTATTTTAGCTGATACTGGTGAAAGTCAAATTTATGCAGATAAACAAATTTTTGAAATTGATGTAAATAAATTTAATTTTGAAAAAAAATCTTTGCAAAAAATGAGAGAAGAATTTTCATCTTATTATGCAGTTACTGATGAAAAATTCAATGATAGAGATTTTAACTCTAAAGTTACAAAAAAAGATCAAATAAAGACAAAAGGAATTGAAGTTGGGCATATTTTTTATTTTGGTGATAAATATTCAAAACCACTAAACTGTTTAATAGACAGCCAAGATGGAAAAAAAATTGCAGTAAAGATGGGGTCATATGGAATAGGTGTTTCAAGACTAGTTGGAGCAGCAATTGAGGCAAATTATATTAACGGTGTTATGAAATGGCCATTAGCTATCTCTCCTTTTGATGTAGTAATTATTCCAAGTATTAATAAAAACGATAAAGAAAACCTTGTAAAAGCTGAAAAAGTTTATAGAGAACTTAAAAAACAAAAAATTGACGTATTGTTAGACGATGTAGATGAGAATATGTCAAATAAATTTAAAAAACATGACTTAATAGGAATTCCTTATCAAATTATAATCGGTTCTAAATCGGTACAAGATAAATTTGAATTTAAGGAATTAAATTCGACTAGTGAAGTTATTAGTTTAAATTCTATTCTGTCAAAACTTAAAAAATAAAAAATTGTTTACTCAAGCTGAAAGATTAATTTCAATTAGAAACTTACGCCCCAAAAAAAAAGAAGGATTTCTTAAAGTTATATCAATCTTTTCCTTTTTGGGAATCATGCTAGGTGTTGCTATTTTAATTGTAGTAATGTCAGTAATGAATGGTTTTAAAACAGACTTAACTAAGAAAATTCTTGGGCTTAATCCACATGTTGTAATTCAACCTAACGGTTTTGACATTAAAGAAAAGTTCATAAAAAGTTTAAAAAGTGATTTTAAGAATATTCGTGTTTCTCGAACATACTCAGGTGAAGGAATAATATTAAATAATAATAATGCAAAAGGAATAATTATTAAAGGCATTGATATTGACGACACAGAAAGTTTAAGTTTTCTAAAAGAAAATATTTCTCAAGGTAATGTGGGTAAATTTAAAACAAATAGTGCATTTATTGGCTCTGAACTAGCTTATAATTTAGATCTTAAAATTGGAGACAAAGTAAATTTAATGTCCTCAGCTTTTGTAGCTACTCCTTTTGGAGGCTTACCAAAACAAGAATCTTTTATAGTTACTGGAATATTTAGCACTGGTTTTTTTGAGTTTGATCAAAATTTTATTTTTTTAAGTCTTAGTGATACTTTATCAATTTTCGATAAAAACATAAATGAACAAGATCTAGAAATATACATAAATGATCCAATGGAAGCAGATAATATAAAAGAAAAAATTAAAATTATGAATAAAGATTATTTTGTTTATTCTTGGACTGATTTAAATAAATCTTTTTTTAGCGCTTTGAAGGTGGAGCGAAATGTTATGTTTATAATTTTAACTTTAATTTTAGTGGTTGCGGCATTTAATATTATTTCTGGACTTACAATTCTAATTAAAAATAAAACGAAAGAAATTGCAATATTAAAAACACTAGGACTAAGCAATAAGTCAATTAAAAAAAGTTTTTTTTTGACAGGTTTCACGATAGGTTTTTCAGCTACAATTTCAGGAATAATCATAGGAGTCATTTTTGCTTCAAATATTGAAAAGATAAGATTAATTTTATCTGAATTATTTAATTTGGAAATCTTTCCTTCTGATGTTTATTTTTTAGAACAATTACCCAGTGAAATAAGCATGTTTTCAATAATAATCATTTTTTTATTTTCAATTACAATAACAGCCTTGGCTTCATATATTCCAGCTTTAGGTATTTCTAAAATGAAAACTTTTAGGGCATTAAAGTATGACTAAAATTATTTTAGAAGTAGTTAATTTAAATAAAACTTACAGTCACAAAAATGGCGATATTAAACTTTTTTCAAATGTAAATTTAAAAATTAAAAAAGGTGAACTAATAGCCTTGGTAGGTCCATCTGGATCTGGAAAATCGTCATTATTACATTTATTAGCTCTTTTAGACGATCCAAGTAAAGGTAAAATATTGTTAAACAACAAAGATACCAAATATATTGATGAAAAAGAAAAAGATAAGGTAAGACAAAACAATATATCAATTATTTTTCAAGATAATAATTTATTGAATGATTTTACTGTTTTGGAAAATGTAATGATGCCACTAACTATTAAAGGTGAAAATAAAAAAAAATCTTTGAAAATAGCTCAAAAATTATTAAAGGAAGTAAAAATAAGTAACAGAATGAATTATTTTCCAAACGAGCTCTCAGGAGGAGAGCAACAAAGAACAGCTATAGCTAGGGCTCTGATATCACAAACAGACATCATTCTAGCTGATGAGCCCACTGGAAATTTGGATTACAAAACTTCGTTAGATATATTTGACTATTTTCTTAAACTTAAAAAATTAAATAAAGCTATAATTTTTGCAACTCACAATAGAGAACTTGCTAACATGGCAGATTACAAGTTGAGAATTTTAAATGGTAATATAAAACGGGTGAATGCTCTCACAAAATAAAGATTTTATTAATTTTAAAATCCACACCCAGTATTCAATTTGTGAAGGTGCTATCAAAATAGATGAACTAGCTCAATATTGTAAAGCAAATAAGATTAAAGCGATAGGACTCGCAGATAGTTATAATTTATGTGGTGCGCTAGAGTTTGCTGAAAAAGTTAGCAAAGTAGGCACTCAGCCTATAATAGGCACACAGATTAATTTATTTTCCGAAAATCAAATGGGTAAATTGACCTTATACGCCACATCAGAAAAAGGTTATAAAAATTTAACGAAATTATCTTCACTAAGTTATCTACAAAATAAAGATCACGAAAAGCCATACTGCACACTTCAAGATTTAGTTAACTGTAATGAAGATCTTATAATTCTTACGGGTAATTATAAAGATTTTTTCGGAAAATTATTTTACGCAAATAAAAATAAAATTTATGAAAAGGTTCTAGAAAATTTAAAAAAAATATTTATTGACAGATTGTATATTGAAATACAAAGACATGATGAGACTCAAGAAAAAAATTATGAAAATTTTTTATTATCAACCTCCTCAAAGCTAAATATACCAATAATTGCATCTCAAGAAGTTTTTTACTTAGAAAAAGAAATGGCTGAAGCACACGATGCCTTAATTTGTATTGGAGAAAAACAGTTTATTGATGATCGAAATAGATTTCGTTATAGTAATCAGCATTATTTAAAAAAAAGTGACGAATTAAAAAAATTATTTCAAGATATACCTGAAGCTCTAGAAAATAATTTTAATTTTTCTTTGAGATTTAATTTTAAGCCAAAAAAATCAAAACCAATTTTACCTTCTATATTAAGTAGCGCAGGAAACTCAGCTGAAAACCAACTGATGAAAAATGCCGAAAAAGGTTTAGAAAATAGACTTAATAATTTAATTTATAAAAAGAATAATCAAATATCACCGCAAGAAATTAAAAAAAAATATCGTGACAGATTAATTCATGAAATTAATATTATAAATTCTATGAATTATTCTAGTTATTTTTTAATCGTTTCAGATTATATAAAATGGGCTAAAAAAAATTCCATCCCAGTTGGTCCTGGCAGAGGATCAGGAGCAGGGTCTTTGGTTGCTTATTGTTTAGACATAACAGATCTTGACCCAATAGAATTTGATTTAATTTTTGAAAGATT
>MDSV01161305.1_pt1 | contig 10604 bp, 7 predicted proteins | sample 810851 | NCBI WGS metagenome assembly MDSV01 (sample SAMN05326640, study PRJNA326480) | marine metagenome | isolation source: seawater | place: Atlantic Ocean: North East | collected 2012 | reverse complement strand
GCTTGTAGATAGAAGAGGGAGAATGATGAGAGTAGGAAAAGAGCAGTTTTATTTTTACATCATCTCTTTGTGCTGGTTTGGTCAAACAAATAACTGTTAATGTTGTATCAAAATATAAAGTAAAAAATCCAAAAATACTACGACGTACTAAAAGTTTTCCTCCTCCGCGTCAAACGAACCGCGGTGCTTTGATTGTGGATCGTCATGTTCAGGAAACTGTGCAGCTCGGTGAGCAAAGCCTCTGGTTCCATTCGCGTCCCTTCGCCGTCTCGCTGCGAGAAAACGAAGAGGACGTCGTCGTCGTCACGTAAACCTCCCCCTCCTCTTCCTCGTCTTTGTGTTCCCGAAAAAGAAGAAGGAAAAGTTTTTGACCCGAACCCGAACAACGTTTCGATACACCGGAAAACACCAATCCGAAACTTCGAGCTGGGCCCGATCATAGGCACGGGGTCGTTCGGGATCGTTCCAATTGCCAAGCACCGAGATTCTGGTTTAGTCGTCGCGGTGAAAATCCTATCCAAAGCGCACGTGGCGAAGACGAAACAAATCGCACACATCGTTCAGGAGAAAAAAATACTCGAGAAGTGTTCGAAGAGTAAGTTTATCGTGCAACTCTTTTCCTACGCGCAAACGAAAGAAGAAATTCACCTGGTGATGGAGTTTGTTCCAGGAGGAGAACTGTTTAATCAGTTGCGACTCTACAGACGATTAAAAAATGACATCGCGCGATTCTACATCGTTGAAATCACGCTTGCGTTTGAATACTTGCACGAAACGTGCGCAAAGCCGTGTCGGGTTGCGTATAGAGATTTGAAACCAGAGAATGTTTTATTGGACGGGTACGGGTACGTGAAATTGGCAGATTTTGGATTCGCCAAGCAGTTGGGGCCGAAAGTTATTGATACAAGTAAAGATGGCAAGGCGGTTACGGCTACTAATCGAAGAGAGGAAGAGGTTCACCAGAAGGTTGGATTCATTGAAAACGAAAAGGCATACACGCTGTGCGGTACGCCGGATTATTTAGCACCGGAAGTGATTTTGAACGGAGGGCACGACGAGTCCGTGGATTGGTGGGGACTTGGTATTTTACTCTATGAGCTCGTGAGAGGTATACCGCCGTTCCAAAGCGAGGAACCGTGGGCGACATATCAGAAAATTTTGAAAAGAGAGTTCACGTTTGGGCCGAAAGAACGGAAGAAAGCGAAGAAGAAGAAGAAGAAGAAGAAGAAGAGTGGTAAAAAAGACACAGAAACGACGACGAAGACAAAAAAGAAGAAAGTTTATATAGACGACGACGATGAAAAACAAAGCGACGAAGAAGGGGATGATGATGATGAAGAAGAAAACGAAAACGCATTCGGATTTACGAAACAAAGCCGAGACTTGATACGTAAACTTTTGACCGTCGAAAGCGCAAAACGTCTCGGCTCAACACACGGGTCGATTGAAATCAAAAGCCACCCTTGGTTTCGCTCGGTCAATTGGAAGTTGGCGAGTGAACGCAAATGGAAGAAACCACCGATAGTTCCGCGGTGCCCGCGATCGGAGAAGGAGTTATACGCGATGTTGCAGAAAATCGCCGAGGAGGAAGGTTTCGACCAAGAGAGCAGCGCGAGAAACGATACGAACTTCGTCGAAATTTCCCAAGAGGACGAGATGGCATTTCAAGCGCTCGAAGAAGATGAAATTCTCGACGATGAATATAGGAATGAGAGTGATGGTATGATCACCGTCGAAACGTAACGTGTCAATGCTAGTATTTATGTGATAAAAGAGCGCTCTCACTACACACAAACAACCACTCTAGATTCTACTCTAAGCAAAAGCTAGTACGATATAAATACACGGTCTTGGCGCACCGTCGGATTCTATTACTTACTCTTCTTCTTCCTTCTCCACGCGAAATCATCGTCGTCGTCCGAATCATCATCGCTACTCTCGTCGTCCTTGTCACCGTCTTTCTTTGCTTGCGAGACGTTCTTCTCGCCGCTGCCTCCTTCTTTCTTCTTCTTCTTCATAACCTCCATCGCCTTCTTCCTCAACGCGTCCACCTTATCAAAACCAGCCACGGTATCCGCGATGACTTCATCCGCCAACTCTTTCGCGTGCATCGCCGCCTCTTCCTCTTCTCGTTTTATTCGCTCTTCCTCTTCTTTTTGCTTTAAGAATTCCTGGCTGCTCGTCTCGTCCGCAACGGTTTTTGTGTTGGCAGTCTTCTGCTTCTTGTTTCCGCCGCCCGAACCGCCAACGTCCGCGTTGTCGCTCCTTCTTTTCTTCGTCGCCCCGTCCGCCTCCTCCTCGTTCGCCTCGTCGAAGAACCCCGCAGGTAACGACGCCTTCTTTTCGACGTCACGTCTCCCCTCTTTTTGGACGGTGGTCTCTTCCCGTGGTCGTGGTCTCTTCCCACCCCATCTCAAAGCATCGTCGTCCGCCGAAACTCTCATCATCAAAGGCCGCCCGCGGGTCCCGAACCCCTCTTCACCGCTTGGCGTCGTCGTCGTCGTCGTCGTCTCCCCTCGCGTCCGCTCGTCCACTTTCGCGCGAAACGCCGCTCGGAACTTCAAAGAGGACATCTTTGAGCACAAATGGTCCCTTATTTTTGTAAGGAAAAACCAAAACGTTTCGTCTCCCTTTTTTGTGTGTCCAACAGTTTAGGGTTTTTGTTCCCTTGTCTTTTGGAAAAATTCAAAAGACGAAGGGGAAAGCGACACAAAACGCCAGCGACAAAAACCAAGAGAGAGAGAGAGAGAGAGAGAGGGACACACAAAGAGACCACCATGGGGTACGCATCCACGATCAACGAGTGCTACGAGAAGCTCGAGAAGATCGGCCAGGGGACGTACGGGAAGGTGTACAAAGCGAGAGAACGAGCGACGGGGAGACTGGTGGCGTTGAAGAAGACGCGATTGGAGGTGAGCTTTTTTTTTTCAAGTCGCGCAGTGCGCTTGTTTTTTGTGTTCCCCGGGGAAAAGACCCCCCCATGCACACACTTGTTTTTTTTGGTTGTGCCCGCCGCGCGCGAGAGTGTTTTGGACCGACGGCGGGAGCGAGAAAGAGAGGCGAGCGCGGTGACGCGCACCGCGTTCGCTCGCGCTCGCGCTCGCGCGCTCTTTCGACGCGTCGTTGGTTCTTTTACACGTATCGAACGCGCTCGATGATGTTTGTGATTTTTGGAAGAGGGGAAACTATAATCTCATTTTTGAAAATGTCTCACCCACGATACCTTTCTCGCGCGCCGCGCGCTCGACAGATGGAAGAAGAAGGCGTCCCATCCACGGCGTTGAGAGAAGTCTCGTTACTTCAAATGCTCTCTGAATCCGCTTTCATCGTTCGTCTCTTAAAAGTGGAACACGTGGAAGAAGACGGGAAAGCGATGCTTTATTTAGTCTTTGAATATTTGAACCAAGATTTGAAGCACTTTATGGACGAAACCGGGAGAGGACCGGCGAACCCGCTGCCGAAAGCGACGGTGCAAAACTTCATGTACCAACTTTTATTGGGCACCGCGCATTTACACAAGCACGGGGTGATGCACAGAGATTTAAAACCGCAGAACTTGTTGGTTGATAAAGCGAACAACGTGTTGAAGATTGCAGATCTCGGTTTGGGGAGAGCGTTTTCGGTGCCGGTGAAGAGTTACACGCATGAGATTGTGACGTTGTGGTATCGAGCGCCGGAAGTTTTGTTGGGGGGGTCGCATTATTCCACACCCGTGGATATTTGGTCTATCGGATGCATTTTCGCGGAAATGGCCAGGAAGCAACCGTTGTTTCCAGGTGATTCCGAATTGCAACAGTTGTTGCACATTTTTAAGTTGTTGGGAACGCCGAACGAAACGGTGTGGCCGGGGGTGACAAAATTGAGAGATTGGCACGAGTTTCCGCAGTGGAAACCGCAAGACTTGGCTAAAATTGTACCACAGTTGGACGAAAACGGGATTGATTTGTTGCAACAGATGTTGGAGTTTGATCCAGCGAAGAGAATTCATGCGACGGAAGCGTTGGAGCATCCGTATTTTGCGGATTTGGAGAAGACGCAGTTCGCGGAAATCGAGGAGCAGTTCGAGAAGGAGAACCGAGTGAGCGTGAATGCGCAGTAATAATATAGTAGAGGTGTGGTGCTTTACATACACCCGTATATAAAAACACAGAGAGAGAAGTAAGCACTCTTCTTTGCCTTTACGCGGATGCGAATCCTGAGGAAGGACGAGAAACAAAAACAATAAACTTATTACATTAAACCCCCCTACATATAAACAGAGAAGGAGTGCAAGAGACGAAGGACAGAGGAGGAGGTTACTCCGAATAGAGAAAGAGAGAGAGAGAGAGAGACTGTTGTGTACCAATAATAATATTATTTCCATACCAAAACTACCCGTACCAAATACGGCACTGCATCTCAAAAAAAAAAGAGATAGATATTTATCCAAACACTTTTTAACACGCGCTCTAATTAAACATCAATGGCGGCTTTCGTCACGTGCTCGCCTATCGCGAGCACCGGCACTGTTCGATGGTCGTCCGTCCCCTCCAGATCTTCATTTTGTTCTCGTTTTCGAATACCGTGTACGATTGCTAAGAAAAACACTCGAAGAAGAAATTCCGTCGTCGAAAATGCGATATCTGAACCGGAAACAAAAGACGACGATAAAACTACAACGTATAACGGCGCTCTTTTCCCTGGCGTGGAAATCCCGAGAGATTCTTCCAACGAAGCGTTGTTGAAGAAATTCTCGAAAATTTTCCCTTGGGGTAACGGCGCGCCGGTTACCGAGAAAGTTCTGTTTGATTTATTAAAGGACGAAGTGCGAAGTGCACCTCTGTTTGTGCCTTTGTATCAGTATTATCGAGACTACGGTGGGGTCTACAATCTCGGCGCCGGGCCGAAATGGTTTGTGGTGGTTTCTGACCCAACCGTGGTGAAATTCATGTTCAAAGACAACGCGGATGCGTTCTCCAAAGGCATTTTGACGGACATCATGCAACCAATCATGGGAGACGGGTTGATTCCGGCGAATAGAGAGTTGTGGGCGAAAAGAAGGCCGGTGGTTGGAAGCGCGTTTCATGGGACGTGGTTGAAACACATGACGGACTTATTCGGGAGGAGCGCGATGAATTTGAGCAAAAAGTTGGAAAACCACGGGGAAACGGACGAGATTGAGATTGAGAACGAGTTGTACTCGATGGCGCTGGATGTCATCGGCGAAGCGGTGTTCAACTACGAATTTGGAGCGTTGAATGAAGAGACGCCGATAATTAAAGCAGTATACAGAGTTTTGAGAGAGAGCGAACATAGAAGCACCTTTCCGTTGCCGTATTGGCAGATTCCTGGGGCGATGGAGGCGGTACCGAGACAGAAACAGTTTAGCGAAGATATCGAGATGATTAACGCGGAGTTGACAAAACTGATTCGAGAGGCGTTGGAGAATAAGCAGGAAATCGATTTGAGCGAATTTGAATCTAGAGACTACAATAACGTATCGGACGCGTCTCTTTTGAGATTTTTAGTAGACATTCGCGGCGATGAAGCTTCAGATAGGCAATTACGCGACGATTTGATGACCATGCTCATCGCCGGTCATGAAACGACAGCTGCGGTGCTCACGTGGACCATCTTTTGCCTTTGTAAGCACCCAGATGTGATGGAAAAAGCCGCGAAGACAATCGACGAGATTGTTCAAGATCCAAACGGTATCCCCACGGTGGAAGAAATTCGAAAACTTCGCGACGTTCGCATGTGCCTCGTGGAAGGCATGCGCCTCTACCCGGCTCCTCCGATCCTGATCCGCCGTGCAATCGAAACCGTCGACTTACCCAAAGGTGGTATGGGTAAATCCATCCAACTGAAAAAAGGTACGGACTGTTTCGTTGCCGTTTGGAACCTCCATCGGTCTCCCGACCACTGGGAAAACCCAAACCTCTTCGACCCTTCGAGATGGGACCGCAAATTCACCAACCCAAAAATCGAAGGCTGGAACGGCTACGACCCCGAATTAGTCACCGGTTTATACCCAAACGAAGTCGCCACTGATTACGCGTACGTCCCTTTCGGTGGTGGTCAACGCCGATGCGCCGGCGACGTCTTCGCCATGATGGAAGCGACCGTTGCGTTGAGTGTCTTGCTGAAGAAATTTTCCTTTGAGCTCGCGTGCGACGAGAGCGACGTCGAGATGATCACCGGCGCGACCATTCACACGAAGAAAGGCTTGCCCGTGAGAGCGGTGAGAAGGAAAGCTTAATATTATTAATAGTCTACCTGAGATGTTTTATGCTGTATTTTTTGTATGGAGTCGTCGTGATTGATTTCGTCGTCGAGCGTTCGCCCCTTTTCATCTCTTCCTCTCCTTTCTTTTGTTTTGGAGATTTCATTCAAACCACACAATTCGTATAAAAAAAACCTCCTCTCGATGAAGTAAAAAATTTCTTCACAACAGGAGAAAAGAGAAGAGAGAGAAAGAGAGAGTTGGGAAGGGGGCACCTCTCTCCTTCCCGGAAGAGGCGATGCTGAACTCTCGGGAATGCGCCGCGTTTCTTTTGCTCCTCGCGTGTATTCTCCTCGCGCATTTGAGCACGGCTATCTTTTGCAGCGCGACTCGCGATGGTGATTTTTTCGCATCGGAAAAATCTTTCGTCGACGAAGAAGCGCTTCCGTTCGACGAGAACGACCACGCGCAAACGCGCGCGTTACTCTGGTCGCAGAAAGCTCCGGACTTGAACGTGCTGGACACGACGAAGTCAACGGAGAACACGCAAACAACATCCATCGCGGACCAACTCGTCAAAGAATTGGATACCGTCGTGGACGAAACGAGTGCTTCACAAAGAGCCGCAGGAGATATAGCGTCTGCGAATGATGATGATAATGATGATGATGATGATGATGATGGTAATGATAATGACAATAGTAAAACCAGCTCGAACGCCATCGAAAACGCCATCCTCGATTCCGAAGCGTTCCGAGAAAAAATCAAACAAAACGGCAGGAACGACCCGGGATGGACGGAAGAAGACCGACAACTCGAACAGAGTTTAGAAACGAAGTGGATTAATAATCCAGACGAGGATATTTCACGTGAGTGGCACAATGCGTACGAGGAAAAATATTCCGCCGGGATAGTCGACGAGAAGAAAGAGGAGGTGTTGGAAATCGAAGAAGAGATGGAAAAAAATGAGGAGTTGACGTTCGGGGAGCTGATAGCGACGAGCGCGACGAGCGGGAAGAAGAGTAGTAAATCAAAAAAGACGAGAAAGGAAAAAGCATTGAAAACCAGTGACGACGTCTTAAACGTCGTTTTAGTCGGGAACGGGAAGTCGGTGTTAAAGAAAAATAACGGGAAAACGATCGATAGCGCAGATGTGGTTGGGAGGTTTAATTATTTCCAAACGAAAGGGTACGAGAAGAAAATCGGGACCAGATTGGACTTGTGGTTTTTAGGCGAGTTGAGACAACCGGGACCGCGAGGGTCGAGAGGGTCGAGATTGAGCACAGGGAGGATGGATATGAAGATGAAACCAACACTAAGATATATCGTGCCGGTTGTGTACGAGACTCCAAGAAAGTGCTCGAAAATGAATTGTAAGCCGAGTAATGCGAAATTAAAACAACGGGTAGCGACGATTGGTATGGTCAAGAAGGCGTATGCAAAGTACGGCATTCGCAAGATGCTCGAAATCATGCCGATTGAAGTCCAACATAGATTATCGACAAAGTACGGGTACACCACACCTTGGCCGTCGTCGGGGATTTTAGCCATTATCTATTGCTTAGAAAAGTACCGGAATGCGACGGTAACGATCACCGGATACGATTTCATGGGTGGAAATTTAGGCCACTATTGGGAAAAAGTGAAGAAGAAAGGGACGGTGCACTCGATGAAAGGCGAAGCGTCGTTCATAGCGCAATTAGTGAAGAATGGGAGGGTAAAAGTTATGTAATAGATAGGAGTCAGAGATCAGCAGTAGTGCGTGTGTTTTTATTTTCATGTGTTCTATGCATAGTATGACAGAATAAACTATTCTTTTCGTATCTCTTCTTTTTCATAAACTAAGGAAATGTTAATTTACAACGGTTGCCACAGCCGTAGCAGTTTGCGGCGGATGGTGTTTGTGCGAAGACGTCATCTTCATGTTATTCGTCGCCGCAGTCGCAACGGTTCGTCTGCCCCTTCGTCTCGTGTCACCGAATTTCTTTTCCAACTCCAAAACATCCACAAGCAAACTCATGGGTGTCTCTCGTTTGCGTCTGCTCTGCGTCGGAAGATTCGCCAACTGTAATAAGTTGCGCCATTTATCTTTCATATCCATAGCTGTTCGGCGACCGAGTCTCTTGAACGTCTTCTTCTCGATGGCATCCGCTTCGTCGCGCTTCTTTATGGCTGTCCAGCGGCAACCGCACAAACGAACGCCGTCAACTAACGCTTGCGATTCTTCCAAGGTCCACGGAGAGTGGTGTTTCGAGCGACGTTGTCCTTGAACGTATTTCTTTTCATCCGACTTCGCGGAAACTATGGTGTTACGTTCGACGAGCGCCGTATTTTTTTGTTGGGATGATTCGGCCTTGATATTATTGGTGACAAACGTATGGTCGGCGCCGTCTTCGTTGGTGTTGCTATTGTTGCCGTCGCCACTCGTCGAGGGTGATCGAATCGTCGTTGCTGTCGTAGTAGTAGTAGTAGCAGTAGCAGTAGCACTAATAGTATTCGCCATCACCGCTGACACTGCCGCAGTAGTGTTTGCAGCATTATTGGTCGCTAGCGTTTCTTTCTCCTTTGGCGTCGCGAGCGAACGAATGTCCTCGAGCATTTTCTCCGGAATCTCCGTCGCCTCGCGTTTTTTATACAAGACCGGCGATAAAGCCGTTCGCATGACATTGCGCCACTTATCTTTCAAGTCCACCGCCGAGCGTTGGAGCAAAGCGCCCGAAATACTCTCGTCCGATAAGGATTTAATATCCGCCCATTGGCCTCGACCGCATCGTTTGACTCCGGCGACTAAAGCTTCGACTTCCACTAAAGACCACGGTCTGTGAACCTTTTGACGTTTGTTTTTGCCGTTATTATTACCACTGCTATTGTGTTTGTGTTTTCGTTTTTGTTTTTGTTCCATAGATGACGCTTTGTTATCGTTGTTGTCGTGTATACGTGGATTCGTCGTCGTAGTCGTAGTCAACGAATTATCTTGCCTATTACTCGTGATGCCGTGCAACACAACAGCCCCGTTCTCGCCACCGTTATCTTCTTCCAACGACGACCCAGACGATGACCTTCTGATATTCTTACATAAACTCGTTCGCTTCCTTCTTGGACACTTCAAATTCAGTGGGACTATTTGTCCGGTACACGTCGTCTCCGAGTTTGAATTTCGTCTGCGTCGGTTCGTCTGTCGCGGCGCAGCGGCGGCAAACAGTCCTCCGTCGCCGTCGCCGCATAAGGACATGAGCACGTCTGCAGCCGCGGAAGGTGAGTTCATGAATGGCGTTTCTGGTCGTTCGATGGTATCGCGAAGTGGATGAGTTGGTGGTTTCTTCGCGTTGTTGTTGTTGTTGTTGTTGTTGTTCTTTGTTTTTTCTTCTCGGTTCGATTGCTCGTCTTCCCGAAACGAGTCAAAACCACTCTTGTCGGAATGCCCCGACCTCCGTTCTTTGTCTTCCTCGTCTTCTCGTTTCAACACCGGTGGCATCATCATCATTCCCGTCGCGGGCGTCGCGATTGGAACGAAGCCGTTTTTCATCCCGTATTGCACCTGCGGACACGTCAAATGCACGTTCGGAAGCCTCCGGAACGCGTCGACGGACGAATGCTGTTGACCCGTCGAGGGAAATTTCGGCGCCGGTTCGTTAACTTCCCTCGAAATGTCGTTGACGGACAAAACTCTCGCGACCAAATTGCGCGATATCTGTTTCGAGAGGAAAAGAAAAGGCAGAGTCAGCGCACGTCGACGCGGCGATCGGAACAAAAAATATCGATTCGCGCGATTTCCGCGGAGAGATCGAACAAAAACGCGTCGCGCGGGGTCTTCCCGCCACCGAATCGATCCCCGTCTTTCGGTCGATTTTCTCGACAAATATCAAATATTCGCGAGGAGAATATATAACATAATCTTTAAGAGGTTTCCCGAAAAACGCACCGGAAACGGCATGAGCGAATACTGCAGCGGGACAAACTTTACGGGATCGCCCGGTATTTTAGCGAACGTGACCGGCGTTCCGGCAAACACGCGCGTTTCCAAGTCCACCATCGCGCGACGCGTCGTTCTTGTGTCGCGCACGCGTAAAAATTTGATTCGAATAAATAAATAATTACTTCTCGAATCCCTCGTCTCTTCGTTTGACCTCAAAGCGCGTGTTATTTTTAGTTTTTTTAAAGGCGGGACCCTCTCTCGTGCTCTCGTCTTTGGCGAGAAAAAAAATCGCACCGAAGATATGCCAACTTTTCCTTGCCTAGGTGGCAATAAAAAAGAAAAATACGAGAAAACTATGACGCGCGCGGGCGTTTTTGCGACCTTCCGGAAACGACGACCGAGGAAAGGACGTGGACACCAACAGCCTTCGTCGCGGCCGCGGTCGTCGAAGAGAGCGGCGTCGATCGTTCCCTCGACCGCTCTCGC
>MDSV01074176.1_pt1 | contig 10604 bp, 7 predicted proteins | sample 810851 | NCBI WGS metagenome assembly MDSV01 (sample SAMN05326640, study PRJNA326480) | marine metagenome | isolation source: seawater | place: Atlantic Ocean: North East | collected 2012 | reverse complement strand
TCACAACCAAGCAAAGTTCATCCGATTAGTATTGAAGTTATGGAAGAAATAGGAATAGATATTTCTAAACATACTTCTAATCATATTGATGATTATATCAATAAAAATATTGATATTGTAATAACAGTTTGTGATAGTGCAAACAATACTTGTCCCACTTTTCCAGATGATGTAAAGCGTATTCACTGGAGCATTGACGATCCATTTAGAGGTTGGAATTTTGATTTAAATCAATTGAGCAATTTTAGACAAACAAGAGAAGAAATCAAAGCCAGATTACTTAAATTCATTAAAGATTATTAAAATAGAAAAAATAATTAGAATTAAGTAGAAAGTTGAAAATGTTCATATTCCTCATTAATCCATTAACTAATGATTATAAATTAAAAACCTAAATTTAACTTATGAATATTTTAATTACAGGAGCTGCTGGTTTTATAGGTTATCATTTATGTAAAAAACTATTAGATGAGGAGTATACCATTCTAGGCATTGATAATTTAAATAGTTTTTATAATCCAACACTTAAACTGAGCAGATTAGAACAATTAAAATGTTATAAAAATTTCAAATTTAAAAAAATCGACATATCAGATAGAGAATCAATTACTCCAGTTTTTAAAAAGTATAAGCCAAAAAAAGTTATTAACCTTGCTGCTCAAGCTGGAGTGCGCTATAGTTTTCAAGATCCTTATGCTTATCTAGATTCTAACTTCGTTGGATTTTTAAATATTATAGAACTTTGCAAACAAAATCAAACTGATGGTTTTATTTATGCCTCTAGCTCTTCAGTGTATGGTGAGAACAAAAAAAATCCTTTTTCTGTTTTAGACCGTACAGATAGACCAATTTCATTATATGCTGCTTCAAAAAGGGCAAATGAATTAATAGCTCATTCTTATTCTTATTCATATGGTTTACATACCACTGGTTTAAGATTTTTTACTGTTTATGGGCCATGGGGTAGACCGGATATGGCTTATTATATTTTCACTAAAAAAATATTAAATGAAGAGCCTATAAATGTCTTTAACAATGGAAATATGAGAAGAGATTTCACATTTATCGATGATATAATTTTAGGAACAAAAGCTGCTATTGAAAAAAATTATAGATCTGAGATTTTCAACTTAGGAAATAATAAAAGTGTTAATCTATTAGATTTTATTAAAACCATCGAAAATAAATTAAATAAAAAAGCAATAATCAATTTTCAACCAATTCAATTAGGTGATGTTAAAGAAACTTATGCGGATATTTCTGAAACGAAAGAAAAATTAGGATTTAACCCGAAAATATCTATTCAGGAAGGAATCCCCAAATTCATTAGATGGTATAGAAATTATTATGATTTAATGAAGTAGTTAAAAATAATAGAATAAATAGTCTTACTATATTATCTCTACATTTTTATAGGTTTTTAATATTTGAGGAAAAAAACTGTGAGTTCGATTGTTCCCAAAGAAAAATTGAAACATTTTTTAACCTCTTCATTTAGCTTGCAATTGCCCAGCAACTTTAGCTGTTTTTTCAAGAATTGCATCTTGGTCACCCAGAAAATATTTTTTAATTGGAGATAGCTTGTGATCCAACTCATAAACAAGTGGGATACCAGTTGGAATATTCAAACCAATAATTTCATTTTTAGAAATATTGTCAAGATACTTTATAAGAGCACGGAGAGAATTGCCATGGGCAACAATTAAAACTTTCTTCCCAGATTGAATACTTGGCGCAATAGTTTCAAGCCAATAAGGAATGAATCTATCAAAAGTATCTTTTAACGATTCTGAGGTTGGTAATTGGTCTTCATTTAAATCATCATAGCGCTTATCAAATCGAGGATGCCTTTCATCATTAATTTTTAATGGTGGTGGTGGAGTATTATAACTGCGCCGCCATATTTGAACTTGCTCTTTACCATATTTCTGAGAGGTTTCATATTTGTTTAATCCTTGTAAAGCTCCATAGTGACGTTCATTGAGTCTCCAGTTATATTTTACGGGAATGTCACTTATATTCATTTCTTTAAGACAAATATCTAAGGTGCGCTTGGCTCGTTTAAGCAAAGATGAATAGACTAGGTCAATCTCAAAAGAACTCTCTTTTAGAACTTTACCTGATGAAGCAGCTTCTTTAAATCCTTTCTTTGAAAGGTCAACATCAGTCCACCCTGTAAAGCGATTTTCTAAATTCCATTGACTTTCACCGTGCCTAAGCAAAATCAATTTATGCATAATTATTCTTGTTCCACAATTTTCAGTAAATATTTTCCATATTGATTATGAGCCAGTTCTTTACCCAACTCTTTTAGTTTCTGTTTAGTTATGTAGTTCATTCTAAATGCAATTTCTTCAATACATGATATTTTCAATCCCTGCCTTTTTTCAAGTGTTTGTACAAATTGAGCTGCCTCAAGTAATGAATCATAGGTTCCCGTATCTAGCCAAGTATAGCCTCGACCCATCTGTTCAACCTTAAGTCTCCCTTTTTCTAAGTATGATTTGTTTATATCAGTTATCTCGAGCTCTCCTCTAGATGACGGCTTTTGTTTTTTTGCGATATTTATGACGTCATTAGGATAAAAATATAATCCGGATACTGCATAATTGCTTTTTGGGGAAGGAGGTTTTTCTTCAATAGAAATGGCATTTCCCTCTTCATCAAGTTCGACTACACCGTAGCGTTTAGGGTCATGTACATAATAACCAAAAATAATGGCAATATTATTATCATTGACTTCTTTTGAGGTCTTCTTCAGTTTATCCGGCAGACCAACACCGTAAAACACATTATCTCCAAGAATTAGGCAAACATCATCATCTTCAATAAAATCCTCTCCAATTATAAAAGCTTTTGCAAGTCCATCAGGAGAAGGTTGAACTTTATAAGAAAGCTCTATCCCTAATTGAGAACCATCGCCTAAAAGTGATTCATACTTTGGCGTGTCTTCAGGTGTTGAGATTATTAGAATTTTCTTAATACCTGATAGCATAAGAGTTGAGAGAGGGTAATATATCATAGGTTTATCATAGATTGGTAAAAGCTGCTTGCTCGTCACTTTTGTAATAGGATGCAGTCTTGTTCCACTTCCACCAGAAAGTATAATGCCTTTCATAAAATAATTATCCCTTTTCTTTGATTATCACTTTTTAAATAAAATTTATTATTAGGAGTTTAATTAAAACTATTTGAAACATTTATTAATTTAAAGAACTGATTAAATAAATAATGTAAGTTTCTATTTTACTATTATTTTTCTCTTATTTCCTTAGGCTTAAGCTTTCGATTGTAAGTTTTATCTTGGATATTTTTCCACCAATGCTGATTCTCTAAATACCATAGAATGGTCTTTCGAATACCTGTTTCAAAAGTTTCTTTTGGTGACCAACCAAGCTCCTTTTTAATTTTAGAAGCATCTATAGCATAACGGAAATCATGACCGGGACGATCTGCCACATAATTGATAAGTTCTTTATATGAACTACCATTCAATCTTGGTTTTAATTCATCAAGGGTTGAACAAATAGTATTTACAATATCAATATTTTTGATTTCATTGTTACCACCAATATTATAGGTTTCGCCAATAGTGCCATCTTTAAGAACAGAATAAATGGCATCACAATGATCTTTAACAAATAGCCAATCTCTTATATTAAGACCTTCACCATAAATCGGAAGAGGCTTTTCATCGACACAATTAGCAATCATAAGTGGAATCAGTTTTTCAGGATATTGAAAAGGACCATAGTTATTTGAACAATTAGTAATTAGGGCTGGAAATCCATACGTTTGATGCCAAGCTCTAATAAGGTGATCAGAAGAAGCTTTGGATGCAGAATATGGAGAACTAGGTTTATAAGGTGACTCTTCAGTAAATATACCATTATAGCCTAAAGAGCCGAACACCTCATCAGTGCTTACATGTAAAAAACGTAGATTTATTTGTTTTGATATTTTGTTATGAGCTTCTATATAATTATTACAGGCATTAATAAGTGTAGCAGTACCAACTATATTAGTTTGAATAAAATCCATTGGCTTATTTATAGATCTATCAACATGAGACTCTGCAGCAAAATGTACAATAGCGTCAGGATTAAAATCTTTAAGTATATCATAAACCAATTTAAAATCACAAATATCTCCTTTTACAAATTGATAATTTGGATGGTCATCTATAGATTGAAGATTTTTTAAGTTCCCCGCATAGCTAAGTTTATCAAAATTTAATATTTGATTTTCTGTATTCTTAATTTGTCCAATAATAAAATTGGAACCAATAAATCCACAGCCTCCAGTAATAAGTATTTTCATAGGATTGCTTAATTTATTTTTTTACAAAATATGGAATGAATAACAAAAGAAATTTTTAAATAATCTTAATTATTTTCATCAGATAAAATTAAATAATTATTCGTTAAATCAAAAGTACTTACTTTGGGTTGGTATAAAAATGGTTATGTGAATCTTAATTATTAAAAAAAAATATTCACAAAAAATTTAAAAAAATTGATATATTTAGCCTAATTTGTGTATATTTAATCTAATATGTACACAGATTTTTTCAAATAATGATTTATTGATAACAAGACATTCTTGTCATGGCATATTCTAGAGAATTAATAAATTTTGAAAAAAACAGAGGGGGAAGCGCATTGTGATTTTGAGTTTCATATATTTAAAGTTTAAAATGCATGGTTTAGTTTTATCTATTAATTGTGACTAACAGAGGCGGAGCCGTTAATGAAAGTGACATTGTGCATTTATTTAAAATGTTTTACATTTAACCTGCGAAACATTATTGAATCAAAATGAATTAGTTATTTGTTGTATTATCATATTTTTAAAATCTACTATAGGAAAAAATCATAATTATAAATCAAAAGTACTTTAACTGCCGAATTCACTATTCACAAATTGTGTATATAATTGCCACATTGTTGTTTTCTTCTAATGTTTCTTCTCAGTCTCTTCAAGATATTCAAAGACTAAAGAAAGAATACGAAGATTTTCAGAAAGACAAACAAGGTTTGCAACAAACGATTGGAATTGACAGTGATTTAAATGAGCCCAGCGATATACCGAAGAAGATTCAACTTACTCCATATAAGTATGAAGATGAGATTTTAACTGGCGCTAAATTAAAACACTTTGGATATGAATTCTTTACACAAAGAGATACTATAACGTTTTGGGATAATTTACCAGCACCTGCGAATTATCAACTGGGCCCAGGGGATCAATTGGTTGTTTCTCTTTGGGGGGAAGCTCAGTTACGCGAGACCTATACAGTAAATCGTGAGGGTAAAATATACGATTCTAGAGTTGGATTGCTTAATTTAGCTGGCAAGGATTTAAGATTAGCCCGCTCATATATACAAGACCAATTTGAAAGAATTTATTCTACTTTAAAAGGTAAAACGGCAACCACATTCATTGATGTTTCTTTAGGCGAATTGAGAACAATCAATGTAAATTTTGTTGGCGAAGTTTTGCATCCAGGTGTCTATCCTCTTCATCCCTTTGCTAATTTAATTTCAGGCTTAATACAGGCAGGAGGTGTAGATACTACTGGATCGTTAAGGCAAATACAAGTTAAGCGAAATGGCAAACTGATATCTTCTATTGATTTATACGATTATTTACTTAAAGGAAATCTTTCTAGCAATATCCAATTGAGAGATCAAGATATTGTTATAATACCTGTTAGGGAAAGCACTGTTGAGGTTGATAGTGCCGTAGTAAAGCCTGGTATTTATGAAAGTGTTGCAGATGAGAGTGTTTATGATTTAATTCAGTACGCAGGGGGATTAAGGCCTGAGGCATCAGAGAATATTGGCTTGAGTCGTATCAAGCCAATTGATGAAAGGAGTTCGGAAAGTATTTATGAGGGTTATTATATTAATTTAGAGCAGTCAAAGCTAATTCCTGCTCAAAACGGAGATCGTATTGCCGTTCGGCATTTATTTAAAGAGATTAAAATAGTAGAAATTATTGGCCAAGTAAAAGTCCCAGGAGTATATCATTTTTACAAAGGCATGACCTTAAAAGAGCTACTAAACTTAGGGGGTGGGTTTTCAGACTCTACATTTTGGAAGTCTGTATATCATAATCAAGCAGAAATTATTCGTAGGGATTCTAAGTCACGATATGAAAATGTAATTAAAATAAATTTGATGGATATATATAATGGGAATAAAGAAAAAGATATTCAACTTCAAAACCTGGATAAAGTTGTAATCCATGCTAATCTGAATTATTTTGAAAAAGAGAATATTAATATTGTTGGAGAGGTAAACATCCCTGGATCATACCCATTAATTTCGGATAACGAAACACTACAATCTTTAATTAGCCGCGCTGGAAATTTAACTGCTAAGGCTTTAAAGAATGGAATCTCTATTTACAGAGATAAAAAATTCTTTGAAGTATCGCCAACACAAAGTGAAATATCAATGAATATTCAAGGTTTTCAAGAGTCTCAAACTTCTCAAACTTCTCAAACTTCTCAAACTTCTCAAAACTTCCAAGAGTCTCAAACTTCTAAAGTTCGCGTAGCTTGGCAAAATGAAAGTATAACGCTAATGCCTGGCGATAGTATAGTCGTAAAAGAGAGCACAGGAACAGTCAACGTTTCAGGCCAAATATATAATCCTGGTTTGGTTGAATTTAGTGAGAGAAAATCTTTGAGATATTATATCAATGCAACTGGGGGTATCACTGAGAGAGGTAATAGAAAAAGTATAATTGTGGTTTATGCCAATGGTGTAGTAAGTCCAAAAAAATGGTATTCAACGCCAAAGATTGAAGATGGATCCACTATTATAGTTAATGAAAAAGAACCAGAAGAGCCATTTAACATCACTCAATTTGCTACGAATTGGACATCTATTGTGGCTTCAATGATAACAGCGATTGTTCTTTCTAAACAGCTCTAGTTATTTGTTAAAAATTGAATAATTAGTTTTATGAAAAACAGTAAAAAATCAATGATAAATGTTTATTTTAATTTTTAATTACTTATTTAATCTTGAAAGCATGTTTTTTATCCAATGAACTTTTCTGAGCTAGAAAAAATCATGGCAGAAAATGGTGTTAATTCGCTTGCGGAGATTTCTCGAGCTTTAAATACTACCCCCCAGGCTGTTTCTAATTGGAAGGCTCGCAATCAGATTCCTCACCATATTGCTGCAAAGCTTAATAAGTTTACACCGCCATTTACTGATAATATTCAAGTATCAAAGCAGCCACAGGTTGCTCATTATGCGTCGACAAATATTTTAGAAGAAGAGAGTGTCTCCTTTTCTGACATCTTACTTATAATGGCCGAACAGCTTAAAGTAATCGCCTTAACCACGTTTATTTGTGTTTTTCTTACATTTACTTATGTGCAGTTTATTAAAAAACCTTTGTATGTTAGTAGGGCAACTGTATTACTCCCAGAAAACAAAATGAGTAATTTAGGCGGCCTAGCTGGCTTAGCTTCTCAATTTGGTGTAAACGTGCCAACAGGCACAACTGCAGACTTATCAAGCCCTTCCCTTTATCCAGAATTACTTCGTAGTAGGACTTTTGCAGAAAAAATTTTGGATAAAGAATTTTATCTAAATAAATTTGGTAAAGAATTATCACTTCTTGCAATTTTAACTCATGGTAACGGTCCTCCGGAAGCTGGTCGAGATACTCTAGTGACTTCTGCGTTAGAATTTTTAAATAAAATTCTTGAATTCAATCAGAGTCCAAGTAGTACCTTCAGCGTGATACAGGTGACTGCTTCTGAGCCAGTTTTTGCAAAAAAATTAGCAGAGGTCACACTGGAAGAGCTAGAAGCTCTTAATCGTTTTTTTAAGAGCCAAATGATTAATGAGAAAACAACCTTTATTGATCAGCGTATTTCTGCTGTAAGGAGCGATCTAGAAACCTCAGAGCAAGTTCTCAAAGCTTTTAATGAGCAGAACCGGCAGATTTCATCTCCAGCTCTACAGCTGGACCAAGAGCGTCTTGCAAGAGATGTCGAAATTCAGAAGGGTATCTATTTAACATTAAAGCAGCAACTTGAACTAGCTAAAATTGAAGAAGTGCAAGAGGCTTCTATCGTTCAGATTTTGGATAAACCTCAAGTACCATTGGGGCCATCAAATATAAATCTAAAACAGAGCTCTTTATTGGCGGTACTCTTTGGACTAGGCTTGGGGGTAATCTTTGCTTTTATGCGTTCATATTTAGATAACAATGATATAGAAGAGCGTAAAAAGTTACGTCGCATTAAACACTTCATTAGAAAAAAAATCAAAGATATTATTTTGGACCGCCGTGTATCAGGTATAGTTAGCGCTTTGATGTTACTTGGTTTGCCTTTCTACTTCGGGTATGAATCTAAAAATCCTGTTTTTTTTGGAATGTACTCCACAAAATTAATGTTAGTAAATATAGTTTATCTTTTAATCCTGCTTAGCTCTATTACCATCTTTGTTCACTTGACTAAAAAATCAAAAAATTAAAATTTCTAAAAAAATAATTCAAAACATAAAATAGACAGAATACTAAATTATGACTAATCTAATTTCAAAAATAAAAAATAAAAAATCAGTAATTGGTGTTATCGGACTGGGATATGTTGGCTTGCCTTTAGCTATACGTTTTTCTGTAGAGGGATTTAAAGTTGTCGGTTTTGATGTTGATAAAGAAAAAGTTAAAATGCTAAATGGTGGTGAATCCTACATAAAGCATATTAAAAGAGATGATATTGCCTCTATGGCCAATGAGGGATTTACAGCTACAGTAAAGTTTGACGAAATCTCAAATGTTGATGTTATTATAATTTGCGTTCCTACACCTCTGGGTGTTCATAATGAACCGGACTTGAGTTATATTACTGAAACACTGAATTCTATTAAACCTTATTTAAAAGAAGACCAGCTTTTGATTTTAGAAAGCACAACGTATCCTGGAACTACTGAAGAAGAAATCATCCCATTTATTAAATCAGCTTCTAATTCATCACTTTTTAACATAGGTAAAAATTTCTTTATTGGTTATTCTCCTGAAAGAGAAGACCCTGGTAATAAGAAATTTTCTACTAAAACAATTCCAAAGGTTGTAAGTGGCGTTACGGAAAACTGCCTTGATCTAACAAAAGCTTTATACGATAGAATAGTTGATAAAACCGTTCCTGTTTCATCACCAAAAGTGGCAGAAATGACTAAAATACTAGAAAATATCCACCGAGCTGTCAATATTGGCTTGGTAAATGAGCTAAAAATAGTAGCTAATAAAATGGATATTGACATTTATGAAGTCATAAATGCGGCTGCAACTAAACCATTTGGTTTTACACCTTATTACCCTGGTCCTGGTTTGGGTGGGCACTGCATCCCCATTGATCCATTTTATTTGACATGGAAAGCTAAAGAAGTTGGCATGAACACTCGATTTATTGAGTTAGCTGGAGAGATAAATACTTTAATGCCTCATTATGTTATTCAAGAGGTGGGTGAAGCTCTCAATTCAGTTGGAAAGGCGATTAAAGGGAGTAAAATATTAGTTCTTGGATTGGCATATAAGAAAAATGTGGATGATTTGAGGGAATCACCATCATTAGAATTAATTGATATTTTAGTAGATAAAGGAGCTCTTGTTGATTATTCTGATCCTTATTTTAAATCTATCCCTCGTACACGTAAACATCAAATTGAACTTAATGCTAAAGAATTAAGCGATGACACTTTGAAAAATATGGATTTAGTTTTACTTGCTACAGATCATGATGAATTTGATTATGATTTAATTAAAAAGAACTCTAAAATGATTATTGATACGCGTGGACGTTTTAACAATAGAAATAGTAAAGTAAGAAGAGCATAATGCAATTTATTGATTTAAAGTCACAGCAAGATATAATCAGAAATAAAATTGATAAAAGGATAGAAGATGTCCTTAATCATGGGCGATATATCATGGGGCCTGAAGTACAGCAATTAGAAGACGAATTGGCAAAATATGTTGGCGTAAAGCATTGCCTGTCTTGTTCTTCTGGCACTGATGCATTGCTAATACCATTAATGGCAAAACATATTGGTAAAGGTGACGCTATACTTACCTCGCCCTTTACTTACATTGCAACGGCTGAGGTAATTTCACTGTTGGGCGCAACACCAATATTTGTTGATATATATTCAAAAACATATAATATAAATTCTAAAGAAATTGCACGTGGAGTCCAAGAAGCTAAAAGCAAAGGACTTACTCCACGTGGAATTATTCCTGTTGATCTGTTTGGACTCCCGGCGCGCTATAGGCTTATAGAGGAAGAGGCAAAAAAATATGATCTATTTATTCTAGAAGATGCAGCTCAAGGCTTTGGCGGCACAATACGTGGTAAAAAAGCTGGATCCTTTGGACATGTAGCTTCAACATCATTTTTTCCGGCAAAACCACTCGGATGCTATGGAGATGGTGGCGCAATTTTTACAAATGATGATGATCTTGCAGAAATAATGAGTTCTATACGGGTTCATGGTGGTGGGTCGGATAAATATGATAATATTCGAATTGGAATAAATGGAAGGCTGGATACTCTGCAAGCTGCAATCTTATTA
>MDSV01195803.1_pt1 | contig 10605 bp, 6 predicted proteins | sample 810851 | NCBI WGS metagenome assembly MDSV01 (sample SAMN05326640, study PRJNA326480) | marine metagenome | isolation source: seawater | place: Atlantic Ocean: North East | collected 2012 | reverse complement strand
TCATTGGGGTACAGCTGTAAATGTACAGTCAATGGTATTTGGAAATATGGGTGATAATTGTGCAACAGGAGTTGCTTTTACAAGAAATCCTTCCACTGGTGAAAAAGAAATTTTCGGAGAATATTTGATTAATGCGCAAGGTGAAGATGTAGTTGCTGGAACAAGAACTCCACAAAATATAACGAAAAATAAATCTAATTCAAAAGGATTGTCACTTGAGGAGACTATGCCTAAAATTTTTAAACAATTAAAAAAAATTTTTAAACAATTAGAAAATTATTATAGGGATATGCAAGATATTGAATTTACTGTTGAAAATAATAATTTGTGGATGTTACAGACAAGGTCTGGAAAAAGAACAGCAAAAGCTGCAATCAAAATAGCAGTTAACATGGAAAAAGAAAAATTGATTTCTGTAAAAGAAGCTGTTTTAAGAGTTGATCCTAATATGCTTGAAACCTTATTACATCCCACCTTGGATGAAAAGGCAGAAAAAACAATTATAGCGTCTGGTCTTCCAGCTTCACCAGGAGCTGCAAGCGGTAAAGTAACATTTTCTGCAGAGGAAGCAGAGAATTTGAAAGAACAAATGCAAGATTCAATTTTAGTAAGAGTTGAAACTTCACCAGAAGATATTAATGGTATGCATGCTGCCAAGGGAATTCTTACAGCAAGAGGAGGTATGACTAGTCATGCAGCTGTAGTTGCAAGAGGTATGGGAAAACCATGTGTTAGTGGGTCAAATGAAATTAAAATAGATTATGCAAATAAATTATTTAAGACAAGAAGTTTTGAAGTTAAAGAAGGGGATATAATTACTATAGATGGTGGCAGTGGCAAAGTGATGCTTGGAAAAGTTCCAACTGTTAAACCAGATATATCAGGAGATTTTTCTAAATTGATGAGTTGGGCAAATCGATATAGAAAACTTAAAGTTAGAACTAATTCAGAAACTCCAGCAGATACAAAAATTGCTAGAGATTTTGGAGCTGAAGGAATTGGTCTTTGTAGAACAGAACATATGTTTTTTGATGAAAAAAGAATTATTTCTGTAAGACAAATGATTTTATCAGAAACTTTAGATGATAGAAAATCAGCTTTAGAAAAACTCTTGCCTTATCAAAGAAGTGACTTTGCAGAGATTTTTAAAATAATGAGTGGTTTGCCAGTAACAGTAAGACTCTTAGATCCTCCATTACATGAATTTCTTCCAAAAACAGAAAAAGATATTGAGGATATTTCTAAAGAATTAAATATTACAAGTCAGAATGTAAAATCAAGAATTAATGAACTGCATGAACAAAATCCAATGTTAGGGCATAGGGGTTGCAGATTAGGTATTTCTTTTCCAGAAATTTATCAAATGCAATGCCAAGCAATATTTGAGGCATTAGCTGAATGTAAAAAGAATAAATTAAAACCAGTTATACCAGAAATTATGATTCCCCTTGTATCTACAGCTGCTGAGATTGAGATTCTTAGAAAATTAGTTGATGGAGTTGCGAAAGAGATTCAAAAGAAAAATTCAATAAAAATAAAGTATTATGTTGGAACAATGATCGAACTTCCAAGAGCAGCTCTAAGAGCTAAAGATATTGCAAGTTTTGCTGATTTTTTTAGTTTTGGAACGAACGATTTAACACAAACTACTTTTGGGATAAGTAGAGATGACTCAGGTAAATTTTTAAATGACTATGTAGAAAATAAAATATTTAATAAAGATCCTTTTGTGAGTATTGACGAAAGAGGTGTTGGTGAGTTAATAAAAATTGCCGCAGAACGAGGTAGAATGAAGAAGAAATCTCTAAAACTAGGTATTTGTGGCGAACATGGTGGAGATCCATCTAGTATAGAATTTTGTGAAAAAGCAAAATTAAATTATGTATCCTGTTCTCCTTATAGGGTTCCAATAGCTTGCTTAGCTGCAGCTCAAGCTTATTTGAAAAAAAATAACTAAAATAAACCTTCTATATCACCTTTATCGTTTAATTTAATAGAGTCTGCTGCAGGGATTTTAGGAAGTCCAGGCATGGTCATTATAGATCCACAAACAATTACTACAAATTCTGCTCCGCTAGATAATCTTACTTCTCTAATTGGTAATACGTGCCCCGATGGTGCTCCTTTTAAATTTGGGTCAGTTGAAAAACTGTATTGAGTTTTAGCTATACAAATTGAAAATTTACCAAATCCATTCTCTTCTATCTTTTTAATTTGTTTTTTAATTTCATCTTCAGCTTCTATTCCGCTAGCACCGTACATTTCTTTTGCAATGGCTTCGATTTTATCCCATAGAGGCATTTCCGCTGAATACAAAAATTTAAATCCATTTTTTTTGGTTTTATTACATAATTCAACTACATTATTAGCAAGATCTCTTGTTCCTTCTCCTCCTTTTTCCCAATGTTTACATAAACTTGTTTTTATACCAAGCTTGATACAATAATCTTCTACTATTTTAATTTCTTTCTCTGTATCTGTAATAAAATGGTTTATAGCTACAATAACTTCTAAGCCAAATTTTTTAATATTTTGAATATGTCTCTCAAGATTTGGTAGACCTTTTTTTAATAAATCAGTATTTTCTTTTTTTAAATTTTCTTTTTCAACTCCTCCATGCATTTTTAACGCTCTGATCGTAGCAACCAAAACAACGCAATTTGGTTTAATGTTTGCTTTACGGCATTTAATATTTAAAAATTTTTCTGCACCAAGATCTGCTCCGAATCCAGCTTCTGTAACAACATAATCAGATAATTTTAAAGCAGTTTTAGTAGCAATTATTGAATTGCAACCATGTGCAATATTAGCAAATGGCCCTCCATGAATTATAGCAGGATTATTTTCTAAAGTTTGAGTTACATTAGGTCTAATTGCATCTTTTAACAATACGGTCATTGGACCTTGTGCATTTAGATCTTTTGCATAAATTGGTTTTTTATCTTTTGTATATGCAATTGTTATATTTCCTATTTTTTCTTCGAGCTCTTTTAAATTATTTGATAAACAAAAAATTGCCATAACCTCTGAAGCAACTGTTATATCAAAGCCATCATTTCTTGGAATATTATTTTTAAGTTTTCCAAGATTAATTTTTATTGTTCTTAAAGCTCTATCATTTAAATCAACTACTCGTTTCCATACAATATTTTCAACATCAATTTTTAATTTATTTCCCCAATAAATATGATTATCAATTAGAGCTGATAATAAGTTATGAGCCGAAGTGATTGCGTGAAAATCTCCTGTAAAATGTAAATTTATTTGTTCCATTGGAACTACTTGTGCATATCCTCCACCAGCAGCTCCTCCCTTCATTCCGAAAGACGGTCCCAAACTAGGCTCTCTTAAACAAACTATCGATTTTTTTCCTATTTTATTTAATCCATCGCATAGACCTACTGAAGTTGTAGTTTTACCTTCACCAGCTGGAGTAGGGGTTATAGCTGTAACCAAAATTAGATTACTTTTTTTTTCTCTTAACTTATCTACATATTCTAAGTTAAGTTTTGCTATGTGTCGTCCCATGGGACTAAAGGCAGCAGGATCATCAGGAATATTGATCTTCGCAAGAACATCTTTAATCAGCTTCATTTTTGCTGCTCTTGCTATTTGAATATCAGATTTTACTGTGCTCATCGGCACTCCTATACCTAAAAAAGTATATTATGTATAGACAAAATTTTTAAGTCCTTTTACAATTTAATAGGGTTATATTAGATTACTTCAATGCAAAAATATTCAATATTTAGTTTAATTAAGAATGCACTTACTAATCATCAAAATTGGGATGTTGCATGGAGAGATCCTGAGCCAAAAAAAGAGTATGATGCAATAATTATTGGAGGTGGGGGCCACGGGCTTGCTACTGCATATTATTTGGCCAAAGAACATAAAATTACAAATATTGCTATTCTTGAAAAAGGTTGGATTGGAGGAGGAAATGTTGGAAGAAATACAACAATTCTTAGATCTAATTATATGTGGGACCCCAATGGTCTTTTTTATGAATATGGAATGAAGCTTTGGGAAAATTTATCACAAGAATTAAATTATAACGTAATGTATTCACCAAGAGGAATTATTAATCTTGCACATTCTGATGCACAGTTAAATTCGTATTCACGAAGAGGAAACTCTATGAGGCTAAATGGAATTGATGCAAAAATGCTAGGAAGAGAAGAATTAAAAAAAATGATTCCATTTGCAGATTTTTCGGCTTCAGCGAGATTTCCAATTTTTGGAGCTTTAATGCAACCTCGTGGAGGAACAGCGAGACACGATGCTGTAGCTTGGGGATATGCAAGACAAGCAGATTCAATGGGTGTTGACATTATTCAAAATTGTGAAGTAACAGGTTTTGATGTGCAAAATGGAAAAATTAAAGGAGTACAAACTTCTAGAGGAAGTATTAAAACAAAAAAAATAGGATTGTGCGTAGCAGGAAGCACTTCCATACTAGCAGAAAAATTAAACATGAAATTACCTATAGAAGCCCATGTCCTTCAAGCATGTGTTTCTGAACCAGTAAAACCTCTGTTAGATCATGTAGTAACCTTTGGCGCTGGACATTTTTATTGTAGTCAATCTGATAAAGGTGAAATGGTTATGGGTGGAGATCTAGATGGCTATAACAGTTATGCTCAACGAGGAAATCTTCCAACGTTACAACATGTTTTGTCTGAAGGTATAGCAATGTTTCCAAACTTAAGTCGATTAAAGATTTTAAGAACATGGGGAGGAATTATGGATATGTCAATGGATGGATCACCTGTTATAGACAAAAGTCATATTGAAGGTCTTTATTTAAATTTTGGATGGTGTTATGGAGGATTTAAAGCCACTCCTGTTTCCGGGTGGACATTTGCACATACTATAGCGCAGGATAAACCTCATGAATTAAACGAACCATTTAAATTAAATAGATTTAATACAGGATATCTTATTGATGAAAAAGGTGTCGGTACAAAAACATGGATAGGTTAATAAATGTTAGAAATTAAATGTCCTTATTGTGGAAAAAGATCCCAAAATGAATACTCTTATGGGGGAGATGCAACCGTAAAAAGACCTGAGCTTGGAAAAGAAATTTCAGATAAAGAATGGGATGATTTTGTTTATTTTAGACAAAACATAAGAGGAAAACATTTAGAGTTTTGGCACCATATATCAGGTTGTAGACAATGGTTTAAAGTTTTAAGAGATACATCAACGCATGAAATTTTTAAAACTGCTAAAATAAAAGAGGATTTATAATTTTATGTCACAAATGTTTAGACTAGACAAATCAGGTTACATTAATAGAAATAAAAAAATTTCATTTAAATTCAACGGAAAAAAATATTTTGGCTATGAAGGAGATACTCTAGCATCAGCTCTTCTTGCGAATGGAGTTCATTTAGTAGGGCGAAGTTTTAAGTATCATAGACCTAGAGGTTTTATAGGAGCAGGAGTTGATGAACCTAATGCACAAGTTCAATTATATACTGGTGATAAAACTGAACCAAATGCTATGGCGACAACTGTTGAGTTGGTAGAAGGATTAGTAGCCACAAGTCAAAATTGTTGGCCATCAGTTAACTTTGACTTTGGTGCAATAAATAATTTTTTAAGTAAATTTTTTCCCGCAGGTTTTTATTATAAAACATTTATGTGGCCCAAAAGTTTTTGGTATAAAATTTATGAACCTATTATAAGAAAAGCAGCAGGTTTAGGTGTTGCGCCATTAAAACCAGACCCAGATAGGTATGAACATAAATTTGAATATTGTGACATTTTAGTTGTAGGTTCGGGACCATCAGGGTTAGCAAGCGCTCTTGCTGCGGCAAAAAATGGCGCTAGAGTTATTTTGGCAGAAGACAAACCAAGATTTGGTGGTAGCTTACTTACTGACGAAGTTACAATTGGAAATAAAAAAGGAAAAGATTGGGCTGACGAAACAATTACAAAATTAAAATCAATGAATAATGTGATCATAAAAAATAGATCACAAGTTTTTGGATATTACGATCATAATATGATGGTAATGCTTGAGAGAACCAAAGATCATGTTGAAAATCCATCTAAATTTACTCCAAGAAAAAGACTTTGGTATATAAGAGCCAAGGAAGTAATAATTTCAACAGGATCGATAGAAAGACCTCTAGTTTTTGGTAACAACGATAGACCAGGCGTAATGTTAGCTTCAGCAGCAAAGGAATACATGAAAGTTTATGGAGTTCTTGTTGGAAAAAAACCAATTATTTTTACTAATAATGATAGTGGTTATGATACCGCTATAGATTTTAAAAAAAATGGAATTGAACCTGTAATTATTGATGTAAGAGATAATTCAGAAACTTCTGTAGTTAAAGAAGCTAAAAATTTAAATATAAATATAAAATTTTCTCATGGCGTAATAAACGCACATGGCTATAAAAAAGTAAGTTCAGCAACAATTGGAAAACTAAATAATGATAAGTCTGGCTATGAGTTTATAGAGAATATAAATTGTGATTGCATATGTGTATCAGGAAATTGGACTCCAACCGTACATCTTTCTTCACAATCAGGTAATAAATTAAAGTTTGATGATAAAATTAATGCTTTTATTCCAAACAAACAAAAACAAAACGAAAGCACTATAGGGTCAGCAAATGGACGTTTTACTTTAAAAAATTCTTTGGAAGAAGGATTAAATACGGGTTATGAGTTATCAAATAAAATAACAGAAAAAAATATAAAAACCTCAATTCCCACATCTAACGAAAGAAAATATACTCAACATGATAAGTTTTGGTGCATGCCTCTTCCAAAAAATAAAAATTATAAAAGATGTGTAGATTTTCAAAATGATGTTTATGTTTCAGATATAGAGCTAGCTTTACGGGAAGGTTTTAGGTCTATAGAACATGTAAAAAGATATACAACACTTGGTATGGCTACAGATCAAGGTAGAACAAGTAATTTAAATGGTTTGCAATTAGTTGCAAATATTGAAAAGAAAATAGTTCCTGAGGTGGGACATACTACTTTTAGACCACCATACTCTCCAGTAACAATAGGTGCGATAGTAGGAAGAGAAGTTGGTAAATATTACCGTCCTACAAGAAAATCTCCAATGCATGCGTGGCATGAAAATAACAATGCAGTATTTGTAGATGCAGGTTTATGGTTGCGACCGCGCTATTATAAACAAGATAACGAAACATTGGCAGAAGCTGCAAAACGAGAAGCTACCAACGTTAGAAAAAATGTAGGAGTTTGTGATGTAACTTCTCTTGGTAAGATAGATATAAAGGGACCTGATTCTGCAGAATTCTTAAATAGAGTATATACAAATGCTTGGATGAAATTACCCGTAGGTAAAGCTCGATACGGAGTCATGTTAAGAGAAGATGGAATTGTTTTTGATGATGGAACAACAACAAGAATATCAGAAAATCATTATCATATGACAACAACTACAGCTCAAGCAGCAAATGTTTTATCACATCTGGAATATTACTTACAAGTAGTTTGGCCAGAACTAGATGTTAATGTTTTATCTACAACAGAACAATGGGCAGGTGCAGCTTTGGCTGGACCTAATTCAAGAAATTTATTAAATAAACTTTTTCCCGATATAAATGTTTCTAACGAAGAATTTCCTTTTATGGGATTTAAAGAAGCAAATTTATTAGGTGTCCCGGCTAGAATTTTTAGAATTTCTTTTTCAGGTGAACTTGCTTATGAAATAAACGTGGAATCTGGATATGGAATTTTTATGTGGGAAAAAATAATAGAAATTGGGAAAGATATGAGTATAGAACCTTATGGAACAGAAGCCCTTTCAACTTTAAGAATAGAAATGGGACATGTTGCAGGATCAGAAATAGACGGGAGAGTTATCGCTTCAGATCTTTCTCTTGAAGGAATGTTAAGTAAGAAGAAAGATTTTATTGGAAAAAGATCTTTAAATAGAGAAGCATTTTTAAAAGAAAACAGAGAAAAAATTGTAGGAGTTGTGCCTTTAGATAAAAAAACTATGATACCTGAAGGATCTCATTTAGTAATTGATAAAAACAGCTCTCTACCTAATCCAAAACTTGGTCATGTCTCAGCTTCCTGCTGGAGTGTTGAATACAATAATCCTTTTTCTTTAGCTATTTTAAAAGATGGAAAGAAAAAAATTGGACAAACGCTTTATGCTCTTGCCCCTCTTAAAAATCAAAGCATACCAGTAAAAATAGTATCTTCACATTATGTTGACCCCAAGGGAGAAAGAGTAAGATCATGACAGCTATTTCACCATTACAATTTATCCATAGAAAAGGTCTTTTTGGAGATCATCATAAAAAAAATGAAAAAGATTTAACAAATATAACTGAAATAAAAAACTTAAATATGGTTCAAATTTTTCAATACAAAAAATCACAAGTAGAGTTAGAAAGTATAAATATTGATGGTTTAAATTTATCTTCTCAAAGTTTAAAAGTTTCGTCGAATCAAAATACAAGAATTCTCTGGAACGCTCCAAATACATGGTTAGTTGTGTCTAACAAAGAAGATATTTTAAAGATTATTAATCAAAATTGTAATAATAATGACTTTGCAATAACTGATATTACTCATTCAAGAGCTACGATACAAATTAAAGGTTTTAAGGCTAAGGAAATATTAAAAAAAGGATGCCCTATTAATTTTAATGAATTTGTAAAAAATACGTGTGTTGGTTCAATTTTTCATGGAATTAATATTGTAGTTGATTGTATTGAAAATGAACCACAAACTTTTAATATTATTATATTAAGAAGTTTTGGAGAATCTTTTTACCATCATATAACAGATGCATCTTTAGAATTTGGATATGTTGGTATATAAATTAAATTGTATCCATTTCTAGATGAAGTTTTGTGCCTTGATAAACATATTTATTGGCTACATCTTCATTTAATTCTACTCCTAAACCGGGTTTATTAGGAGGTATGACATATCCTTTTTTCCACTGGATGGGTTCGTTTAAAATTTCTGAATAGAAACCTCCCCAATTTTTAATTCCTTCTAATATTAGAAAGTTTGGTATGCATGTAGAAATTTGTATATTAGCAGCACCAACTATTGGTCCACAATAAAGATGTGGAGCAATTTGAGCATAATGTGTTTCTGCTAAACCTGCAATTTTTTTGGCTTCAAGTATTCCTCCAACTCTTCCTAAATTCATTTGTAAAATACTAGCCCCTTGTGATTGTAGAATTTTTGAAAATTCATATTTTGTGGCTAATCTTTCACCAGTTGCTATTGGTATAGTTGTTGAAAGTGCAACTCTACCCATCTCTTCAAAATTTTCAGGAGGCACTGGTTCTTCAAACCACATGGGATCAAATTTTTCTAAACGTTTAGCGAGTCTAATAGCAGAAGCTGATGTCATTTGACCGTGTGTTCCAATTAAGAGGTCACATTTATTTTTTACTGAAGAATGAATAATTTCTACAAAATTTTCTACTTTAATAAGTTCTTCTAAAGTAAGCTGTCTTGGATCTAAAGGAGTATATGAGCCAACAGGATCAAATTTAACTGCAGTAAAACCTTCTTCGATATATTCATTTGCTCTTTCTGAAGCAAGTTCAGCATTAGTATAAACATTCAATTTGTCTGATTTTTTTGGATATAAATAAGTATAAGAACGTAATTTTTTATGAACTTGTCCGCCAAGTAATTCGTAAATTGGTTTACCCAATTCTTTACCTATTATATCCCAGCATGCCATTTCAATACCACTAATTATTCCCATAAGAGAAATATCTGGTCTTTGTGTATATCCGCTTGAATATATTGTTCTCCATAATTTTTCTACTTTAAAAGGATCTTTATCTTTTACGTATCTTTCAAAGACATCCTCAATCATTTTTGAAACAACATTAGGATGAAAAGGAACTGAATAAATTTCTCCATACCCCACAATGTCTTTATCTGTAATAAGTTTTACAAAAATCCAATACCTTCCCCCAAAATAAGGAGGTGGGTTTCCTACAATAAAAGTTTTTATTTTTTTTAATTTCATTATTTTTTTTATTTTTTTTAATAAATTTCACATGAAATAGTAAAAATTACAATCATAAGTTGTTCTTAGGGTTACATATTTTTTTAATATATGTTTCAATACAAACTTATAAATAATAATGAGGATAAAAATGAGAATAATTAAAAAACTATTAGTTTCTGCATTAGTTGTTTTAGGTTTTACGTTTTTCAACGTAAATGCGAACGCAGCATGTGGAAAGCTAGTTATTGCTGAACAAAACTGGGCATCAGCTGAATTGATGGCTAATGTCGACAAGATCATTTTGGAAAAAGGATATGGTTGTGAAGTGGAGTTAATACCTGGTGCCACTATGCCAACATTTACTTCTATGAATGATAAAGGTGAACCAGATATGAATCCAGAGCAATGGGCTAACGCTGTGTACACGCCACTAAAAAAAGCTGTATCAGAAAAAAGATTAATCATTGCTAACAAAGCACCTATCACTGGACTTGGTGAAGGTTGGTGGATTACTCCTGGTACTCTTAAAAAATATCCAGAAATTAAAGGTATGACTGCAATGGAAATTTTAGAACATCCTGAGTGGTTCCCATCTAAAGAAG
>MDSV01036527.1_pt1 | contig 10605 bp, 16 predicted proteins | sample 810851 | NCBI WGS metagenome assembly MDSV01 (sample SAMN05326640, study PRJNA326480) | marine metagenome | isolation source: seawater | place: Atlantic Ocean: North East | collected 2012 | reverse complement strand
GCTATTAGAGCAACAATGAGAGTAGGTCTCGTAGTCTATAGACCAACTGCATTCTGTAAACTAACACAGATGTAATAACATTTGTTTTAATAACAAATAGTAATGGGGGATTAAGTTCCCCCATTACAAATAATAAAAAGGAAAAATTTTAAATGAGTGAATTTGTAAAAGTAGAGAAAGACATCTGGAAGCTTAAAGATGGTTCTTTATGGGAAGGCAATGTAAATGAATGCCCAGAAGGTAACCCAGATAATATTGCCCACGCCGGTAAGGAGTATCAAGAAGATTATTTGAAACTTCACGGTTGGGGTAAGAAAAAAGCTGCTCCTAAAAAAGCTGCAGCTAAAAAAGCTCCAGAAACCAAAGCACAAAAACCAGCTGAAGACAAGTAGGTCATAACCAATGGCACTAAGTTCGGTTTCAGATGTAAAAAGTGTTATTGGTGTTGATATGTCATCAACCGACGAAACGGCAGTAACTAATATATTTATACCCGCAGCAGATGCTGCAATAAAAAATTATGTTGGTTATGAATTAGAATACAACGCCTCAATTGTAGATACTTTTGATGGCAACAGCCAAGAAGAACTTTATACTAGTGTAGCCCCTATTGTTTCAGTAACATCAGTTGTTGAAGATGCTGTAACACTTACTGAGGGAAATCAAGAACATTATGTTGTTTATAAATCTCAAGGTAAGATTAGAAAAACAGGTATGAAACAATTTTCAAGTATAAGATTGCAAAATATAGTTGTAACTTATAAAGCAGGATATTCAGATTCAGAAGGAACTGCTGAAGACATACCTAAAGATATAAAAGTTATTAGTGCTAGAGCTGCAGGAAAATTATTTATAGCAGCTGCTTCTTTAGGTTCTCAACAAAGCACAGGAGACGTATCAACTCACGCTGCAGATAAAACAGCAGATTCACAATTTCAATTAGTTAAAAATGAAAGATTAGGCGATTATTCAGCTACTTATGAATCAGTAGTTGATTTAATGGACCAAGAATTTCTTACAAATCAAGATAAATCAGTTTTAAGTAAATATAAAAGACAGTACTTCACATCGGCATCAATTCTCGACTAGAATATAAAATATGGATATAGAATTTAATAAAGCACAAAGAAAAGCTTTCTTGATGGGTATAGACTTTCCAGTCTTTGCAGAAGCTGTTATTGAACAAATGAACAGTTTAAGAATGCAAAAAGTTAACTTAGTTCAAGATATGGACAATGTAGTTAACGCTTATATGGCTGTTTGTAAAAAATACCCTATAAAAGAAAAGAAGTCAAAGAAAAAATAAATTGTGGCTAGATATGACTACAAGTGTTCTAAATGTGAACATAAGTTTGAAGTAACGCACTCTATACACGAAGACCCAAAGATTAAATGTGAAAAATGTAAAGCATTATCTATTAGACAAATACCTACTAGGGTTAATTTATATGGAACTGTTGGTGTTGATTGGAATACTGACCCTTCTAAAGTTTCTCAATCAATGAGAGATAAAGCTAAAAAAGCAGCTAAACGTAAGCAATCTTTTTAATAGAATATAAAGTATATTTTAGAGTAATTTCTTCGCCTTGTTTTATATCTTTTAAAAAATATAAATATTTAAATCTTTGAATATCTACTAATTTTGCATTAGGTTCTTCACTATGATTAATAAATCCACCAAGAGGAGTTCTATACAATTGATTAGTTACTGCATCCGTAATATGAGTTATTCCTGCACAAACACCTTTTTCAATATTCTTTACAGCAAACAATCCATATCCTTCTATGTTTGATTCTTTTACACTTAAGTAATCGGGTAACGGTCTATACATTAGTTAGGCTGTTTCCAACCTCTTATTCTTCCTTGTTTTGCAGGAGCGTGTAAAAAACATTTATCTGCAGGATTGTATTTACTTAATGTAGTTTTACAATCTTCTGTACTGCACAATCTATTATTTTCATATTCTTTAGTTTTTCTAGAAGCATCATATTTACTTCTACCTGTTACATATACTGAATTACTCATTTTCTTCTCTTTTCTTCAATGCTTCTAATTGTTCATCAGACATAAACCACTCAGCAGGAAAAGAATGATTTTTTTGTTCTATTTCCCATTCTTTTGTGTCTGCATAATAATCTAAGCGAATACATATCCAATCTGCTATTTTGCCAATAACTTTACTTGTGCTTCGAGCCACTCCCATTAAAAATATTTCCATTATTCATTTCTCCATTTCTTATTCCATTTATCTACATCTTCCCAACACCATTTACTAGAGTTCCAATCTCTCCACTGCGTTCTTTTGTAAATATCTTCTGCAAGAATACTTGCAAATAGTATGTTGTAATAAGGCGTATATTGAACTTGTGTTTGTTCAAATCCAATATCGTGAGGATAAGTTTTATTTTCTAAATAAGGCCTACCCCAACGCATAATTACCCATTCATCCCACATCGGCAAATCGTAGCTTTCTGCTACCCAATTCCAAGTCCAAGATACAAATTGCATAACACCTGTATCACCATTGTCTAATCTATGAGCAGTAGATTTACCTCTTGATTCACACCAACCAATTCTTACTGCTGTATCTATATTTTCATAATCAAAAAATTCAACATACAAGTGTGAATATTGCAACATTTTATAAGGTACATTTTGTTGACATTCAATATATTGATTTATTTGTTGATTTTCTGATAGATTAGGCGCATCTGGCGTACCAAATGTTGCCAAAAAAAGCATACAACTAGCTATCATTATTTTCTTTCATAACATTTATAATGCCATAAAATTAGCTAAAAGTCAAGAATTAATCTAATTTTTTTTGGATTGCTTCTTGAATTGCTTCTTTTTCTGAGTTACCAGTTACAGCAGTAACATATTCGTTAACAAAACGACCGTATTGGTCTTGTATTAACTTAAATATCTCTGCTTCCCAACAGTTGGCATACTTATTCCAACCGAGATATATGGTTCTATCTCCTATTTTATAGATTTTTTGCATCTCATCTAGTGCAATAATTTCTACTTCAGCCAAAAAGGCCTCCTTTGCTACACATCATTAGTATAGCAGGTTTTGACTAAATAAGAAAAAAAAGTAAAAAAACTTGACAAATTAAGGCAGGTGTGTCATTATTATAGTATGTATAAAAGGAGGAAATGTGGAAACAACTAATAAAGTTACCACTACAACGCCCAATTTAGAACAAGCAGAGTTCTTATTCAAAAGGTTCCCCAATAAACCTTTAAGAGAATGGGCACAAGATTGGGGTGTATCCCACGAACAAGTAAGAATTATGAAAATTAGATTAGGAATTCCTACAAGTAGAAAAGTGGAATACTCAGAAGAAATTACTAAACCAGTAGTAGATTACATAGCAGAAGGTAAAGGTACTGTGAATACACCTAGAACATTCAAATCCTTACCTTTTGGTAAAACTACTTTTTTGAATTGGATGGCTGAATATCCGGAGTTGACAGAATCTATTGTTAATGCTCAAAATGAAGCAAGACACAATAAGTTAAACCCAACTCACAAGAGATGTTCTCAAACAGGAGAAATGTTACCTGTATCTGAATTCTATGCCGATAGTAATACTTTAGATGGATACTCAAGTAGAAGTAAAGAAGCTGTAAAAGCTAATGCAAAGAAATATTATGGACTTAGAAATGTTGAAGAACCAACAGTAGAAGAAAAAGTTTGTCCAGCAGTTTCTGATTTAGGACCTTTACCAGCATCTTACTTTGGATTAAGTAGCAAACACTCAACAGGACTGCAAACTTACTGTAAAGAATTTCAAAAACAATATCAGAAATTCTTAAATATGGATGGTGCTAATCAAGGTGACGCATATGATGCAGCTAAAGAACCAACATATGAATATTTTGCTAAGCAAGGATACAGCCGTATTACTCGTATTGATGCTACAACTTAATATTTAAGTAAAACCTAAAAAAGCCCCTCCAAAGTGAGGGGTTTTTTTGTTGGTATAATAAATGGTATGCCTAAACTACCAACATCGTTACTAAACGAAAGCATTACAATTCAATCATTAAGTGGTTCTTCTGTAGATGACAGAGGGCTATCAACTGCAACTTGGTCTGATTCAGCAACAAATGTAGAAGCAAGAATTATGGATTCCGGTGGGGTATCAGAAGTAGATGCTGACAACAGAACGGAACAAGTAGTAGAATTTAGAATATATGTTCCATCCGGAACAACAGTTTCATTAGACGACAGAGTTAGCTATGAAAGTAAATTTTACAATATTAAAAATATAAAAAATATTAAAGATAGATTTGGTAACACTTTTTATAAAGAGTTAGTTATGGATTCCGGATACTAATGGCACAAGGTAGATTAAAAATGAAAAATCTTTCTTTGCGAAGTTTTAAACAAGTAAAAGATGGTTTTGCCGGAAGTAAACGTTATAACTTTAATAAAATAAAAAATTTAAAAGATTTAAGAACTTTTTTTTATGAGTACTCTCTTTTTATTGGTGACTTATCTTCAATTCCGGGTATGCCTAATTTTAGTACAGCAAATAATATCCGACATTTATTTTTAAAGTCTGGGCGTATTATGGGAGACGTTAACTCTCTTATGGGTACAGCGCAAAAAATGATGGATGGTTTTCAAATGTCAGATTTAGAAACTGCTGGTGAGCGTGCATTTCGTCGTGTTGGAGGTAGAGCTACCGGTAAAGTAATGATGAAAATTCCGGGAAGCAATCCTTTAGCTCGTGCTGCTAGGTCTGGTATAGGAGCTAATATGCAAAAAGAATTTGATAGTTTTACAAAAAAAGCTTTTAGGTCAACTGGATTAGCAGCTAAACCAGCTGTTAGAGTTTACGGTACAACACGTGTATCTAGCTTATATGACCATAGTGGAATTCATAAAATTTTGGAACTAGTTACTGAAGACATTGCTAGACAAGCTTATGTACTTACACCTGTTAAAACTGGAAGATTAAGAGGTACTTTGCATCCTTCTTTTGTTGATACAAAAGTAAAAGGTGGTCACATAAGAAGAGGAAGAGTATCTATTGGTGAGGGACTAGATTACGCTTTAAAAATTGAGTTTGGTAGTGGTAGTGGATTCGATGTTGGTGTTGGTGCTATAAAACAAAAATACTTTCCAGTTACCCCTAAAGCAGTTCAATATTTAAGAGGAGCTAAAGAAAACCGTAGAGCTGTAACAAATGGTAAAGGCGCTATGTTAAGAAGAGGCGCTGCAAAAGCAGCAGCAAGATTTAAAGCTTCTGGTTTAGGTACTTTTAAAAGATATGACATAGAAGAAGTTATTAAAGATATGACCGGAAAGGTTAAATAATGACACAACAATTACCAGACGCAGAGATATTATTTAGAACTTGGGCATTAAGTAGAAGCCCTATTACTAGCTTAGTTAGCACAAGAATAGCAACAAGACTTCCTTCTAGTGGAACACTACCTTTTTTAGTTTATTCAATGTTAGGTGGAGCTCCTTTAGGAGGAGAATCTCTAATTTATGAAGCAACAATGTTTATTGATGCTTACGCAGGAAAATATGCTTCTTCTGGTACTAAAGGACAGCCGGATTTTGCAGGTGCTTTTAATTTAGCAAATACAGTTGTAGAAGAAACTTTTGATTATGGACCTACCAAATTGACCTCTACAGGTGGTGAGTCTGGAGTTATACACGGGTTCTATAGCCAAAGTGGTCCTGCAAGAATCGAAGAACCCGACCTCGGTTTGGCCCGCTATAATATAGAAGTAGTAATGGTATATGGAGCAAATTCATAATGAAAAATGTTAAATTGAATCCTTTTATTAGAGTTTTCGATTCTATTAGAGACGAAAAGCTCGATATTATCTTTAATGGTAAAGAATGGGTAGAAGTAAAAGAATCTGATTGGAACAGACTAAAACAAAGTCAAACCAAGCAAGGTGAAATACTAATACCTACATTCGTTACTGAAGGAGAAGGTATGGGAGAAGTTAAGGGTATTTCTGATGTTAAAGAAGAAATATCTAGCGATGAGGAATGGTTCGGTACTGACGAAGTAGTAGAAGAAGAAGAGTGACAAACTCTTTATAACCATAGGTAGGTAAATAAAATGGCACAAAGTATTACAGAAGTTCTTTTGGGAACTGGTAGTCTTTTTACAGCTCTGGAGTCTGACTTGAATGGTGGAAGCCCAAACGTGGTATTCCCATCCAATACAAGTGTTACCCCAGTAAATACATACTGGACCAATATAGGATATTCCGAAAGTGGATTTTCATTAGAATATGATAAAACATTTGAAGATGTAACAGTAGCAGAAGAGATTGACCCTATTAAGACAATCAAAACTGCTCAAGAAGTGAGAATCACAGGAGAGCTTGCTCAAGCTTCCCTTGCTAACTTAAAGCTAGCAATGGCTGGTGGAACAATTTCTACCGATTCTCCAGCATCCGGATATTCAACATTAGTTCCTCCAACAACTGACTCTTTCTTAGAGTATGGTTTGTTGTTAAGAGTTAACGCTCCGGGTACTGATGAAGCAGGTACAGGTAAATTAAGGGACATTCACGTCCCTAGAGCAGTCAATGTGGGTGCATTTTCAATGACACACGCAAAGGCACCACAAAAGGTAACAATTACTGTTGAATATAAAGTATTGAAGCCAAATAGTGATGCTCCGTTCGCAAATATATTTAAAATTATTGACACAGTTTAATAATTAATTAATTAATACGTAGGAGGTATTGGATGTCAGAATTTAAAGATTTTGATGAAGCCTTGGCAGAGGATGCCGAAGTAAAGATTACTTTCAAGGTAGGGGGCAGGAACTACGAAGCTCCTACATCCCTACCAGCGAAAGTAGTACTAGCACAGTTAAAACTGTCAAATGATAGTGGTGGCATAGACCAAAAGAATATTGGTGAATGGTTAGCAGCCGTAATGGGTGAAGAACAATTCGACCAAATGTTAAATGATGGAATAAGTTGGATACAGCTAGAAAAAGTTTTGGTCTTCTTATTGGTTCAATATGGAATAATTCCAGACCCAGAAGAAGTACCAGAAGAAGGGGGAGAAGAAGAAGACCCAAAATAAACTTATCTTGGGACGATGTCTTAAGTAGGTGGTCTTCTGTAGAATCTGATTTTTTAAGATTTTACAAACTTGAACCCTTAAATATTAGCTGGAGATTATTTAAAAATCTCTTATTCAGTTTAGTTTCAGAAGAGTCTTCATTTTACGCCCCTTATTTAGCTGAGCAAATGAAAGAAATTAGGGATGAAGCAGAAAACAATCGTAACGAAAAACCAAAAGTTCAAATATCTTTGGCTGAAGCTATGCAAGATTTAGGTGTAACTGATGACTAATATAGGTGGTGCTCATTTAGAGGTAGATGCCGACGTATCTAAAGCAGAAGGTCAAGCTAAAGCTGGTACGCTAAAAATTGGTGCAGTCTTATCTAAAGCATTTTCTGGTATTTCTGGAATGATAAATGCTGCTGGTATAGGTATGTTAGCCGGTATCAGCATTTCTTTAGTTGCAGGTACTAGAGCAGCTGTGGAGTTTGAAGATGCTTTTGCTATGGTTAAGAAAACTATGGCAGATGTCGACAGTCCAGAAGTTTTTGAAAAAATTGCAGACGATTTAAAAGCCTTAGCAACTCAAATACCCGTAAGAGCTTCTGAATTAGCAGGATTAGGTTCTGTCGCTGGTCAGTTAGGTGTTGGAGCAAATGATGTTTCAAAATTCGTAGAAGTTACTGGTAAATTAGGTGTTGCTACCAATATGACTGGTGAACAAGCTGCAACTTCATTAGCAAGATTTCTTAATGTAACAAATCAAACAACCGACTCTGTTGGTAAATTTGCTTCTATTCTTGTACAGTTAGGCAACAACGTAGCAGCACAGGAATCTGAAATTATATTACTAGCACAAAACTTTGGTGCTATTGGTACCGTTGCAGGTTTGTCAGCTACAGATATTCTTGCTTTTTCTGCTGCTATGAGGGAAACAGGTCAGCAAGCATCCGCAGGTTCTACTGCTTTAGGTAAATTATTTACAATAATGGCAGACGCTGGTAAATCTGGTGGTAGTGCTATCTTTGATTTCGCACAAGTTGCTGGAATGGAGATGGGTTCATTCGCAGAGTTAGTAGAGACAGATATAGCAAAAGCAGCACAAGCATTCTTAGCTGGATTAGACAAGATGAATAAATCGGGTCAAGCGTTGACTCCGACATTACAAAAATTAGGTCTAAACCAAGTAAGAACTGCAAGAGCTGTTCTTTCATTAGCTAATAACCAAGAAGGCCTTAACGAGGCACTAGCTTTAGCTAGAAAAGAAGCTATTGAACAAAATGCTTTAAATGAAGAAGCAGCAACAAGATTCGAAACCGTATCTCAAAAAGTTGCACAATTTAAAGCAATCACAAATGTAGCATCGTCCGAAATCGGTGAAATCTTTTTACCTGTTATAAGTAAACTTATGGATTTCTTTATCACATTAGCAAAAGGTTTAGTGGGTCTTGTTAGAGGCTTTAAAGAATTAGGCACAACTATGAAACTTTTAGTCACTACAGGTATGATTGGCACAATTGTCAAAATGTTTATGAATATGAAAAATTTATTTGTAACAATAACAGGAAATCTTGCACCAAAATTAAGTGGTTTTTTTACTGGTTTTAAAGGTATAGCAAGTAAACTTTTAGGTCCTTTAAAACTATTAACGGGTGCTGTTGGTGCAGTTATTGCCGCTTTTGTAGGTTTATTTAAATTAGGTCAAAAACAAGAAGAATTTGATGCCTTCAATCAAGGTATAGACGGAATTGTATCCAGTATGAAAGAGCTTGACTCTATGGAGGGTGGAATAGCTGGTAACTTTAGTGATGAAATTATGAAAGGTTTTATTGAGGGAGTGCCGGATGGATATAAAGAAGGTGTTAGAAAAGCAATAGCTGATGGTTCTATAACTGAAGCAACAGCTTTAGCAGCTTTTGAAATAGGTGATGTTATGGGTGAAGGTATTTCCAACTCACTAAGAAATGTTTTAGGGGTAGGAGAAATTTTTGATGGCAATCAACTAACAGAATTAAGTAGTGCTTTAGAAGCTATGGACCTAGAAGGTGGTGTAGATAAATTTGGAATTATTTATGAACTAGCTGAAGATTTACAAACAGAGCTAAAAAAAGGTGCTCACGCTAATCAAGACACTGTAGATTCACTAGAATCACAGCTTGCTATATTAACGCAAATAACTGGTGCTAGTGGTGAACTTGAAACTAATCAAGAAAAAATGGTTCGACTCATTAGAGAAGAAGTAGGAGAGCTTGCATTTCAAGAAGGCTTTATGCAAAAAATGCTTGAAACGGAACAAGGTAGACTATCCGTGGCAAAGGGACTAGTTGGTTCAAGCACAGAACTAAAAGACCTATTAGTAGAGATGGGGCTAATAGATATATCAGACCCAATAACCGATGCTTTTTCACAGTTGGAAAAAGATGTTAATAACTTTTTGCAATTAGTTGAAGACATTACAAGACCTCAAGACTTAGTCTTTGATGTTGAGATGGCAGAGTTTGATGTTGCAGACGCACATAAAGAACATAACGAATTACATAAAGAAGCTAAAGACTTACATCAAGAAGAAATAGACCTAGCAGCTGAGTTAGCAAAAATTCAAGCTGCTGATGCTATGACTCAAGAAGAAAAGCTTGAGCAACAAGAATTACTTAATGACGCATTAGAGTTGGAGAACGAACACAAAACTCAAGCAGTAATGACTTTGCAAGAGCAAAGAAAACAACAAGATTTAATTAACGAGGCTTTAGATATAGAAGATAGACTTCGTAGAGGACTTGCTTTAAGTGCTAATGACCAACTACAAAGAGAAAAACTTCGTAAAGATAGAAGAAGAGTTGAACTAGCAGTACAGCAAGGTTCACTTGAATTTGGTGACTTAGAGTTAGCTGCAATAGATGAGAATATAAAAGCTATTGAAGATAAAGCTGTTACACAGCAAGATGCAGATATAGCTAGAGAAAAAGCTGGAGCAGTATTTCAAAAAGCAGAAGCTCGTCGAGAAAAAGAAATCGCTGAAATTGAAAAAATGCGTAACGATGCTGCAGAAATTGCATTTGATGCTCAGATTAGAAAAAACAATGAAATTGAAGCTATTGAAAAACGTAGAATTGAAATTAATGAAAGATTGCTAGAGCTACCAAGAGAAATTAAAGAAGCTCACATAGATATACACGATGCACAGATGGATTTAATTACAGCAAATGGCAACTTACTTTTAAGTTTTAGAGATTTAAGAAGTGTTGTTGTGGAAGACGCAATGGCAATGGCAGAAGCATTAGGTATGCCTTTAAATGTTTTAGATGGAATTATGACTTTGTTTAATCACGCAAAAGTTGAATCAGTGCCAAAAATTAATCAGAGATTAGATGATATAGACCCGGCGTTGTCAGCTCAGCTTGCTGGAATATCATACTCAAACACAAGAATGGATGAAAGAAGAAAACAATACAGTTTATTTAAACAATATGAATTTGCAAACAAACACATTGGTGGTGCTGTAAAGCCTTCTGGAACTTATATGGTTGGTGAGATGGGACCAG